>SDBU01001442.1_pt1 | contig 33874 bp, 40 predicted proteins | sample 2277071 | NCBI WGS metagenome assembly SDBU01 (sample SAMN10397929, study PRJNA504765) | marine sediment metagenome | isolation source: marine sediment core GS08_GC12, 126 cmbsf | place: Arctic Ocean: Gakkel Ridge, Loki's castle | collected 2008 | reverse complement strand
GCCTCGAAGTCTGAGTACCGTGTACCGAACACACTAGGATCGAACGCTTTGAAGATCGAAAATGCGTCTTGTGGGCCGTTCGGCATAGGCGTGCCAGTAAGCGGCAAAATGAATCTAGGCGTATGGGTCTTGTTATCCTTGATTGCGAGAGAGTGGGCAAACTTGCTCTGGCGAGTCCTCCAAGACTTTAGGCGGTGGGCTTCGTCGTAGACTATCATATCTGGTTCCCAGTGGAGAATCTGCCTACGCAGGGGTTCTCTCCAGAACGACTCATACCCCACTAGTAAGTAGACTCTCCTCGTTGGGCTGCGTTCCCGTAGATGTTTGACCCTCAGCGCACGTAGTCTAATGCTAGCGCGAGTGGTCGTCACTGAGCGAGCTTCCGGCGCCCACTTACGTATCTCACGTCTCCACACGCCAGCAGCCGAGAGCGGCAACACAACAAGTATGCGGCGACACGAACGGATATGAGACGTGGCTTCAATAGCCACGCGCGTCTTCCCTGTGCCCATTTCCATGAAGAGGCCGCTACGTCCTTTGCGCTCGAGGACGAAGCGGATAGCTCGTTTCTGGAAACGGTAGAGAGGCAGCTTCATTCGATCTTCCGTCTTAGCACACGCTCGATAAAGTGTACCTGTGCCTTTCTCATAGATTCTTGGCTGGTTGCGATGCCGTGCCGCACATAGTCAGCGACGAAGCCGCCTAGCTTCTCCGCCTCGCGCACGAGTTCGGCTCGCTTCCAGTGCAGCGTCTCCTCGGCGAAGTGGCGGTCTTCCTCCTCGCAGCCAGCGAAGCAGTCGTGGCCACAAGGGCAGACAATAACGCTCTTCATCCCACCACCGGCGACATCCAGAGAAGGCGCTTGTTGCCCGTAAACAGTACGGGCGAACGTCCGTCATTATACCTGAGCGTAATCTTATTCCCGACGTACTGAGCAGCGTCGAGCCAGTGGGCATCAAAGATGATTGCTATGTCAGGCAGCTTGCAAGCGCCTATAGGTTCACGAAAACCGCCGGTCTCTTGGCTCCGCACTATCCACGATGCCTGTTTGTCTTTTACTACAAACGTCACTAGGCGGTCGCTGTCGAGCAGTATTGCCGCTCGGATTATCGTATCGAGTCGGGCTCGGTCGAGAGTGATCTTGTACTTGTACGCAGCAGGCTGCGGGTGCCTGCTTAGATCGGGATACTTACCCTGTAGTAACGAGAGCTTGATAGCCGTTGTCCTATCCTGCAAATGCAGGTGCCCGCGAGAAAACTTCATGGCGATCTTCTTCTCAAGGAGCGAAAGCGCCTGCTCCAAATCTGCTGCTGGAACCACTTGGCCTGCTGCTTTACACGGCAGAGCAAGCGTAAGCCGTCCAGTGCGTCTCTCCGCGTCCGTGGCCTCGAGCGTGACGCGCTTTCCAGCCGCAAAGTGTATGCCGGTCAGCACCGGCGTTACCACGCCGCCGGAAGTACAGGCTCGCAGGAAAGGAAGCGCCGCTCGCAACTTTGTGCTATCGAACTCTCGTGCATTACGGAAGCGCAGGCGATCTTTCGGCGGGGGAGCAACGTAGACACGCAGCATCGCACGACGCTCGCCTGCACGAAGTATAAGAGAGGACTCCGTACGCTTGAGGCTAAGCTGAGCATCGAGCGGGAAGAGATCGAGAGCGCCGGTCAGCATTACTCCATCAACATCTAGCCCCGCTTCTAACGGCAGCTTAGCTCGCCGCGATGCCCCGACGTGCATTCCCGTCAGATGCGCGCCTTTTTTGTCGAGAAAGACGCTCTTCGTGGCAGGGTCTTTCTCAACGAGTTTCCAGATTTCAACAAGATGGGACAGAGATTTTACTCGCACGGGATCCTCCTCTACTTTGGCAGATTCTTACGCCATCTACGAATAGCTCTCTCAAACAGTATTAGATGCCCACGACAAAGACGAGACTGCTGCTGTCCTACGCTTATCGTAGTTTCGCCTGCTAGCGTAACAGGCTCTCCCCTTCTCATAATTACAGGACACAGATTGCATCCACCTTCGTCGGGTCGGGTCTTACGGATATGGATTCCCTGTTCAGCCATTGGATCCTCCTACTCTAATTCTTCCCGTGGCACTACAGCAGTAAGCCACGAAGCATTGGCTACGACTGCTTCTTTTGCATCTTGTTCGCAATAGAGAGCAAACACATATTCTCGCCCCGCTACTACGAAATGGGTTCCATCCTCCCCACAGCCAAGCGACATACACCCCTTATACCCAAAAAAGTATCGTGCAACGCGGATTCCTTTGATAACGTAGGACATGCCCTGCTCCTTCTTAAGCTAATGCTGACGGCGTTTCTATCGGCAGCCGTACCGGAGTACGGGGTTTCGCTATAGGTATTAGCTGCTCTTGCCTTCTTTGGAATAGCGCCACGGCCAACTCAAACTTGATGACCGCATTAGGCCCCGTGGTGTCTGTAGTCTTGAGAGCAGCAGGATCCAAGCCCTGCTCTCTCGCAAATGCTTCGAGCCAAGCATGTCGTTCATCCCATGTATTGCTCTTGTATCGGAGTCCGTAGTTGATGCCCGCATAGATTCCATATACTACTCCACTAATCCAAGTCGAACAGTCTGCCGTATCAAAAGGAATACGATGCAAGACTTTCGTGCCCACGGCCAAGCCGTGCATAAGCGTCCCATTCTGATGCGCATAGTCACAAGCATACTTCAACCCACGACTCCTGAGCTTCGCATCGCTCCCTACCGCGATATAGTCGTACTTCGATACCATGTCGGTAAAGTAGTCCCACGACATACGAGCCGGGTGCCAGACGACGATTAGTTTTGAGCCGGCGATGTCATACAACTGCTGGGTCATGCGTTCGGAAACTTTCAAGCCTGAAACTATCCTACCATCGGGCATCTCTATGTCCATCTGATCGATGTCGAAGTTAAGAACGAAGTCCCACTCGTCAATATGTTCCCTCAGATAATCGCGATAGGCAATGAACCGCTCATGCACCATCTCTTTTGGGATGATTACACGACGGCGCTCCTGTTGGAGAATCTTGAACGGCATTCGCTTCTTCAGGGTAGATTCGCGCTGCGCTTTGGGTTGTGTTTTCGCACTAATCCGTGTGATGCCCGCCTGCCGCATGAGCGTGAATACGCCACTGTCTAGGTAACGATAATGTTCCCACTCATCGTACAGGGATGCTGCTTTACGCCACCATCTGTCTTTGCGGATGGCCTCGAAGGACACCATGATGGCTTCGGCCTCACGATTGCGCAAGGCCTGACTTCTAGCTCCGGCAAGCGTCCCGGCGAAAACGACGAGACGTTTCTCCGGTCGCGGCGATGACGGCGGTTTCCTCACAGTGCTACAAAGTATACAACATTTGCAGCACAGCCGTCAAGCTACTCTTCAAAGCCGGGAGCCGTAACTTCGATCAACCGCTCCAACGTTTGGGTATCGATATTCTTGACATTAGGCGAAATGCCTAGTGCAGTTGCGAGCGCGCCCCGTTCACCGTGCATCTTGCGCCTAGTATTAGCCGTGATAATCCATACCCAGCCATCAGGGTCGTTGAGGTCTTTAACAAACGTTGCCATCTCATCCTCCTGTCCTAGTTCGGGCGGTGCTACTGCGGCCAAAATGTCGTCCAGAATATCTATAGGCCAGAATACCGTCTTTGGGTCACGGGCGCGGCTTACACTATCGTTCTGATAGTGGCCTAGCCAATCAAAAGCGACAAGCTCGATAGTAGGATAGCGTTCGACAGCATCAACCCCGACACGCTTCATTGTCTCCCATGTTTCTGTATTGACGCGCCGCGTTCCCCTAACTACATCGCCCTCCCCGGGCAGAGACACGACTTCTACTTGGAGCAGTTCTAGGTTGGGGTTGATGCCCTGATGCCACCAACGATAGACATGTGGGTTAGAAATATCAGGATTATCGAGATAGCCCGCACCCCAGCAGGCATCGTCGAACTGTACGTACTGATGAGCTTCGCTGTCTTGTATCCCAAGATGCGTTGAGCCAGCCAACGGATTCTTGAACCATGAATCAAGTCCTGCTAGTGGCGGACGTGTCGGCCTACTTGCTGTGATGTGCCAAAGAATCGCACGCGGCGTATTCTGCCCATGTGCGCCACGGGGATAACCGAAATTAGGCGATGGAACCTGCGGATAGGTAATCATTCGGAATGCTCCACATGGCACTCAAAAGGCGGGCCGCCTTCCGCGACACATTCGTTACAGAGCTTTTCTTCGCCCACTGTGCATACGATGAACCCTGTTCGGATTTCGATCAATGCAGCGTGCTTGCACGGACATCCACAAACTTCGCCCTTCGCTTCTCTTTCTGCAACTACAGACTCTTCAGGCATAATATCCCAACCTCCAAAATTAGTAACCCGAAATCGTAGAGCAATGCTAATAGAAAGAGCATCAGCGTACTCGATTCACTACATTCCCGGCAACGTTGTAGACACCCGCCGCTGCCAGCCCCGTGACGACGCCTAAAAAGATCGTTGCACGCGAGAACTCGTCCGTGCCATACGATAGCCCGACATTCCACGCGACTCCCACGGCTACTGCAACATAGACAATTAACTCCTCCGGTATCCACCGCTTGAGCGGTTGGATAAGAGCAGTGATGATAGGAGCTGCTCCTATTCCATACAAAATGGTTTCTGAATCCATGTTAGCCTCCTAGAGCGTGTACTATCGCTTGCCGAAACTCGAAGACGAGGAGAGGCCACAGTACCACGAGCAAAGAGATCCCGCCGGTTATTATCCAACGCCATCTCTCAAGAGAGTTGATCCTCCCATTCTGTAGGCCAACCTCGCCCGCCAGCTTGTCGATGGCGTTGTGCGTCCGCTTATGCTTCTCCTCTGCGTCGTTACGAAGGTGGCGCATCTCGGTTGCAATGACTAGCAGAATGGTATGGTCTGTTTCGCCCTGTAAGTTCGCTAATGGATCGGTCAATCTTCCTCCGCTTCTTCCTGCTTAGCCTTCTTCCGGTCTTTCTTCCGTTTGGCATGGCTCATCGGTTCGAGTGCGTCCTTTAACCGCGAAGCCATCAGACCGAGTGCCTTTGGCCCGGCTGCGCCTAACCGCTTCATCAACCAGGAGTAGTCTGCGTCTTCGATTTTGAGTTTATCGGGACAAGGTTCTCCATCGTCGTCTTTGCGCACCAATTCCAATAGCCTAATCCCGTGGTGAGAATCTGCCATCGATTCTACCGGAATACGTTCTACGAGTAATCTGATTAGATCGCTCGGATGTGCCTCTTTGGATGCGACGATCTTCACTTTGCCTGGATGCTCCTCGTCGTCTTCTACAGTATTAAGGATATAATTCCCCTCTCCCGTCGGGGTGAGGAGCGGAATGCTGTTGTCGATCTGTTTACTCATGGGTTCCTCCTATAATCTAGCGAGCGTTTCTATCTCAGCGAGTATCGTATCTCTGGCCGCACGTACCTCCTTATCTCTAGTTACACGAGTATCTGCGTCTGACTCTGCTTTAGCCTCGCGAGCGCGTTCAGTAGTTGCGTATGCTTGGAAAGACCCCAGACGCTGGGACTCCGATCCTGAACCGAATGCCGCTAGTTCTTTGGCTGCTCCTTGTTCGCCCGCAACGGCGCGGCTCACGAGATCATCCGTGTGCCGCTCGAACTCCACCTGCTGATCAGATGTTAGAGTCATTAAACGTTCCTCCTTACGGCTGTACCCATGCTCCCACGGAGCTTGAGAATATAAGCTGACGGGCTGACAGCGGGCCTATGGCCTCTGTTGCTGATCTCAACTGTAGGTTGCTTCCTCCCAGCGTGCCTTCATCCTGAATGGTGATCGTCTGTGCGACATCGACGTTGATGATGTAGATAATCTGGCCGTCGTAGCCGTCGGCGATTGTCGGCGTCGATGTGAGCGTATAGTTGCTGCCATCGGTATCGATCAGCCACGTAGTAGCCGACTTGACCGTGATCGCGTTCCCCACCGCTGCGATTGTTTGTGTCGAACCATCCGGCGTGTAGACAGTGGGCGAGGCGTTGCGGATACCGATGTTGAGCGTACCAGCATGAGTAAATTGATCGATGTCCACACCCACCATGTTGGTGATGGTGCCGGCCCCTACCGTCTCGACGACGTGGAGCCCCCGCCGGTTGGTGATTGTCACGCCCGCACCGACAGCCTGCGCCTGCGCCTTCACCTGCGTCCAGTTATTGACGGTGAACGTCCCGCCGTTCACTGTAGCGAACGTAGGATGGAGAAAGACCTCAAAGATGCTGGCTGTATTAGCAAGGGCATCGGTATCCGCCGTCCATGTGAACTGATCGTTGAGGACGTACATCGGCCCGAACCTAGCACCCGTCACACCCGTTACGTTGATCCACTTCGATACGTTGCTGAACAGGGCGCACATGATGAAGGCATTGCCCTTTTGGTTGATCTGAATAGTTGGTGTGAACGCAAAGGCAGTCGCAGAACAACCAGCCGTGCCGCCCGAACCAACAATGTTATCGAGCGTAAAGGTGGCCTCTGTTACCGTATCTGCGCCTATATCTTGCTCCTCGCCTAAACTAATGAACTTGACCGTCTGAGTCTTACCTGTACCGAACGTCTTATCCACGTTCAGGAGGTCAAGGGGTGTACGAGGAATCTGTAGTGTTCTTATATCAGCAATGATGCCGCCTACCGTCGCAATGGTGATGGTGTACGTGTTGGTGGAGGTGTCGAATGATTGGTAGTCGTCGCCCTTATCGCCGTCCCAGACATGGCGAACTTCGTTGCCAGTTGCGACGAACTTCGTGCCGCTTGTTGCCCCCTGCGTACCAATCTTGATGTCACCAACGGTGGCATGAGAGGTCGAGAACAGTTGCAGGTCGCCGCCAGATGCTGAGCCGCCGGTGATAGTGGCGTCCTTGATGAGTGTCCCGTCAATGGTGACGCCGACAGCGCCCGTCTTTTCATTGATAGTATCAACACTAATACTACCTGCAAACGTAACCTGCTGATCCTGTTCAATCGTCATCGCTAGCGTGGCCGTGACAGAGGCATTTGGCACGGTGTAGAACTCGATGCGTTGTCCGTGATTTGTAGCTGTGTGGGCCTCATCGGCTGAAAAGCTAATTTGCGCGCCAGCGTCGAAACCTGCACCGTCATGCGGGAACGCTCTGATTAGCCCGATGGGCTGGTTGTTCCCAACCGCACCGCCCGCCACAGACTTCTCGAACGCGAGAGTCGTGAATGATCCAGAAGCTCCTTGGTTGATAATTTCCCAGCTAGCAGCATTATTGATAACGAACACTTCGCTGCCTGCAACGTCCATCCTAATTTTGTCCTCGTCGGCGGACTCCTCTACCTGTATCTTCGTGTCGCCGTCTGCATCTACGAGGATGGTGTTGGCCTGCCAGGTGGGCCGCACCTCGCCGTTGTCTATCGCCAGCACGTTGCGGGCGCCCGACGACCCGGGGATGGAGGCGGCGAGTTCCGACCATGCTGGCGTGACGTTGCCGATGATGATCGAGCCGTCCGCCACCGCTGCGGCTAGGGTATCGGTATGTTGGGCAGAGAGGAGGTCATGGCTCCCACCTCCGCCAGCGTGGGTATGGAGGGCTGTCTCGCCACCATCAGAAAGGTCTTCTAGCTCTGCGCCGGTTATTCCCGTATCCAACCAGGCGGGGAACGCTAGCTCGCTGTGATCAAGCGAGATATTGATCTCGGTATCGGGTGTCTCCGTTACATCAAACCCAGTGCCGAAGTCTAGCGTTACTATATCCGCGTCGCCGACCTGCACACCGTCCACTTTCACGGTAGTCATCGAACCGGAACCGCCGCCAGGCTGCGTAGTCTCTATCCAGACCGCAGACGTCGCCGCCGCATCAAGGCAGACATACGCCTTATCGGCAGTAACGTCGATCCAGAGAGAACCCACAGCATAGCCCGCCGCAGAGTCGTCTGTGGCTCCGGGTGCGACTGTCGCATCGAGCTTCGATTGAATATGCTCGTAGGAGCCAGACAACTTATGCAGGAATCCTGTACCACTAGCTAAAACTCCGCCCTCGCCAGTTCCTAGGTGACTATGAACCCTAGAAACTCCCGTTTCGCCCGTGCCGCTGCCATCTACCCGAATCTGACCTGCCGCCGTAGAAATCTTCTCAACACGCGCAGTAAGGTAATCAACCTTAGCCCGCAGCGCGGCAATAGCGGTGGAAGGAGTCTCAAACTGGCTCATTAGGGCCTCGGTATGACTGCCATCGCGTGACTACCGATAGGTATGGTTAGGGCCGTCCGGCCCGAAACGGGAACGAACTGGTCTGAAACATCCGTCCATATTCCGCTTGCAGAGATGGGAAAGAGCTTTTGGAAATAGTGTTTGTTCGTAGTCGTCCCCGCATCAGCATATACATAGAGGGCCTTTCCAATTGGGTCGTAAGCCATCCCCCCACGCATTAAGGAAGTTGGTGTTCGACGTGGCGCATTATTCCCAATGTCTGCCCACGTATTGCCGCTGTCTCGGGATTCCCATATCTGGAACTCGAACGGCGAGGCGGTGCGATCATCGAAGGCGACATACAGACGGGAACCGCCAGGTTCACCGTATGGCCCAAAGAGGCGTTCGCTAGCAAAGGTCGTTCCGATGACCTGGCGCTTCACCCAGTTCGCCCCATTGTCGTCGGACGTGAATATCGACCAGTCTGTCCCCGCCGTATCAAGTTGCGTGATAACGAGCCGGTTAGAGGTTAGCTGCATCACGCCCAGCTCGCGTGCGAGCGTTCCGTTTGCAAAGATGTTTGACCCTTCCGTGTTGACGTTCCAGGTCGCCGAGGCGCCGTCCATCGCGTTGATGGTAAAGAACACCTGCGGGTCTCTCCGCGTCGCGCTATCGAATCCCAACACGCCGACGCGATTTGCGTCTAGTGGATGAGAATAGAGCGTCCACATCCGTTGCCCAACAGGCCCTGTCGAATCATACGATTCCGTCCAGGTATCGCCGTCATCGTCTGAGAACCATACCTCGACGTGATCGAAACTACCAGCGTCCTCGACCGTGAGACCCCATATCCGACCGTCGGATGTTCGGCAGAAATCTTGCCACAGGCGACCGGCGGCAGGTTTAGCTATGTCATCTGTCCAAGTGACTCCGCCATCTTTCGTCCTCGAAGCATCACCTGTGTCGAGGTCGGTCGCAAAATCGAACCAGGAGATAAACCACAGTTGATCCGACAGCGCTCGGATGCGGAAAAAGTTCATACCTACATCAACGCCCGTCAGGTCTTCATCAATGAAATCAACCGTCGATGCTCGCCAGCTAACGCCGCGAGACGTTGGCCCCCCCATTAGATAGGCACCCATGATTCGTTCCTCATTAGCCCCAGGAGCACCGACAGTCACCTGCCGCCCGATAGCACTTGTCGGCCACGTAGAGAACCCCGCCACAGGGCGGTGTGCTTGCACAGTCAAAAGCGCGTCGGCGCTCTTGTAAATACCTGACGCTTGCGCAGATGTATCCTCGCACGCTATCAAATAGACGTTCGCAGTAAGTAGCCCATGAATAAACGACGGCAAGTAAATTGCGTGATGCGGCACAACATTAAGTGGGAATACGAGAGTGTCTTCGGTGTAGGCTACTCCGTCAGTCGTATTCCAAACAGATCGATCATCTTTGCCGACATGAAAATACAAAGGTATGGAGTCAGGCACTACGAATCGCGCATTTGTAAAGCCTGCACTGAGGCCTGTCGCTCTCTGCCAACCCGCGGAGTCTAAGGAGTTGACATTGAAGTAGATAGGCCGCGCACCGGAATCCCCGGCATCGGCATTCTCCAAGACAATAGTTAGTCCTGCGCCTAGATCAACCGCGTCTACGATGCGATAGTCGTTACTCGCGGCAGGCCCATCTGTGTCTATGTCTCCGCCCAGAGTCAAGTTTACCCAACTATGGCCAAGCACTACGGGATCGAACGCTATAAAAGGATTACCTGCGCCGTCGCCTCCATAAACCCAAATGCCCCCGCCTCTCGGCAAGCCTATATGTCGAAGCGTTGCGCCTGCAGCGAGACTGAATAGAGTTTTTAGGTCTTCATAAAGACTGAATCCGTCTCCCCCGTTCGTAGACAGATAAACACGCATATCCTCGTCTACGGCCCACACGCGATTAAGGTCACGATAGTCCCACTGCATATCCCATATCTTCGGATTACCTCCAGCAGTAGGTTTGACTTCTGTGAGAGCAGTCTGGCAGAAATCTGTCGTCTTCATAATTGTGCCGTCTGCTTGTCCGAAACAGGCAATGCCAAAGTTCACGCCGTCGGGAGGACGGGCTGTTACTGAGACAACATCTGCATCTGCCCTATCGTAGAAGTTCGCTCCCCCATCAGGGCTTGCCGACTGCTGGTTGTCGATAGCGGCGAACGTTGCGGGAATCGCTACGGCTGCACCAGAAGGCGTAACGTCGATAGTCTGAGTGACAGTATTCGTTAGCCCATTTGAGTCCGTGACGATAAGGGTGACTGTCCAATCGCCTGAAAGATCGTCGGGGTCTAGCGCAACAGTGATAATCTCTGCCGTCTCACCTTCGATGTCAGGAGAGGTAATCGCAGCCTGGTTATCTCCCCAATCATATGTCAATGCGCCCCCGTCCGCCGCATGGCTGTTAGAAGCATCAAACGTGGCAAAGACATGCACCGCGTCATTGAATACCTCCCGGTCGATGCGAGCATCAAACGAAACGTCTGGGATAATCCCTATCTGCACACTGGCATTCTCTCCCCCGCGCAAGTCGAGAATCGTGGTATATCCCGGATCAACTATGTGTTGAACTCCATGAATGTAGAACTTAGCGACAATGTTTTTCTCGGGGTAATCTACCGTAATAGTCTGCCCAATGTCTAGTTCGGGATCACCGGGAACCGAAAGCTGTATTTGCTGAGGGACAAACGCAAACTCATTAAGAATTGCTGTGGCCAACGACTGTGCCTTGGCAGCCGTATCGACAAGGTTGTTGGAATACTCCGCATCGATGAAACTAGTAGCGGGTAGGGGAGCCAAGCCTGGTATGGAAGCCGCAGCGTTAATGACCTCCGCAGTCTCTTCAATCGTCGTTGTGGTTTCGTCAGGCGATGATCCGGTGGTGAGGGTGTCACCCCGTACGGTCAGCCGCGTCCTGACGGCTGTGGGGTCTTCTCTGGCACGCTGGCGCACGATTGCATTAGCCGCTGTGACAGTGCTGTACGTCCGAAATGCGAACTCTCCGGGTGCATGTATGTCTTTGAAGACAAACTCGCCGTTGTTATTCTCCCAAATACGCCAACGTTCGAGGTCAGCGATAGCCTGGAGCATCCGAGCAGAGGTTTGCCGCTCCAACTTGGGATTGCCGCCGGTAGCCGTACCTATAGTGAACGTAGTCGTATCCAGCCCAATAGTTGTATAGGAATCCCCCATCGCATAATCTAATACCTGTTCGATAGCCAGCTTAGTAGTTACTGCCCCCCCGCTAAAGTCTTGCGCAGGGATTTGCACCGTGCGAAACATAGAGAACAGTCCGCCTACAGCATTTATTTGGCCGTCAAGATCACCATGCGCACGATCTTGAACCGTCCCCTTGAACACCATTGCTCCCTGACCATTGTAGCCAAGGACGACTATCATTTGGTGCCCAAGCTGTATCCAGTTGGGGATCCGGTTCACTGTTACGGAGGCTACGGGGACAGGATTGTCAATGCTCTTAGAGACTTTGAGGCTGATAATGCCGGGGACGCCATCCGCACCAGTGGGGTCGATCTGAGCGCGGAGCGGAGTTAGGCCTAGCCAGACCTCTATCTCTAGTTTGCGCGTAGGCTTATCAACTTCGTCTTTGAGGGTCAAGTAACTAGCGCCTTACTAGAGTGAACTTACATAGGTATAGACTGTTGTGTAGAGGCGTCTTGTACTCTACAAAGAACTTCGTCATCACGACGTTAAAGCCTACAGCGTCTTGAGGCGTCTTGAATAATACCTCTGCTTCGCCTTCATAGACGGCAGCATATTTGTCCTTGATAGCCTCGGTAGCCCTGCTCACAAAGTCCCACTTCTGGCTGGACTCTCCAACTAGTGTGAGAATCGTTCCCGGAGAAGCGGCACCTAGTACCTCTTGTTCAATCCAGCGCTTGCGCCCAAAGTCTACGATAGGCCCGCGAGCAGGTTTTTCTCCGGTTGGTATTGTCGTCCCATCGATGATGAACTCGTAGGTTCCAGACATTACGGCACGTACGTCCCTGTACTAATCAACGCTCCACCAACCCCAGCTTCGTTAAGTAGGTCATCTAGTTCCTCATGTATCTGACGCCTGGTTTCTTCGTTGTCCTCCACCCGTACGTTAAGTTCTATGTTAATCGCTCCCCCACCTGCCGTTCCCGCAGCACCCGCACCTAGCCTGAGCGCTCCAAACGGCTGCTGCGCTGAGATTACGTCTTGTGCAGACTGTAACGCGCTGGCAAAGTCCAGCGTAGCTCCCGTAGCGCCCAGCAGAGCGAAATACTGCTTATCGATTTGCTCGTTTAGTATATCGAGTAGCTGAGACTCCTCGGCGATCAAGCCTGTTAGCAGTAGCGCCTGATCGAACTGCTCCTTCTGCGTCAGAAGACCTTGATCGGCAAGGGCCGCTCTTGCACGGACTACATCCTCTTCTTTACGCCGCACATCGAGCAATAACTGAATCTGCCTGATTTCGTCATCAATAGCAGCGAGCATCTCCTCCGACGCACCGGAACGGGCGAGGCGAGCGCGTTCCAGTTCTGCTATGTCTAACTGCAACTGAAGTTCCGCCTGTTCACGAGTAGGCCGGGCAAACAGCATATCGAACTGCGCCTTGACAGCTTCCGTAGCAGCAGCAGATAACCTGCGCAAGAAGTCCAACGTGCTCTCCTCTGCTCGTTGGAACTCTTCCCCAAGAGACTGCATAGCGAATGCGAACGTATCGATCTCGCTCTCAAGTCCAGCCTCGGCAAGTACAGCTCGTAATTCGCCCATTTGAACGGCCTGCTCGATTTGTAGCTCAATCAGGGCCTTCTGCCGCTCTATATCGCGTTCCGCGAGGCGGAGACCTATTTCAAGCTGTCGTTGCCTCTTGGCCTCTGCGCGCTCTAGCTTGATAGATTCGACTGCTACGCGGAAGTACCGCGCCTGGAGCTTGCCCATAGAGAACTCTAGTTCCGCTGTTGCTGCTGTTGCTGCGGTGAACCCAAACTCCAACGCCTCCGCGAGCGTGATAATTCCATCCTTGAGTGGGTCTATTGCTTTTGCTGCGGCTCCGGCAGCTTTATCACCACCACCGCGATCCGGAGGTGGGACAACGATGGGGATTTCTGGAAGTTTAAGCGACTCTCTCCGAATTGACGCGGCGATCTCAAGCAACTCGGCAGGATCGGCTGTTAGCGCACCAAAACTAACTGCGTGCCGAGCAAGTTCGTTGCCCGCATCGAGGAGAGCTTGCATCTGGGCAATCGCTAGGTCTGCTCCGTTTACGCGAACGTTAAGAACGAAGTCTTCTGCCGACAGCTTCCCACCCCACGCGAGCAAGTCTTTGAGTCGTGCGAGCGCTTCCTTATCCCCTATCGTAGCAATGATAAGATTGAACTCGCGCTTGGTCTTCGGGTCTGCCGCAGCAACTAGCCGTTTGAGGGAAATCCACGTAGCGTCGATAGCAGTCTGCGCGTCAGGTATTGCAGTCAGCCCTGCATTAAGAGCATCTAATCCCTTAGCTCCATCCAGATATGCCCTTGTCCGTTCTTCCATTGTCTGCAATTCATTCTGTTGCAGAATGGCCTGTTGCTCAAGAATGCCTGCGGAGAGGGTTTGCTCCTTCAGAAGAGCCTGTGCTGCTGGGATTACCGTGCTCTGAAGAACCTCTGCACGTTCCTTCTCCGCAGCAGTCCATTCCCGCTGAAGAAGTTTAAGATCGTTCAGTTCTTGCTGTGCGCCGAGCAAGCCTAGCTTTGCCTGCGCTTCTTCGCGTGTAGGCTCTTTGAACATTGCGAACAGAGCGACACGCGCATCGTCCGCCGCTTTCGTAATCCCATCTATGTCTGCGATAGTAGCCTCGAAGTATGTCCCGGAAATACGTTGGAGCGCACCGCCGAGATTCTGGGCTGCTTCCTCTGCATCTTCTCCTCTATCAACGATACCCAGAAGAGCTTCCCCGACATCGTTGATTCCACCCACTGCGTTCCGTACAGCGCCAAAAGGTGTGATTCCTTCGAGGACACTCTTGTAGAAACCCTGGGGACTAAGATCAAGCCCCACGGTTTTCGGGAGTGGCTGGAAAGCGCCCGGCACTTTAGGAATCTGTGGGAGATCAAAGCTCCCCACATCGAGCTTCGATAACGCTTCGTCTGCAAAGGAAGCCGCTTCTCCGATAGTCCGCAACGCTTGTGCGAACTCTGCTGCTCCCCCTGCCGCTGCCGAGAGAGCAGGCAGCAACGCTGTACCGATAGTGATTGCCAGATCATCGAGTTCTCTTCGCGCAATCCGAATCTGCCCAGAAGTTGTGGCGAGAGCCTTGTCGAACTCCTCCGTACGAGCAGTGCTCTCCTCGTACGCTTTGGTACCTTCTGCCATGACATTGTTTAGTCGTTCTCCGGCAGAAGACAGCTTCAGGAACGTTCGTGTAAGCCGCTGGTCGGTCAGGCCCAGTTCCTTGAGCCAAAGCTGTGCGTCCTCGCCTGATTTTCCAAGGGCATTAACGAACTCAACAAATACCTTAGTGGGATCAGAACGAACGAGATCTCTGAACTCTTGTTCGGTAACGCCTAGCATCTTCGCAAACGTCGCTAATTCCTTGCCACCTACGACTGCCGCACGCTGTACAGCAAGCATCACCTTCTGGATCGCTGTGCCCGCAGCTTCTTGCTCTACACGCACAGAGGCAAAGGCCGTCGAGATACTAACAAGGTCTTGTGCTGGGATTTTCAGAACGGCTCCGGCACCGGCAATACGGTTCAGCAGCCCGACGATCTCGGACTCTGTTGCAGCAAATGTATTACCTAGTCCAACAACCTGATCCGTCAAGCTGTCTAGTTCATCTATGGTAAGGCCGAGAACTGCGATCAAGCCTCCGAACGAAAACGAGGCGGCTCTCGCCGTGATGTCTGATGCAGAGGCCAGTTCAATGACGATCTTTTCAAACTGCGCGAGGTCTCCAATCGCAATACCCAGTTGTCCGGCGGCTTGCCCGATCTCGTTGATCGTATTGACGTTCTCGCCCAGACTCCGTGCAAGACTCCTGTTTGCAGATTCGAGCTTCGCGTACTCCTCTTCTGTTGCGTTGACGGTCTTACGAATACCCCTGAACGAAGTCTCGAACGCTAGCGCCTGCTTGGACGAATAGATCAGCGCTCCGCCCAACGCAATCGCGGCCACCGCGCCCGTAGCTATGGCTACCGTTGCTGCTCCGGTCGAAGCAGTTAGGTCTACGATCTGCGCAGAAGCGGTTGCCGCAGTAGGACTGATAAACCCAAGAGCCGCCACTCCACGGGTTGCTGCACGAGTGAAGGCGTTGGCTTTCGCCGTTCCCGCACCTATAGCCCCGCCAAGCCGCGCTGTCTGCGCGCCCGCGGCCCTAGCCTGCCGCTCTACACGACGTAATTCTTCGGATGTCTGCCTGAGAGAGGGATTCGTATCGCCTTTGAGAGTAGTACCTAGAGAGGCGCTAGCTTGCCTAAGCTGCTTTAGAGACTGAGCGGCAGCCTTAGAGCCACGTCCTCCAGCCGCAACGGTTTTGTTAAGACGCTGGAGTTCCTTCTCAGTCGAGCGGAATTGTTGAGAGGATTTGTCCTTCGCAACAATCTCGAACTCGATACGCTCAGCCATTAGTTCTCGTCTTCCACCCTCTGTTCAGCTTCCATCACAAGCGACATGTCCTCTATCACCCACTGCGGAGTAGCGATTAGGTCAGCATACGACCTGAAGTTCCAACGCTCCCAAAGCAGCAGGTAACTTAGTTCTCTTGGCCACTTAGCTCGCTCTCCTCCTGCAATGAACTTTCGTCGAGCGACTCCGATGGCGAAGTAGAGGTCATCTCTAAAGGGGCTTTCTCTTCCTCGTCCCTCCCTACGCTGATCGCCTCCAATACATCCTGGATGATGTCATTATCGACAAGCTGTATAGTTTCTTCGTTGATGGGCTCTTTGTCTGACCAAGCGACGATCATTGTTGTCAGCAAGGACAGATTGAACGAGCTTATATCAAGGCCCGTCTCCGCAGCCTCTCCGCCCTTTTCAGGTGTCCTCACCCGAGAGGCTGCGGCGCGCTGGGCTTTGACTGTATCTCCGTATACCCGTATAGAACGTACGTCGATCCAGTCGTCTCCGAACGTTAGTCGTGTAACTTCAACTTCACGTTCTCTGTTTACAAGTGTCATCGGATCCTCCTATTGGCTAACTAGCCTTAGCTAGTCCTGTGGAATACATCTGCGGAAGCTCGTACCGTGTACGACTCTTCCCATAGTCCCGACATGTCTCCGCCCTGGTCGTCAAGCGACACATAGCCACTGCCGTACCAGTAATCCGTTGTGGTGCCCCGGTCGGGATACATGTAAAATGCACGCGGCGTCGGGTCGTTTGCGAGTGCGTCAGACTCCATACCAAAGAACCCAGCCTGATCATAGTGACGTCTGACTGTCATCTCAAAGTCACCGAACCCAGTCTGGTATGTCCGGTTCGTGTCTCCGTAAGCAGTATCCTCGATGAACTCACGGGTGAAGCTCACCGAAATACCTACGCCTTCTGTAACAAAAGCGTCATTCCAGTATAGATACGCATTTCTCCACTTAATCGGGGTTGCCATACCCTGTGCTCCTTTCTAACTCACTGCATCGACTACTACCCTCATACGTCTCTCGAACGTATAGGGTTGCACAGCTTCATGCTGTCGTGCAGCAGCTTCTTCCCTCAGCACAGGATCATCCAAATATCTTCGTAGAAGAGCGCCTAATTCTTCTGGAGTTTGGTACGTTGGCACACTATCTCCAAACACCTCTTCAAGCTCGGGCCGTCCGACATCCGTTACCTGGAATACACCACACGCGGCAAGCTCGTAACTGCGCGGCCCGAGACTATGCGCTACGAGATTGGCCAGAGGTGTTGCTCCAACAAGTCCTCCTTTCCTAGACCGCTTGCCTTTTTGCGCCGCAATCGGGTCGTACCCGTCCTTGCGATGCAGTTGCAGTCCAATGCGGGCTTTCCTGTAGAGATCGAGTGCGACATCATTAGGAATTGCTACTTTGCCTTTGACGTAGGATTGAAGAGACGACTGGCCAAGCCGCATCAAACCATGTAGACGCAGATCAATTCCATCCCAATCCACCTTCTCTAGGAATGTTACGCGGCTCGGGAAGTTAGTCCCTATGAATACCACATCCGAATCTTTGTCCTCCTTTCCATTTTTCTGATGCTTCTCTGGATTGTACGCATGGCCTACGTAGTGCGTGTTCGGATTGCGTTCCTTAAACGGAATAACCGAGGTCTTATCGCAGACAAAGCAGTAGTCAAATACCTCTGCGAGTTTAAGTACCCAAGAGTCGTCGTATGGACATTCGGTGAAGAACGCAGAAGTTTTGACTCCGGCATACTTGTTGAGGACGCGCAACGTCACAGGCGAAATGTGCATAGGAGCTACGAAATGCACCAAATCGACTTCCTGTACGATGGCAGCCATAACCACTCTATCGCCAGCAAGGAGAGTATGGTCTACTGTGTTATACTCTACTCTGCCCGTCACCTCCATAAACTCCTTGAAGTCCGCAAACATGTTCCAGGTGTTTGAGTAGTTCATCCGCGCTACCTCAACGCCTTCGATGGCGCGAAGACCCTGGACATGTCCTTCAAAGACATCCCATGTTGCGTATGTCGGGACTGGGCTGACTACGAGAACTCTCACGCTTCGTCGTCTCCGTCGTCTTCTGACGTATCTTCGTCGTCGTCCGGCGTGGCGGGCGGCGGCTCGTGAGACGGCTCAGGCGGCGGCTCCTGCGCCGTAGCTATGATATCAGCCGTCGTACATGTCCAGCCACACTTTTTGCAGGGTACGCCTGCTTTTAACTGCGCATCCGTGGCCTCGAACTCGTGTCCCTGTGGGTCTCGTACTCTAGGCATATCGTCTCCTCCTATGCTGTGGCTATCGCGTGGATTTCGAGCGTAGTGATTGATCTACTCTCGTGTCCAAAAGGCTCTCTACTCGCCATGTCTCTCTTACGACGCTTTACGTCTACCTTTCTAAAGCCCGCCGCAACAAGGCAATCCGAGAGACGTTTTACAGAGAAGCCCGTTCTGTGAAACTGTCCTTCGTTCTCTTGAGAACCGAAGAGGAAACGATTCCATAACGCCCAACGCGCTCCATGCGATCCAGCCGCGAGGAATCTTCGCATTATCCACATCAAGTCTGGCACGTACAGTTCAAGTACCCCTTCTGGCTTGAGCGCCGCACGACAGGACTTCAGCGTTGGGACAATATCCACATCAGCGACATGTTCAAGTACATGGGACGCATAGATATAATCGACAGAGTGCCGGAAAGGTAGAGAGCGTATGTCAGCGCGCAGATCGGGCTGGCCGAATGTGTCCACATGAAGGAACCCTTTCTGACGATCTTCCTCGTTACTGCCGATTTCGATCTTCATGCGTTCACACGCTCCTCAATAGCGACGTCGATCCATTCGTGCAAGAAGCGGACACCTCCGATTACGATTTCCTCTTCCTCTGAGACGTTTCCCGCAATAGGCAAGCTGTCAAACGCTGTACTATTGAGTTTTGGATTCTGTAGAATGCGCACGACAATCTCGTCCCGTATATCTCGAAGCAAATTATTCCCAGAAGCATCATCGGTATACTTCACGAGAAGGTTAATGCGCACTACCCACCTGAACAGCGTATCCAAGTCTGAAGAATCGCGCTCGGCAGTAAATCCCAGATACTCAAGAATCGCAACCTGTGCATGACCATATCCTAAGATGAGCCAGTCGTGGAGTGATACCTGCTCATCCGTAAGAGTCGCAGTCGCTCTAATTTCAACTTGCAGCCCGGCTTCTACGTCTTCGTAGCTCACGTCGCCGTCCCCGCATTCGCTGTCGGTATAGCAGGATCGCGACCGAACCCGCGCCTGAATCGTGGCTGCACAGCGTCGGTGTCCTGGTATGCAACTTCTTTGCGAGCGACGCTCCTGCCGCCTAACTCTACGAACTCTGAGAGTGCCTCTTCGCGCGTTACGCCCAGTTGTTCGAGCGCGTCCGAAGCCAGAATCGTAAGGCCCTCTTTGTACAGCTTCGCGTACTGCTTGTAGCGGTCGTTCTCCTCGCCGCCTCGTCCAGTAATCGGGTGTGCCAGCTCAACCTGCATGACCGCGCCATAAACATTCAGGTTCTCGAGGAATCCAAGCGCAGCCGTTTGCGCCGCCGCGACTGTGACACTATAGCCCGCTTTGGCGAGGTGCGCCTGGATAGTATAGTACGCCTGATCGATCCACTGCTCGACACGAGCTAGCGGCGGCGTGCCGCCTGTAGCGAACGTCCCGCCGTCTGTTAGGTGGCGACAGTGCGCCTCGACCGATAGGATGACAGACGTTCCAGCATCTCGTTCGTAGGCACTATATGTCATACGACAACAGCCTCCCTCGCAGTAGCCGCGTCGGGCCAGGGCACGACAGATGCAGATCGCTTCAGCGTCTTAACCTGTACCCTCTCCCACAGCCAGTCGATGAACGGGAACCACTTGTCCTGTACTAGATGTTCCCAATCGTACTGCATGGCGAACTTGCGAGCTTCTACGCGCAACTCTTCGTACTTCGGCTCGTATCCCCGTATCTTATACATAGCCTCCATTGCTGCGGCGAGTGCGTCCACATCGGCATACGCCTGGAACGAACCAAGTGGAGTAGGAACCTTCTTGGCTATTGGCACGCGGATGCCTGCTCCACACAACTCTGCACAAGCTGTCCAGTCCGTGACGATTACGGGCACACCACACGCCTGCGCCTCGATAATCGGAATGCCAAAGCCTTCTCCCATTGAGGGTAGACAGAATACATCGAGTGCATTGTAGAGTTTACACATCTTCTTTGTTTCGATCCCAACGAGATGCTCATAGGGCACTGTAAACCGCACGCAGTCTCCTATGTCATACAGTTCGGCCATTTGGTCGAGTGGCAGCGCATTGCTACCATGATCCTTAATCGCTGCGTGGCAGAACAGTCGTGCTTCGGGATGCTTCCCGTGAAAGATTGCAAATGCCTCGAACAGTTCAGGATAACCTTTGCGTGACGGCCAGCCCTTATTCGCGGCAACCGTACCTATGACGAAGTTATCCGGCTCAAAGCCTAGCCACTTCTTCGCCTCTCGCTTTCCAGCTTCGTCATAGGGCTTAAACAATTTCGTCTCTACTCCATGTGGGATGTAGTGATGATCAAGGTGAGCCTCGTCGTATAGCCGCGAAGCGTGTTTGCTGTAGGCAACTGGATGATATGCCCTTCGCAGTCTGTCAAGAACCTGCGGAGGAATTGGATCGTGGTCGACTGGAGCATACGGCACCCACAGGAAACCCTGGTGCCCGTAATTCTGAGCAAGCACCCAAGCGTCCAAGAGGGAGATGACAGCATGTGCGCCAAAGTCCGTCGCATGTTGCGCAACTATATCGTTACCCCAGCCGTCCGTAGGACTAGTAGGATAGTGCAGCATCATCACGGGATCTACTCCGGGGATGCCGAGGCCGACGGGTAGCTCAACGATTCCGCCTTGGATACCCCAGTAACCAAAGATGCCAATTCCATCTTTGTCGATGGCGGGGTGCTTCGCCAGACGCGGAAGCAAGCTGTTAGCTTGGATGCCATAGCCTGAGCCGACATGAGGCGCGTTACTCTTCCACAAGATCCTTAAGCCGTCCATCAGGATCCCCCTGCGGCCACGACCGCGACAGGCTCTGGGTCTTTATCTTTGGACGGAACCACAAACGGCGAGTCTTGCCACCGTAGGAGGAACCACCTAACGCCAGCAAGCTCTCGTTCCCCCACCTGATTCCCACGAGTAGACGCCTCGAGATGAATAGCGCGGGCTGTCGCTACGAGGCGCACACGGTAGCCCAGCTTTCTCGCCCTGAAGCAGAAGTCAACGTCTCCCCAACACAGATCGCAATCCGAAGCGTACCAGCCTATTGTTTCGAGAACGTCACGACGGGTCATCATCAGTGCGCCCGTAACAAAGTCTACGTCCTTCGTCTTGTAATCTTCCATGGGCTTGCCCTGGCCAATATGCTTCAGGTCTATCCACTTCCCATCAGGCTCTCCCTCTTTGTCAGAGATGTAAACACGTCCCCCAGCGTGCTGCACAATGCCGTCTGGGTACTGAAGCAGAGCACCTGCGACACCAACACTTGGGTCTTGTAGTGCCTTTTTCATCTCTTCCAACGCGGCAGGCTCAACAAAGCAATCATCACAGCAGAACGCTACATAGCCGCCCACAGAAGCAGCAATGCCCTGATTGATGATTGTGCCGGTTGACCATTCGTGATTCCTATTCAGCAAGACCAGTTCGTAGGGAGCCGTACTTCGTGCTAGGTGTCGCAGCGCGGTCTGCACTCTGCCCTGTAACGGATCAATGGTACTCATTATGACGGAAACGAGATCAGACAGCACGGGGAGCCTTCTCTTTCGTGACTGCCCTTACGGCATTGATGATATACGATGGGTCTTCCGTCTGTAGCCACCAACCCACAGGAATCGAAACCATGTGTTCCGAGAACTTATCTAGCCCAGGCAGCTCCTGCTCTCCTCCATATGTCTTTAGGCATATCTGATGATCGTTTCGTGCGTGAACCTGAGAGACCTGAATATCATACTGCTCGGCCATCTGTCGCTCGAACTCTGCCGGGTCGTCTACCAGAATCGTGTATATCCAGTAAGATGCTCCTGGATCATACGGAGCAGTCAAGCCTTTCGGCAGACACTCGCTGTAGAGCTTGGCATGATCCCGATGCTTCTGAAGATTCACCTTTGCGAGCGAAAGATTCGCCAGCCCTATCGATGCGGCGATATCGTTCATCTGATACTTGAACCCCGGCTCACTCGCCTGTTGCTGACAACGCATCGCTGTGCTGTCATCGCGGTCAAGGCCATACCAGCGCAGCCGCTTTGCTCGCTCATATTGACTGGGAGGAACTATCAAAGCACCTCCGTCGCCAGTAGTCAGGTGCTTGATAGCCTGGAAGCTATAGGCTATGTAGTCGCCTCCCTTTACGGAAGACATACCATATCGCCGCACACCGAAGGCGTGCGCAGCATCTTCGACAATCGGAATACCCATACGGAGAGCGTCGAAGTCGCATGGACGGCCAGCCCAATCCGTACAGATAATAGCTTTGGGCTTATCCACAAGGGGCTTAACCAGCATCTCTACACTATGCGGGTCTATGTTTCCGGTACGCGGATCAACGTCTGCCCAGATAATGTCGCAGCCGCGTAACGCTAAAGCCATGTTCGTTGCAAGACAGGTCATAGGTGTAGAGATAACCAGATCGCCTTCTCCAAGACCTATCAGATGATATGCAAGGTCTAACGCAGATGTACAAGAGTTGGTGGCCAAAAGGAATGCTGTCCCAAAGTATTCGCTCAACTCCTTCTCGAACTCCTTGACGCGAGGGCCTTCTCCAATGTAGCCCGAACGCAAGGTCGCTTGGACATCATCAAGAGCATCGTCTGTCATTGCGACTTTGAATAGTGGGATCATTAGAAGTGTCCCTCCGGGCTCAGCTTCCAGTCTAAGTCGATACGAGCACCGCTCTCGCCTGGATGAATCGTCGTACCATATAAACCTTCCGCAATCTCCACGAACCCAAGATGGCTATAGAGTTCACGAGCCTGCGGAGCGTGTAGAACCACGACATCCGCACTAGGCGCTGTTTCCGTAAGTCTAGGTATCACCCTATCCAATAGCGCGGTGGCGTAGCCTTGACCGCGCCGAGCGGGCCATACCCAGACCCCACCAATACCCACTGCGCGTAGTTGGCGTTCCTTACACACGAGCATTCGATAGAAGATACGAAGGATTGACACAGCCTCCCCGCTCTCATCTCGAATTAGCCATGCAAGTTGTGGCTGCTGCTTCGGAGGGAGATCGTGCCATTTCCAAATAGGCTCCTTCATCTCCAAAAAATCCATGCCCGAAATCTCTTCTATTTCTGATACGGCAGGTGCTAACGGAGAATCGCTCATGCCGCCACCTCCTCAACAGCGTGCCAGAACGTCTCAGGTGATCCTGCGCAGACATTTACAAGATTCTCCAAGGCCGAGTCTTCTTCGTTCTCCCAACTAAGGCACCCTATCTCACCAGAGTATGTTAATTCCAATCCTAGCTTCCAGGCAAGTAGAACGGGGAACCCAAACGGGATAGGTTTCCGTGGGAAATACACGAAGCGTGAGTAAGCAGAGAACGTAGGAGACGCTGCATCGAGAGCAATCGCCCCCCGCGCAGCTACTAAAGGCACTAACTGTTTGGTAGGGACTTCTAGCCCAAATGCATGGACGTTCTGCTGTTCTCGAACGGCCCAAGACAGCATGAGGTCATTCCCGTAATCGGGATGCCACGGCGCACACCATAGAGCAGCGTCTTCGTTCACGACATCAGGGTAAACAGTTGCCCAATCACTTTCCAGCATTGGGAATGGAATTGTCCAAGCAAGGTCAGGCTTAACCTGATGGATTTTCTCGTAGCGATCTTGGTGCAGGAGACTTGAGAATACCACCAAAGCAGCCTGCTCGATAATTTGGTTGCGATAGGAAGCCTGTGGCTGCGTAGGCTCCCACCAGTCTTGTGAGACATGAATGTGTCGCGGATGCGCAAGTATCAAATCGAACACTTCATCTGGGTATCGTTTAATGCTGAACGTGATAAGCACGTCTGCATTCTTGATGGGCTCATTTAGATCAGCAAACTCCGGAGGCTGCACAGAGACGGCTACATGTTCGGGGGCAGCTTGGAGGAAGCGTTCGATTGCAAGCTCCTCTTCACCAGGTCTTGTGGCGTAGGAGAAGTCTCGCAGCACAGTGATGCGTCTCCTCGAATTGTCTGACATAGGATCCTCCTGTCAAGACTCTAAAATCTTTCTTCTCTGCCTGTAAGTACGCCCGTGATCTCGGACGTATTCGCAAGGCACTTCAGACCGAGCAGAGCGTCCAGGTCTGCATACAGCCCCTTGTCGCCAAAGTCGATCTCTCGGGCTTCATTCGCACCAAGCTCAAAGTAGCCTAGAGTCCCAGAAGCCGCAGCAGTCCCATTCGTCACTGCAACGGTAACAGCGGTACCCGCAGACTCCTTGACGCTTGCGCCCAGGAGGCGTACACGATGGCCAGCGGGAGGATCCCAGGCTGTCGCGCTAGTCGTAGACAGCCCAAAAGACTCTAAGTCCTTGTTATGCGTCCGTCGCAACCGGCTCATCAGTTTCCTCTTCCGTCGTTCCGTCGTCTTCCTCGTCTTCCGTCGTCTCCTCTTCCGTAGAAGCCTCTTCCTCCTCCGCAGGAGCCCCCTCTTCCGATGGATCGGGCAACTCCGCTAAGGCTGCACGGACGGTATCGTTGACGAACTCCGCAGGATTGACTCCTGCGTTCTCGCATCGTAACAGGTCGTCGTGATTGAAATTGATCCTGAACTCTCTGCTTCGTGCGCTCATGTTTCCTCCTTTCTTTACTGGCTAGCCCAGATACCGGACTGCGCGATACAGTCCCACTGGTCTACGCCATCAGCGATCAGAGTGATATAGTCGCCGATGATATTGGACGCTGCTGTGTTCTTGATCCCTGTCCCGCCAGCAGGTGCGACCGATGCGCCCGCGTCGTTTGTGGCTTTGCACTTGATCTTGTCCGTCCCCGCAGGGTCGATCTTGATCTCGCCAGAAGCGTGCCCACAAATGAACGTGAATACGCATCCCTTGGCCGTAGCTGCTGGCAACGTGAAGGTCTGCGTTGCGCTCGCCTTCTCTGCTTTGATAATTTTCCCGGACTCGGTAGCCAGCAAGGTGTCGTCACCTGTCTGGATTTCCGAATCCCCGCGCACTCCTGTCATAGTGCTTCGGAAGGATGCGGCCCCTTGTACTACAAGGGCCCCCTTGACTCGCATCCGTCGTCTGATCTTTTCAACTCCCATTGTGCATCGCTCCTTTCAGCGAAACCAGGCTCACAAAGTCCCGTCTACAACAATGCCTATTTTACAGCGAAGTGACTGCTCCTGATCCATCCATCTTTGTGGGAGGGGAAGCGCCTTCGTCTTCCAAGTCCCACTCGCCGCCACCATCGGAATCTGGATCCTCAGAATTATCTCCTACCGGCTTCTTTCTTCCGTCTTTGCCCTTCGCACCCGAATCTAGATCGAGTTTGTTGAGATCATGCCGAGCGTCAGCTAGGTGGTTTTGATACGGCCCCGAGATAGCGTCTCCCAAGAACGTCGATCCACACCTATCGCACGTCGTTATGTCCTCGTGCTTCTTCAGAGGTTTCACATAGTTGTGCTTCAGCAACACTTCGTCGTTACGTAGGTATGCTGGCCGAATGACCTGTCCCGGACGCTCGATTACCAAGTCTCCGTACTGTTTCATCCGGCCAGACACAACTACCCAAAGACCGCGCCTGCTTTCTGCGCTCTCTCTCTCCCGCGAAGGGGTCTTCTTCTTCGCAGTCGTCTTGCGTTTCTTCGTTATCGTAGCAGTCATCGGATCATCCCTTCCTTTATTAGTCCACCACGTCCGCGAAAAAATACCCGGACTTGGACTCGGTGATCTTCTGGTCAACGTAGCTGTGGACTTCCAGAACATCCTTGCGAGAATCTTCCTTGCGGTACTTTCGTACAAACTGGAGGTTGCCGCCGGTGAGCGGCTTCCAGAAGAACGTGATGCCTCCTGTCGGAGTCATCAGGCCAGGAGTCGGGTTCGCAAAGAGCAGGAGCGCATCATCGTCCATGATACGAGACATAGCGAGCGTTGCGCCCTCCGCACTCGTCCTGTACGATGCACGTCCTACCAGCACCTCGTCAATCTCCAACACCTGCGCTAACAGTTGCCTTGTGACCAACGCAGGGTTCCCGGTCGTCGCGCCGCCCTTGATGCGGTCGACTAGATCGGGGTGGTGCTTCAAGCGCCGCCAGACGATAGCGCCCATGGCGAGCTTGTTCGGGCGGTCACCTGTATCGCCTTCGACTTGATCGAGGCCGTCTTCGAGGTCGGTAAATGGATCGGAGCCTCCGTAATCACTCCACTTCGCACTGACCGTCTTATCCGTACCCCACTTGCCCGTGGCCATAAAGTCCGTCGAGAACGCTCGCTCTCTACGAATCAACTGGATTTGCGTTCCGAGGATTGCCGCCTCCTTGTCGAGCGTGAACACTGCATCGGCATTAGCTCGCAACTCATCGGGGATTTCTACGCCAATGGCGAAGTTGTTACACCTAAACGAGTTCGTGTTGTCGATGGTGTATCCCGCGACGGGTGCTACCGTACCAGGGGCTCGAAGCAGATCGCGCATTGCTCCTGCGCTCTCAGAGCCCTGGAAGAAGTCGCCTCGCTGATATACGGCGTACACATCAGACTGCTTATTCACGCCTACAAGCGGGAAGAGCCTATCCGCGATGTAGTGTTCCTCTTTGTTCATGTGTGCGATGCTCATTTGCGTAAGCAACGCATTTACATGCACATCTCCCACATCAGGTTGTGGCATTCGTTACTCTCCTTTCTATTTCAGACTTACGGAGCGCCATGCTGCGCAGGCGCAGTCACGTTGACCTCGAATAGGTCGGCGCTGGCGGCTGCTGCGGTGATAGCGTACCCAACGATGTTGTCATCATCAGTCGTGGTAGCAGAACCTCTACCACCCGCAACTGCGATAATCGCGTCGTTCTCGTTGATAGCCGCGCCCGCCTCCAACTTGACGATGCTGCCCTGAGCGGCAACCTCCGCCGCTTGGTCGATGGCGCTGGGCTTGTTCATCAGAACGCCGATATTCGGTGTTGCGCCGTCTACTGCAACCACCACACGGGAGTTCGCGTCCAACTGCACAATGCGGTACTGGTTGGACGATAGATCCCCGGACGCTGGGCGAGTAATCGACTTGATAACCCTATTTAGCGACATGTGTTTCCTCCTTTCTCAGTATCTCCTACGACGTGGGATAAGAAGCCTTGCGGCCTGACTTCTCGCGGTCGTAAGCATCGTAGAGCTTCGGCTCATCCTCCGCGACTTTCTCTATTGCGTCCTCTTCGGACAGTTTCTTGTCGGCGGCTCGGAGCGTAACGATCTTCGCGTTGAACTGCGCGACGGCGCTCCCGCTGACTCCTTCGCCGTGGGAGTCTTGGCCAATCTCGCCGAATGTGCCTGCTTCATGCAAAGCATTCGCGTGTTCGCGTTCGCTTGCGACGTACGCCTTGAAAGCGTCGGAATCTTCGTCCAAAGATTCCAGAATCGTCATCTTGTCCTTGAGTTCTCCGACCATCGGATGCAACGCGACGCCGGACTCCTTGGCTTGCCGTTGGCCACCTTCATCGCGGCCCAAGATAATGTCGCGATAACGTGCCGTACGAGCGGACGTTTCTAACACGCCCAAGCGCTGATCGGAAGCCTTTCGTGCATCCTCGCTCGACTTCAACTGAGACCTAAGCCCGGCGACTTCCGTTGCGGTCTTGCTATCGTCGTCAGAGCTTTCCTCTTCCTCTTCGTCGTCGTTGCTATCTTCGTTCTCCTTCTTCTCTTCCTCTTCCTCTTCCTCTTCCTCTTCTTCGTCGGCATCATGCCCGAACTTGACGGTGGCACCGAGCGCGGAGGCGAGTTTCGAGAAGAGGCTTTGACGTTCCGGCTCTTCTAGCCCTTCGACCTCCTTTTCCAGTTCATCTACTTTTGCCATTTTGTTCTCCTTTCTACGGTTCTTGCTTCTCTTCTTCTTACTATCCTGCGCATCCTCCTTACCGTGATCCGCTGCTCCATGAGATCCCTCTCCGTGCGGCGCGTCTTCCCAAATAGTTCTGCGCTGAACCTCTACGGGATTATCGGAAAATGTTATTGCATTGTCTTTCCCGTATCCGTAATCGATCCGCCAATACGTTGAATAGTCATGCCCATTGATGATTGCGAAGTCATCGAATAGATCGACTACGTACCCATGATCCCCACCGCCAAAGATAGCAGGAAACTCGTGTCGAGCGGCGCTCATAATCATATTCTGCAGGTCATTGTAAGAGATACCCTCTATCGCAGACCGCACAACTGGTACACTACCCGCACCGTCTTCGACATCGTATAGATGTCCTTCCCTCGCAACAAGAGAGCGTAAGCCCTTGAAGAAGGGCCGCGTCGTCAAAGCCGCGCCAATGACGACATTCGCAAACTCTTCCTCGGAGGCAGGGTCTGTCCACTGCTCAAACCACTCGGGAGAGATATACTTAAAGCTGTCGTCCTTGATGAGCTTCTCCCCGCGAGGAGTCCATTCCACAGCAGCCTCGACGCCCCCATCGTCATTTAGGGAAAGTTCTTGGATATACCCAACCGCACCGGAGAGCTTCGATTCATGTTCGGCATCGATAGCTACCTGCTCTTGGTACACATGGGCATTAAAGTTCTTAACGAACTCCTTATTGCCCTCTTCGGTGACCTCAAACTTCCCCCACACTGGATGTGTGAACGATCCTGGTGCCGGAAAGAGATTGATAGTATCTGGAGGGTCGGCTGCGGAGAACTCTACAAGTGCCCTGCCAAGAGCCTCTTTACCGCCCATTAGTCCAGCAAAGGTCGTGGAAGCGTTTTTGAGTACCCCGTTTGCGTTCCTGAACGCAACGGCTTCACAGTCAGAACCACCCTTACTCTGACAACGAGAGAAGGAACTGTTGAAGACGGTAACCCAGCGTCGGCGCTCCTTGCTGCCGAGCTTCTTAACATTGCTCGGGAGTGACTTGTCGGAAGGCCCTGAAAACGGCATCTCAACCTCCACAGCGGATCATCCCGAGGCGTGTTATACGTATGCAATAACACATCGGGAGTTAGTTGTCAAGCTCTGCACGTCTAATCAGTATCGATCTTGGCGCATCTATGCCGAACTCGGCTGTGCGAGCGGGCGTGCCCTCATGCGTAGCGTATGAGAGGCGAAGTAGTTGAAACCGCACATCGGGGTGGAGTTGCGCTATCTCGCCGGGACCCATCTCTAGCGGCTTCTCTTCCCTTTTACCATCCCTTTGTACCTCCAACACTGCACAAGCGCCCAGCCAGTCAATTTGCGATAGCGTAACGGTTATTCGTTCACTCGCCAGAATAGTGATAGCCGTTCCCACTGTCCTGCGTAGTACCAACATTAAAAAAAGCGCCCGCCTCGTACCATCTCTCGAATACGATCTTCCATGATCTTCCTGATAGCAGGCTTCTGCTCTCGCATGACTTTCCGCATGAACTTCGCGCCAGCCCCACGTTTGCTGCTACCCGAATCCGGCATCGTATTCCCGGTCACATACTCACCATACGTTTGCCCCTGCTTACCTATTACCGCATTGAACAGAGAGATAGAGTCGCCGTGATGAGCAGTCCGCCACGAGGCTTTGTATGCACTGCTTTTAACACGAGACTCAGAACGCAGGACTTTCTTCATATGCTTCCCGGCACGGCTGAGCATACTGCGTTGGGTTCTACGCAGATTGGATGCAGAGGCGGTTCGTCTGAGAAACTTTGTAATCCCATCCTGCGTAACCGTAACCGAAACGACCATACCTACTCCGTATTTAGCTCAACAACAACGATGTCTCCCGCCGAACCGCACAGAGGGCAGATAACGAGTACCTCGTGGCAGGGAATACGCCCTTGATGAGCATTTGGGTTGCGTAAGCAGATGAATATGTGAAAATGCCCGATACCCGTTGCTCCTTTAGGCATTATGTTTGATGCTGCCTATCTGTATTATGCGGCAGGTTCTCCGGGTCTCCGGGTTCTTCCTCGCGCTTTCGGATGTCCCGTAAGAATCTCTCTGCGGCATCCGGCGCGGGCGGAGGTAAGCCCGCGCGGTCGTGCATGTGTTCTACGACTTCCTGCGTCACGTCAATAAACCCAAGTTCTCCCATCACACGGATGAACGGGGTAAGAAGCTCAAGGCTGATCTCTCCTGGATCGCTGTGAGCGACTTGGGGCAGCCCTGTAATCCCCGGGAAGCTGTTGAACGCGAAAATCTTCGTCACAACATACCTATTGATTTCTTCCTGGAGAGTATCGAGCCTACCGCCCACGGCTAGATGCCAGAGGGACTTCTGCGATTCGGCCAGTGCAAATGACCCTGTACGTCCTTGCCCTAACGCTAAGAACTGCGCAAGCACAGAGCGTAGAATCTGTGTACTGCTCCGAAGGATTGTCTTGTCAGTGTCCACAACCTTAGTGCCCGGAGACTTGAGTGTGTCTATGCTCCACCTTTCGTGGTCTTCTGGGCCGAATCCCTGGATAACGAAAAAGGTCTGGTCGTCCTGCCGATAGCGTTCCCCCATGAGCTGCGCCTTCGCAAAGTCCCTATCTTGGGCATTCGCTGGAAGCGTAATGACTAGTACGCCGGTCATGTCTCGCTCCGCGCCTATGACCTCGATCTCTTCCATATTCGTCTTGATGTAGTAAGGCCGGTACGCCGTCCTAAGCATCGAGACGCCCTCCGGGTTGTTCTTTTCTGCGGACGTACGGCACAGTAACGACTTGCCGATGGGGATGGTCTTCTCTTCCGGCATTTCTAGGCTGCGCTGTACCATAGCTTGAATGCCGCCATTCTCATCGAATACCCAGCGCGATAAAGTCTCCTGTCCGCGTAGCGCGATCTTGCGTAGACCTATACGCCCGTCATCGAACTTAGATGTTGGCTCGAACTCCTGCCCTAGCCGTTGCTTGAAGACCAATTCGAGCCACGCCCAACCAAATGGATTTGATGTGAGAGCGTCAGTAAGGAAATCTCGCCAACTATGCGAGGTGTCTTCAAACAGCACTTCTTCCAAGAACTCTGCTGCTGCCTTATCTGGCGCTTCTTGCGATGCTGGGGCTATCGTCCAAGTAGAACCTAGTGCTATCTGCAAAATGGCAAAAAGAATAGACCCAACATCTGAGTCGTTCTTACGCATCTCATCGAAGACCCGTACGCCGCGGAGTCCACGAAGATTAGGATCGAACTCTTCTTGTACCTCGCCGCCAAAGCGCTTGAGGCCAGATGAGCCTATCTCGATAAAGGGCGAAGCAGACTCGTCAGCAGCCGTGAGCGGCGCTTGCTGCCCGTTCGCATTACTCTGCTGGGTAGTCATGTGATTCTCAACGACCATCGATCACCTCCGCTCGCGAGTATAGCACGCGGGGAGATGGAAGTCAACTACCGCCTATCAGCCCTGCGCGGCAACCCACCCAGTCTCGAAGACTGTCGGGAACGTGTGCCCAGATAGATCCCACCAGAACCTGTATGCGCCGTGGGATCGAACAGTGCAGGGTCATCCACTTGCCAAGAAGACATCCTCCCAGGGGATGCGGGCTGCTCATAGGATACTGCTTCAGGCGTACTGACAATGCCTGCGGACTTCAACCCGATGACTAGATACCGCAGCGCATCCATCGCGTGATCGTGTGTCTTCACTACCTGGTCGGCATGATCCTCCCGCTCGTCCCACATGTACGAGTCGAGTTCCTTAGAAGTATTCGTTAGACGCCCACGCACAAACACAAGTCGCCCAGACAGTACCCACTCAAATACGGTTTTGAGGCCGTCCAGTACGGCGATTCTTGGCGCTGCGGTAAGCCTCCAGCCTTGATTTACAAACTCCGCAATAGCTTCCGGCGAAGCTGGGTCTGCCCACGCCATAGTAAGTTTGTCCTTGTGCGGGGCTGATCGAGCGTTCTGGGCGTTCGTACGCTCCGTCTCATAGTATTCATCGAAGACATAGAGCTTACCTTCTGGTGACAGGGCGCTGTAGATGGAAGCATGTGGATTATGATAGCCGAAGTCTTTACCTGCATAGCCTGGCCACGTCTTCCATTGATCGGGTAGTGCGCTGAAGTTGATCCATTGTTCGTCCTGCACCATAGAGTAGACCAAGCCAGCCGGTCTGTCCCATATGCCCTCGTAGAACATGCGGAACATCCATGCAGGGAGCGTTTTTCTCGCTCGCTCAAACTCTACTTTGGGGAACTTAGGGTTCTGGATGCTTGAGAACGTGATTACCTCTACGTCAGAACGAGAAGCGGGATCGTCTTCGGGTAGTAGAGAAGAATCTGCCAGGACTTTTAGCCAGCCAAGAACGTAGGGTGTAGTAGTGATGAGTATTCGACCCTCGTTAAACCGAACTCGTCGCTCGACAGCGCGAAACGATTCCTCTGGAAACTGACGTTGACCCGCCTCATCGAGCATAGCCCAGTGCACATGTGCCCCTTCAATGCTCTCTGGGGTGTCTGCGGAACAGAAATAGACATAGCCTCCATCATAGAAACGCCAGATACCATCTTGCCGTGACTCCCATTCGCCCAGCTTGAGTTTATTCTGAAACAAGTTCAGAAACGTGGGCATCGTAGTACGTCGCAGAATCTTGTACGGCGCGACGACAATACCCGAGGACTTCGTAATGCCACGAGCCGCCAGCTTCGCTCTCTCTGTCAATACCCAGATGGGCGCGTACGCAGTCTTGCCCCCGCCCGTACCGGCAATAACAGCAATAACCTTAGCTGTAGAGTCCTGCGCTTTCTGCTGACCCGGATGTAGAGAGACGTTTAGTTTTTGGATCATGGCAGCATAGAGGAGGCGCGACAGCTACAAGCGTGCTCTTCCCAATGGCCTGGACGCAAGACGCAGATATGTGTGTGAATACTACGATCCGTCCTCCATCGAACTTCGCAAGTCGTAGAAGGCGCAGGACGCTCAAGCAGCGCCCTAACTTCGCTGTCTGTCAAGTCTGCATAATACCTACTCATATTTCTCCTGAAAGTCGCGGCAGGCGGCTAGGGCGAGAGCGGCAATCGTCTCCTTGTATGTAAGGCAGGCGAACAGCCCCTCGCGTTTGACGGCCTCTGGAATCTCGCCCGACCGTATTTGCTCCAAGTCCCCTTCCATCTGCGCCGCTAGGTTGGCGAGGTCGGCCACCACTTCTGAGCGAGCTAACAGCTCTCGTAGTTCCCACTTCCGCATCCAGTCTACAAAGTCAGTCATTGCTCAACCTCTCAATTCTCTCCGTGAAGGCGATGAGGGCGGGCGGCGTTGCCGGGCCACTTCCTCCATACAGCTTCATTTCCGCGAACTTGTGCAGCTCCCACAGCGCCTCCGCCAGCGCCACCTCGCCAGCGGTGAGGGCTTGGCCGTCTTTGAAGAACAAGCTGTCAATGGCAGCGCCGTCATCGCCAGGAGCCCATATCGGGCCTAGATGCCACTTCCCCTTCGCTATCGCAGCGGGGATCCGGGTTGCCCAGCTAGTCGCTACCATCAGAAGCCTCCTCACCCCGCATGTCGTCTACAGGGTGATTGTACTGGTGTCAGTACGTATAGCGTAGCAACTAGCATATGCGCGTGTCAAATGGTATACTGTAATGTGTGATGTGCGATCCAAATAGATACCCAGATTCTTGGTATCGACGCCAAGCCAAATCCATAGGCTTGACACATGAACAGGATATACAAGATGCCATGCAGAACAAAGAGCGGGACAGGATCCTCGCGAGCTTCTGATGAACAAGATAGAAGAGGCGCGAACGGCGCTGCAAACCACCATTCTGCAAAAGGACTTCTCTCGTGTTCACGCTATGCGGTACGCCGACGCCTACGCGCTGGCGGCCCATGTAGATGCGTGCGAGGAGTTCATCTATAAGGCGAGCGTTGCGGAGTACACAAGTAGCCAGCCTATATCTGAGAAACAACGCTGTGGCGACGACTGG
>SDBU01001441.1_pt1 | contig 33917 bp, 59 predicted proteins | sample 2277071 | NCBI WGS metagenome assembly SDBU01 (sample SAMN10397929, study PRJNA504765) | marine sediment metagenome | isolation source: marine sediment core GS08_GC12, 126 cmbsf | place: Arctic Ocean: Gakkel Ridge, Loki's castle | collected 2008 | reverse complement strand
CCAGGACAATAACATCACCACCACAGGCACTCTTAAAGTAAACGATTTGAATGTCGAAGGTTCTGCTACAATTGATAATAACATATTTGTAGGTGGAATCGGCATACAAAAGTTTTCTCCAAGCTCTTATTTTCACTCTTATGTAAACAATGCAACAACTGGAAAAGAAAACATGCTTATTCTTGAACAGGATGGCGGCGCAGGCGATATTGGATTGGTGTTTAGCTTAACTGGCCTAAAAGACTGGGGCATGGGAATTGACAATTCCCAAGATGACAGCTTCAACATAGCCACGCCTTTCCCAACCGTTTACGGAGCAGGCGACGATGTTCTAACAAGCTCTGTTTTAAGACTGACCAGAACTGGAAATTTGTTGATAAACGTAGGCGGATACGCAAACGGTGGAAAGTTGTTGCAATTCTCTAAAACATCAACACCGGCAGCACAAATATTTGACATATTTGAGGCGGCGTTATCTGTTGGAGGAGGCTCTGGACTAGCCGGACACGGGCTAGGCTATTTGTTCAGAATAGAAAACGGAGCAGGAGCCTTACATGACGCAGGAAGGTTCTTATACCAATGGACTGACCCAACAGCCACAAGTGAAGATTCAAGTTTCACAATAGAAGTAATGAGTGACGGAAGCATGTATAGCTTACTTACTGCTGTTGGAGAAACAAAAGACGTTAACATATTCGGAGGCTTGGGAATTACTGAAAGAACAGTTTTTGACGGCAACGTCTTTTTTGACAATCCAATAGACTCACCATATTTTGACATAAAACATCCTACAGAAGCATGGCTAACATTGCACAACATTTCCTCGTTTGATAATGCAATGGCGCTGGTTGAAGACGACCCAACTTCAAGAATACTTTACGGTGACGGTGGAGCATTTACTATTGGATACCAGTCAACAGAAAACATAACAGAACACACAATTGCAGGAGCAACAAATGTTATAGAAATTGATTTAGGAGCAAACCCTGACGTCACCCTTGCAGGAAGCGGAGCATGGAAAGGAAACCACAAATCAAGCAGTGGAACCTCAGGAATTACAGGACTTTATATTGTTGAATGTCCGGGAAGAGCTGACAGACCTGATTGGGGTCCAGATTTGCATTGCTATTTGGATTTTGAAGATGGGCTGTTAATTGATACAAATGCGGAGAGCTAAGGAGTTGATTGAAGAATGAGAAAGATTTGGATTGCGGTTATAATGGTTTTCTTGGCAGGGGCAGCGATTGCTCCGACAGCAAGCTTTATTATTGCAACTTTGGATGGAGAGCCTTCTTTGGCAAATACAAGCGGCACTTTGAAAATAGTTCAGTCTGACAAGGACTTGCTTTTTGCAGAGTATGGAAACATGAAAACAAGCGAGGCATATTGGAGTGACTCATTCAATTCTTGGATGGTTGAATTGTATGATTCAAACAGCATTAAGCTTAGGACTTTTTCAATAGACCACAATGCTTCAGCAACTCAGACAAAGCTGGATGAGGAAACGGATTTCTTTGTTAATGATTTTTTGGAACAAAAAGCAAAAAAGCTAAGGGCATTAAAGGAACCAAATCCATTGGGCAAGACTGGAAGAAACTACAGTTTAGGCAAATAAAAAAAGGGAGTGTTAGTTGGAATGTATGACGAAATGGAGAGCGGAGAATTAAGCGAAGAAGAATTCAAAAAGCGTTTTCCTTCAAAGAGTTCAGAGCCTTTTAAAAGCGCTGTGAAGAAAGCGGTTAAGAAGTTTATTTCTCCAAAGCCAAAGCCTGTTCCAATGCCGCCAGACATTGAGCCAGATGACGACTATGTGGAAATGCCTGCTTCAAAAGACCAGGTTCAGCAAATGCGCCACGCAGAAGAGGAAGTAAGGCATCAGCAAGTCATCGAATACCAGGAGCGGGACTCCAGGATTCCTGAAACACAGGCCGAAATGGACAACAAGCTTTTGGAAATTGCTGCACGAATGGCTGTCAAAAAGGAACTGATGGCAGCAAAGGATGACTCAGGAGTATTAAGAAACACGGCAATTGAGCTGGAGGAAGAATACCCAGAGATTTTCACGCCAGACATTGTGAAAGGAAACTTTGGAAACGAAGAATCTGCTTGCATTTTTGGAAACGGCTCAATAATAAACGCAATGAAGTCAATCGGGCAAGCGAAATCGTTTCCTTTTATTGACGCTTCCCGTTTCAACAAGAACCAGATGGACTTAATGATTAATATTTCTCGTGGAAGAAACGGCTTTTCCGCAGTGCTTGTAAAAACAGACAAGCATGTTTCAGAGGGCGTTATAAGCCACGTTCAAAAGCAGTATATGGAAAAGAAAGAAAAGAAATGGGGAGTGTTTTAGAATGGAAGCAGCGGAAGTAATGATGTATGCAATCTGGTTCACTGGGCTTATGATGATGCTGATGATGGTTGTGTTTTTCCAGGTGTGGTTGCTTAGAAAGAAGCAGTGCTGGTCTTTGATGATGTTTGCTTTGCGTGGAGGAAGCCTTATTCTTAAAGGGCATCCTGACAACACGATTGAGTTAGAGCATACGACCAAGCCAATTAGTGAGATTAAGTGGAAGCTTCGGGACAAGATGACTGGAAAAAGAATGGAGCTGGTGCAGCCTTTGAAGCGAGTGTTTCATACTTTGAAGGGAACAAGCTGGCCTATTCACATTTGCCCGATTAGCTTTCCAACAAGCATTAACATTCTTACAAAGGAGAAAGCGCATTTGAACATTAAGGAAATCAATTCTTTAATGGTTAAGCAGTACACGCAGGGAGCGGCTGATGCAACGAGCTTCAAAACCTTTGCTGGCTTTCCAATAGACAAGGCAACCCTGATTATGCTTTTCGTTGTTGGAATAATGGTTGTTGTTTTGATTGCTGTGAACTTGCAGATTTTGAATACGGTTACGCCAGTGGCGTAAAAGGTGAAGAAATGAATGTTCCTTATGGAAAACGTGAAAGGCTAACGGTTGTTTGGGAGGATGCTTGCAGGTCTAACAAGGTTAAAGTAGTTAAAGCAAGCGTTGTCTTTGAAGGCACTTCCAAACATTGTGCTGAACAGTGTGCAAGGTGGCTTGTGCAAAAGGAATTCATTGACGCGTTTTCGTTGGCTTTGCTTTGTGGAAAAATTGATTTCACGTTGTTTGGCGCAATTTATAGGAAGATGGAGTCTGCTCAAAAGTTTGAGCAGAAAGCGCGCACGCACATTTCCGAAGATTCTCCTATTTAAATGCGAACGGCGTTATTTAAATACTTGTTTAGCGCAATTGGTTTGGATGGCAAGCCAGTCGGAGACTTTGACAAATTCTTTCATTCCAATACACACCCCTAGCGCCGCCTTCTATTCTTGCGAGGGGTTTTTGAATGGTGAACGGTAAGCGTGATTTGACTGTTGTTTTAGCGCCAAGGCCCACAATTGACATAAGAAGGCCGCCTGTTACAATGGCAATGATTAGAGGGCGTGGTACTAGGCCGCCAAGACGACCAGTTAGGCTTGGAAAAGTAGCCCAGATTGCCCAAACAATTGTTTCAAGAGGGGGCATTGGAGGCCCTGCAGAGCTGCCAACGGCTCCAGTTGTAACGCAGCAGCAACAGCAAAAGCAGATTGTTACACAAAAAGTCATAACCACAGCTGAAAAAAACATTGCTGAACAGAAAAACATTCAGTCTAAAATTTCAGCTATTTCTAACGAGAGTTCTCGTCTTTCTTCCCAGCGTGCAGAAATTGAAAGGCTTTCCCGTAGTCTTGTTCAACGTGGAACTCCTTTCTTCAATAAATTGGTAAAGACGTTTAATGAGGATGTTGCTGCTTTTAATCAGCGTTCTACTAATATACAATCTCGTGCCGATGCTCTGCAGAAGAGCATTGCTGAGAACGAAGCTCTTGCTGAGACTTTGAGTGTCCAGAAACCGAAGCCAATTGTTGCTATTTTGGCTCCTGAACAAAAACAGCCCTTTGGTTTGGAGGCAAGGGAACAGAAGGCCGCATTTGCTCGCTTTGAGGAACGCATAAAGTTTACTGAACGTTTTCCTCCTAAAACCATTACATTATTTTCTCCTATTACTGGGCAAAGACTTGTTGATATTCCAACTGGCCAGCGTGCAGGAGTAAAGCAAGAATTTGTTGCCCCGCCTTCGTTTCTTCCAAAAACTTTTCAGGAAGAGTTTCAAACTGAGAAAGCCAGAAGGGAATTAACTAAAGAGATTGAAAGTCAGATTAAGCAAATTAATAGAACCGCTATTTCGATTGAGAGTACAGAACGAGCAGGCATTTTTACAGAAGCTGGAGCAAAAAGGCAGAAACAAAGAGCTGCACAGCTTCAGGCGCAGATTACAAGGCTTGACCAACTGCAAGCAGCTTTGGCCCAAGTTGAATTACAACAGCAGCTTGTTCAAACGCCTTTTGTTAAAACTCCTCAACGCCAACAATTTTTGATTGAGCGTCCTTTTCTTATTCCTGGAGAGGCCTTGGGTTTCACCGCAAAGCAAATTCAGGAAAAATTTGCTCCAACTGGCTTTGAGATTAAAACTGGAGTTAAGTTTTTTGACCCGTTTACTGGTAAAATTAGGGAAATTGCTCCAACCGAGGTAACTACTCCTCGTGCTTTTGCCTTTATTGGAGAGGTTGCTACTTTGGAAGCAGGATTTCAGGGATTAGGCTTTACTGCTACACGTTTGGGTGGTGCTACTGGTCGGGTTTCCCGTGAATTGAAAGGCCTTGGAGAAGTTGGCGGTATTAAAATAGTTAGAAAGCCAAAAGCTACTTTTCCAGATGTTGCAACTGAGATTGGGTTGAAAAAGATTGGCGAGAAAAGAATAATGGGAACTCCTCTTGAAAGCTTTAGAGGAAGACCAAAAGCTTCTTTCCCAGATGTTAAAACGGAAATAGGAAGAGCCAAAGCTGCAAAAGCCGTGTTTGGAAAAGAACCAACACAGGTTGCTCGTTTTCCAGATGTTGCAACTGAAATTGGATTAAGAAGGATTGGTGTGCAGAGGAAGCTGACTCCTGCTGAGAGGGCCTTTACCAGGGAAGTTGAAAGGTTTGCTGGTCGCCCTACAGTAAGAAGATTTAAGAGGCAAGCGCCTAGTGTTAGTGCGGTTGAAACTTTCACTGGGAGGAGCAGAATGAAAATGTTTTTTAGGAGGCGTCCTGCTGTTGTGCGTGTTCCTACTGTGGGGGATGTTTTTAAGGTTAAGCCTAAGGCGGTTAGACGGTTTTTTGCGGAAGCTGAAGCACCTAAGCCAAGACCTCCTAAGCCAGTTTCGAGGGCTGCAGTTTTGGCGGAGAGGCGTTTTATTAGGGAAATTGATAGGCTTGCTGCGTTGAAGCCTGCAAAGCCTGTTAGGGGCGCTTTTTTGGTTCCTGGTTCTTTGGCAGCGCTTTCTGTAGGTCTTCCAAGACTAAAGCCTGTTGAGGAGCGTGCTGTTTTAAAGCCGCGTGGTGTTTTTGCTGAGTTTGCTGAAGCTTCAACCATTTTTGCAAAGCCTGGGAAAACTGCTATTGAGAGGCAGTTAAGGGCTTCAGTTGTTGATGCTCCAAGTTTGGAGGCATTTCGCGGTGGTTTAACTCCTGCACTTGCAAGTGCTTTGGGAATAAGCCCAAAGGCGGCTGAAAAGCAAAGAATTGCTGAATTAGAACGGCGTGCTGAAAGGGAAAGGGAGATTGTTGGTTTTTCTTCTTTGGATGCTCTTGATGCGGTTATAAATGAATCCGTTAAAGTGGAGCAAAAACAGCGTCCTGCTTTTTTTGAAGCCCAAAAGTTTAGGCAGCCCCCTGTTGAAAAGGCAGTGCTAAAAGAAAAGGTAAGTTTGGAGGATGTTATTTTACCAAGAATAAAAGAGGCTGCCAAAACAAGGGAAGTTTTAAGGCAGAGACTGGTAACAATTCCCAAGTTGAGGGATTTGTTTAAGCCAAAAATAGAAGAGGTTATAAAAATAAAACCTCCGACAAGGCTACGGCCGCCCCTAATCCTTTTGCCAGGTATAAAAAGGCGAAAGAAGAAAAAAAGAGTAGAGGAAAGGGGCTTTGACACTTTTGTAAAAATCCGAGGCAGGTTCCAAAAAGTGAACCCAAAGCCATTACACAAAGGAACAGCTTTGGCTCTTGGAAGAAACATAGTTGACAGGGCTTCGCCCGCAACATTCAAAATCGTGAAAGGCAAAAGCCCTCCAACGGGAAAAAAGCTAAGAGCGCCACAGCTAAGGAAATTCAGAAAACCAATAAAGAAAGGTGTTTCACAGGCTGGCTCTCCTTTATTTATAGAGAAGAACAAGTTCAGAATCGATACGCCTGGAGAAAAGGCACAGATAACAAAGAAAGGGCTTGAAACGCTAAAAAGAGGATTTTTCAAAAGAAAGAAAAAAAGAAAAAAAACTAAAAGGAGGTAAAAGAATTCAATGACTAAAATACTAAAGGGCCTGTTCATTGCGCTTTTGTTAGTGATGATGACAGGCATGGCAAGCGCAGCAGTAACCGTCACAATGACAACGCCAACGACAGGAACAACCTACAACAACCTTGCTTCGAACATCCGAACGATTCCAATAACTTTCACAGTAACAGACAACAACATTGACGTAAGAGACCTGAACCTAACAATACTATACTATCCAGTTGGAACTTTGAAGGAAAGTGGCAACGGAACAGTGGTATTCGAGGATGTCAACGTATTTGACTTAAACGTTGGCGGAACAACAGGGCAATCATGCTCAGGAAACTGGACAAGTTTTACCTGTGACTTCAGGTGGACTCTTCCAGACTCAGTGACATTAGCAGAGGGAGCTTACTTCCTTGACGTAAACGTCATGGACGTAACACTTGGCCCAGATTGGCCAGGTGGCTCAGGAGAAATCAACGCGGATGGAAACGGAACAATAAGGTTCACAATCGACAACCATATTTCAACAGCAGACCAAACAAGGGCACTCATGGCAATAGTCGGATTGATTCTTGCAGGAGTGGTTTTGCTCGGAGGCTTAGGTTCAATAGCGTTCCTAAAGACAGATTTGACAAAAACAGCGATTGTGACAGTGGTTGCAGCAATAGCGGTCGCAATAGGTGCAATGGTAATTGGAGTAGTATTAGCAACACTTTGAAGAGGTACTAACTATGAACAAAAGAGGAGACGTAAACGATATCATAACTGCATTGGTTGGACTCTTCATAGTATTGTTGATTTACTACGTTGTCATGGTAATGTGGCAGCCGATAACTTCAACATTGCTCTTCCCCTTGCTCAATAACGCGGAAGCGTTCCCACAAGGCGGAGTCAGCGTGACATTATTCAACCTGCTTCCATTGGTTGCAGTTGCAATGATTTTCATCTGGTTCTTCAACCAAGCGCGTGGAGAAAGAAGACCACCAACGGCATTTGCGTAAGGTAAAAGAGGATTTATCAAGATGAAAGCCTCTTTTTCCTTACTGCTCGTGCTTTTGCTACTTTTTGGTAGCTATGGCTATGCAGATGACTGGTGGAATTTGGACTGGCGTTCAAGGAGACCAATTGCTTTGCCTGAGCAAAACTTCACCAAGTACACCACAATAGAGGTTGACTGGAATGCCTCATTTTCTTTAACTGGAGCACAGGCTTCCTTGGCTGACGTGAGAATAATTGACCAGAACACTTTAATTGACCTGAACAGAACATGTAAGGGTTCTGCCACAGGAGACGGGAACTGTTTCTTCCGAATGCCGAGGGACTGGAACTCTGGCTTTGTGAACAGAAACACGCAGTTTTATGTTTATTATGCGAATGGCGGAGCCTCTGAGAAAACACCCCTGCAAATTTCTGCCTCTTCCGATTCAAATGTATTCGGATGGGAACATGATGAGAACATGGACTTTAGTTTCGTTTCTGATTCAACAAATCCAACAACAAACGAATACTTATTTGGTTCGCAAAGCGGATGGTATTCTGGAGCAGGAGGCGCAATCATAAGCCAGCAGAACCTTCCGCCAGGCGGAAGCCAGGACTACAACTACGGAGTTTCATTTTTCTATGTTGACGGCGTATTCAGCTTTGCCTTAACCGAACATACCGTTGACCACTCCTGCAGGATTATTGTAGATGACAGTTCTGGAGTGGACTTCTATTACTTTAACGGTGGGGTAAAAGTTGAGGCATTTGCAATTGACAGAAACAAATGGTACACGACAGAATTCTTTTGGGACGGAGACGCAACCTGCTTTTATTCCCTTTATGATGCGGCTGGAACAACGGTTTTTTCCGCAAGCGGAGACGAAGTTTCAAATGTCAATCCTGACAAGGTTGGAGCCGATGCCGCTGGAGCAACAAAGGTTCACCTTGACAACATTTTTAGCTCTGCTCCTTTTGTAAGCGGCGGAGTTGAAGCGTCTGAGAGTGCGCCGAGCAACACAAACGATTTGAACATTTGGAGAATTGCAGGATTTGATGTTAACAGCAACCAGTTTCCAGAATTTACCTTCCTTGCTGATGGAAATCTTACAATTGATTTCAATGTTTGGAACACGGACAATAACAGGATGTTGATTGACATAAACTACAGCCCAAGCAACAATCAGGGAAGCGGAACAGTAATAGTTGAGGACTTAAATCTTTCATTGGCCACCTGTGACAACATTGACTGGAATTTTGGGGCACAAAGCTGCAGTTGGGACTTCAACATTTCAGGAGTTTCTGACGGAAACTATTACATTTTAATGGATTTGAATTCAGGAGGGCTTGACACTTCATGGAACACGATTTTTGAAGCAACTCCGAAAACATTTAAGATTAGCAACCCAGTTTTCAGGATGCAGATTCGGGATGAGAACTCTGGCGCTCCTTTGATTGGAATAAAGGTATTGGTTGGCGGAGTAACTTATACAACGGATGTTGAGGGAAAGATGACCGCAAACTTGGGAGGGCTTGTAGCAGGGGAAACAATTGCCCAGATTGGGGAGGACAGCAACTACAGCACGCGTTACCTGGAGTTTGATTTGAATGCAGACACGCGGATTGATGTAAACTTTTTTGTCTTAAGAGATATTAATGGAACAAACATAAACTTTAGGTTCTATGATTCTGACACAACAACGGTTTTGAACCAGGCAAGGATTTACGTTTTCCACCCTGATACAAACCTGACGCAGGTTAGGCGAACAGATGTGTCGGGCAGAACGAGTTTCTTCCTTGCCCCTGACCAAAACTATTACTTTGTTGCAGTGAAATCAGATGACTCGATTATAAGGTATGACAAGGTAACGCTTACTGTAAACGTTCCGATTGACGAGGATAGCCTTGCGCTGATTTCCCCATACAACTTTGACGTTACTGGTTTGGACAACAAGAAATTCTCTGGCCTGACCGCAAACCAAGAAATGTTCATTTTTCCAGACACGGAAGACTTTTATTTGATGGACTTTAACGCTGGCTCGGACTACTTTCCAAGGCGATATGAGGTAAGCGTGAGGGGAAACCCCTCAACTGCAATCCTACAGCCTTACCTTGTGAAAATAATTGACAGTGGGGACTTCATTTTCAACGTCATTGATTCAACGACTTTGGTTCCTTTGGGAAGCATTAGAATAGTTGTCAAAAGAAACATTCCTGGAACAGGAATAGTTGAAACCCAGAGCATTACAACCGATGACGCGGGAAAGGCAACCATTTCGCTTCTTTTAAACAAGGACTACAATGCCGCTTTCTTTTTCCGAGGAGAAAACATTCACAATGCAAACATTCGCCCAACAACAGCTTCTCTTTTCTACCAGGCTTCGCTTGACTTAAGCGCTTTCCAGATAAGGCCTCCTTCAATAGGAGTTATGCTGATAACCTTTTCTCCAACAACGGGCTACATTATTACAAACTCGAACGGAAGCCTTGACATAAACATTTCAATCGGTTTGAATGAAAAGACGGTTGGAGCAATAACAATCAGGGCCTATGACACGAACCAAACGCTTTTCGACACCAACTTCTTTGGCGGAGTCTGGGCAGATGGAAACACAGTAAGAATGAACGTGGACATAAACGATTTTGACCAGCGCTTTGCATTTTATGTAACCGTTGACGTGAACTCTGTTGATGGGAACTCGTATTTTTCAACATCAAAGCACTACGTTGTAGTAATAACGGAACGGAATACATTGGAATTTGGGCTGGCACAGCTTGCTTCTTCATTAAATCCAGAAGGAAGCCTGCTGACAACAACATTCCTCGCAATAGTCATAACAATGCTCGTAATCGGCTCAATTGCAGCAATAGGAGTGCATGACGCAACAAGCCTTGCAATAATAGCCCTTGCAGTCATGGGCGTGTTCGTATTCATTGGATGGATGGAAATAATGATTTACCTTGCCGCAATCCTGATGACGTTTGCGGTTGGAGTGCTTTCAAGGGCGGTGTTAAACTAAAATGAGCGTATTGGAAAAGTTTTTTCAAATAGCAATGCTTTTGACAGTCATGGTAATCGCAATAAATGGATTCCTAATAACGTTTGGCCCAAGCCTTATTGGAGAAAGCGTGCAGACAGGAGACCAGGCGCTCAAAGGCGGAACTTCAGCGGACACAACCAGCACCGTGCAGCAGCAGACAGATGACAGGACAACCCCTGCATCAGACCAGGACAATTGGGGAAACGTATTAACCACGTTTAACAGAATGTTCTTTGAATACCAGACAGTAATAGGCGGAATGTTTGCAGACTTAGACCCAACCCAAACAGATGACGAGCTGGAGAACGTTGGCGCGCTAATAATAAGCATAATTTCAATGTTTCAAATAATCGGCGCGGCCTACATTGGCTTTGCAGTTCTTTCAGCATTCACTGGAGGAGGCTCGCCATGAGCTGCACTGCTTTGGGAGCAAGCCCGCCAATTCAGGAAATTCTTTCATGCGGGCTACAGCTCGGAGTAGGCAATGCTGCCCTTGTTGGAATACTTTTGTTCGCGGTATTCATGTATGGCTTGTACAGAATGAAAGTTCCGTTCATGGTAAGCGTTCCATTGTCGCTCGTGACAGTGTTTGTTTTCGCAGGAGCAGGAAACCCACAACTTAGAGTTGGAGGAATTGACATATTCGGAGTGCTGATAACGCTTGCGGTTATTTTCATGGCTCCTGTTTTCATTTTAATATTCTGGAAACTAAAAAGGTGATGGCATGACAACAATAGCAGAAATGCTGAAAAGGCTTGCTCAGGCAAGGGACAGGTCAGAATTCAACAACAGGCTGCGTGGCTTTGAGGTGTTCAATTCAAGGGTTGGAAACATGGAAGTAATGGACTCGCTTACTGATTTGAAAACAATAGCTTCAATAGGCAAGGAAAAGAAACGAACAGTAAGCAGGAGATTCTTAAACAGGAGGCTGGTTTGAGTATGCCAAAAGGAAGAGGAAAAAGAAGTTCAGTTGTAAGAGCAAGGTTTTGAAACGTTTCAGGAGGTGAAAAGAAATGTCGACAAAGAGAGAGAGATTGATTAAGCTCATGCGGGCTTCGATTAGGTCTCCGAGGACTCCAGCTCCATTAAAGAAGGGTCTTAGGAAGAAGCTCAATTCAATGGGAGTAAAACCTTAAAGGAGGAGAAAATGGTGAAAAGGAAATTAAGGAAATTGGGCAGCCTGGTTTTCGGCGGAGCTGCTTTGGTTAAGTCAACCGATGTCTTAAAGCACGCGAGAAGCCCATCTGCCTTAACAGGCGACATTGTGGGCTTGACAAATGTTGGCGTGGCAGCAGGATTTGGCTCGGCTGTTCTAGGCTTTGCGTTTGGAACAAAAAGAAAAAGGAGGTAAAGGAAAATGGTAAAATTTAAAGGAGTGAGAAAACGCACCGCGCAAAAATTTGCAGAAAAAGTTAGACAACTAGGATTTAAAGCTAAAGTAGAAAAATCTCTAGTGGGTGGTTTTCGTGTAAAAATTATAGGCAAAAAAAGAAAAAGGAGGTAATTGCAATGAATGGTTTGAGAAAGTTTTTCGAGCGGCCTTTTATTGACGCTTGGCGAGACATTTTTAGAAAAAGATAAAAGCGCTTGTGCTTTCTTGCATAAGGTTACAAAAGAAAAATTAGGCTGGAAAGGGAGGTCAAGCAGTATGCCGAAAAGAAAAACTCGAAAAAAGAGAAGGAAGAGAAGGTAAAATCCAAATGAGGTTTCCGCCGCCGCAATACTTTTTCATAGCCATGATTCTACTTAGTTCTTGTAGTAAAAAGGTTTAAAATACTTTTTACACATACTATTTTACAATGTTTAACCAAAAAGAATATTACAAAAAATGGCGTTTGAAAAACAAAAAGAAAATGGCAGCTTACATGAAAAAATATCGAAAAGAACACCCTAAATATGTCAAACAAGAAAATGAAAAAAGAAGGAAAAAAAAGGGAAGAAAATAAATGTTCCCCAAAACAAATTATGCTGAGGGAACGAAAAATTATGCTAAGGGAATGGAATTTGAAAACTTTATTGAAAGATTTTTGCCTAAACCACACAAAAAACATGCCACAATTGAAGGCATATATTTCAAAAAAAATGTCGATTTTTATCTTAAAAATTCAGAGAAACAAAAAGTAATAATAGAAGCCAAATCAATGGGGACTGTAGTTCATCAATGGGTATTACTGATTTGCTTGAAATTTATGTAATAAAGGGCGTTTTGAAAAGAGATGAAAATAGATGGTATTGTAAAATTAAAACTAGTTAAAATTTTTAGGGGCCGGTCATTTGAAGTCACCCAAACACTTTTTTATAATTTTTGTATTTACGTTGCTTGCCTTTTCACCAATCTTTTTTCGGGAATTGCCTTATGGAATGGACTCATTCTATTATCTTAATAGCATATGTGGAAATGGCAACCTAAATACTGAACCCATAGGCGCAATTCTTGTCTTTTCCTTACTGCCTTGCAATATTTATGCCATTAAGGTGCTGTTTTTCATATGTTGTTTTGCTTCTGGGCTCTTTATTAGTAAGTTAGCTGGACTATTCAGTGAAAAGGGCTGGCTTGCGGGTATATTTGTTTTTGCATCTCCTATTTGGCTTCTGGAATTTTGGAAAATTGAAAACGAGGCAGTTGCTTACGTTATTTTGTTTGCCGCAGCGTATTTCTTTTTTAAAGGATTAAAAGAAGGGGGCCTGAAATCCAAACTAATAGGAATTTTTCTCGTGCTATTCGCACAATTATTCTGGGAAGGCTCTGTTCTATGGCTCATTGCATTCTCACTTTCATGGTTTTGGCTCGCGGTTCCAATCCTTCCAGCACTTGCATTCAAATTCTGGGAATTCATTGCACAAATAACGCCAAACTTCAACGCAACCGAAAGCACGCCAGGATTTGGGCTGCTATACCAAATGTTCTTATTCACCGCATTAATGTACTTGCGGCACTTGCCGCTTATGATTGCACCAATAGGCTTTTTTATAATCATAGCACTAATTAATGCAAAGTTTGCCATCCACGCGACAGCGCTGCTCGCAATCGCCGCCACAAAACAGTTCGAGAACACCAAAACTATTTTCAACAAATGGTTTCCTGCGTTCGGCGCTGTCATAGTTGTCCTGTTCCTCGCCTCAATGTCCCAAGACCTTCCACCCGACAGCCAAGAGCTGAAGGCGGCGCAGTTGGCTATTGCCGAAGCGGAAGGAAACGAAATTTGCAATGATTGGGGAACAGGACACCTTTTATCTTACTTGGGTGGAAATCCTGTTGCGCGCTCTGGAGGAAGGCAAATATGCCAGGGTTGCGTTGACTGCATAATTCTTTCCTACCGTGAGTTTGACTGCCCCATAATTAACGAAGCCGAAAAGGAAACCGACATAAAGGTTTACCGCTGCTGAGAACGAAAAAGGGAAATCTCTTTTGCAGCAGAAAGCAGGTTATTTAATTCAAACACAGATGATGCTTTCATTGCATCTAATTTGTTTAAATCCTCTTGTGTTCCAAAAAAGTTCTTTGTTCCTTTGTTTATTTCAACAATTCTTCTTTTACAAATTTTTTCCAACTCTTCAATTGAAACAACAGGCACAATATCATCTACATCAAAAACTAATCTCAATCCAAGTGCTTGTGCATCTCTTTTTCTAAAACCCAAAATCTTCTCATTCATTTTTTTGCCTCGCCCGATTCAATTCTTCTCGGATTCTTTCTTTTCATTTCACATCACGCTCTCTTTGATATGCTTTTTCAGTGGCTTCCCTAAAACACAAAATGGAAAAAGCAAGCAAAGCCACAGTAGGAACAAATAACGCATAGGCGGAAAACCATGCCCCTAATCCAGCAACTCCCCAAGAAAGAGGATATGAAATCATAAATCCTGCCTCCCAAATATTCATTTCGCTTTTCACCTTTTACTCTTCTTCTTTGCAGCAGAAAGCAAATACTTGACACTTACAAGACCTACTTCGCCAAATTCAAGTATCCCATCTTTACCACAATTCCCACAAATATAGGCCTTTCTACCATAAGCATTTCTCTTACATTCCTCTTCCAGCCATTCAATTGAAACATATCCTTTCATTTAGCTTTTCACCTCTTTTTCTCCTTAAAATAATCTTTCAATAGAACAAACGCAGCAAAGCTACAGGTAGTACACATTTCGTCGAAATACCTTCCATCACCAAATAAAGCATCTTTCAAGCAACAATTTTCAACAAGTGCTTGATTCAAAGACAGATACTTCAAAACATGCAATTTCTTCCTGTTGTATATCTTTAGTCCATTATGCTTTTTGTAAAAATGTCCAAACTCTTTTGAAGGAAAAAAACCATTTTTGTCTATAAACTCATATAACTTGCTCATCTTTGCTTTTCACCTCTTTTTTCATTCGTTTTCATCCAGCTCTTTTTCAAGCTCTTTCAATTCCTGCAACTCCTTAGAATAAGCAATCTCCTGCTTTTTCGCCTCAATACGCGCCTTCAAATTCTCAACACGCTTTCTTGCAAGCTCCGCACGCCTCTTAGCCCGTTCTACCTTTGCCTTTCCAGAAGGAAAAGCAAAACCCGCAAGCTTTTTCACAACATTCGCCATAGGCTTCACAGAAAACTCCTTTTCCGCCATATTTAAATTTCCACCTCTTCACATTTTCAAAATAAATTCGTGGAAAAACTTCCAGAACACAACAACCGCAATAAAAACAAAGATTGCAACAGGCGCAGCCCAAACAGGCAAAAGCTCGTCAGCAACCGAAACCGCAAGCAAAATCATTTTATTTCACCCATTTCTTCTCTATGTTTGCTTTTGTATCTTCTGCTAAGAAATGTAACTTCCTTTCCTTTTTCTTTAACTGTTACTCTTTCTCTTCTTGCCATTTCTTTCCCCTCCATTTCGTAAGCCCATTCCAATAAGCAGTAATGTCAAACTGGCCCACAATAAGCAAAAGCAAGAACCCAACCATTAACGCAGGAACCCATCCCCTAAACCAAAAAAGCCAACCAACTGCAACCAAAGGAGTAGCCAACAAATTGAACAAAAAAAGCCAAAAACGGTGGCCTCCGTGCCTCACGCCAAAACGAGCCTCAATAACATCAAACATCATGCTTTCGCCTCCAAACTTTTCTCATAACGCTCCACAACGGAACCAAAGCAAAAAAAGCACAAAACAAAAAGAACGCCAAAAAAGCCAAGAACCGCAATCCCAGTAAGCAAAATTCCAGGAGCAGTTCCCATCTCCCACAAAAACCAAATGCCCGAAATTCCAAAAATCACAGTAATGAAAACCATCCAAATTAATTCCACGTCATCCACGTTCATTTCAAAAACACCTTAACATAAATGCAGCTTCCCTGCTTCTCACACTCCTTAGCAACAGCATCCTTCATTTGCTTCTGAAAAGAAGGAAGAAGCATTTCCGCCAACCGCTCGCTAGGCGCTAGGGCAATCGATTTCAATAGCAACAATATCCCCCTCAAGCATTATTTTCGGAGAAAGCCCAGCAGCCTTCAAAGCAAGCCCACTCACACCACTCCTAAACTGCTTTTCCGCCTCAGGAAACTTCTTTGCCGCTGAAAGCTCCGAAGGCATCTTCATTTCAATCCTGATTGTTTTCGCCATGTTTTGCCTCCTTTTCAGGTTCAAGCATTTGCCAAACCAAAACAATTAAGCAAAAGTTAATTATTAGAGAAACTGCCAGCATGATTGCCAATTCAAAGGTTCCGATAACATAGTTCATTTTTTTGCCCCCGAAGCTTTCCTTGTTTGTTCAGGTTTTAATCGTTTTGCAAGCATACAAGCTAAATTGATTACATCTATTGCTTCAAAGTAAGCTTTCTTTCTAGTTCTGCTACCTGTAAAATTCTCAAAATCATACAAAGCGGCATCTAATTCTGTTATTTCTTTATTAAGCCGTTCTTTAAGAAAAACCAATCCCGCACTTTTCCAACTCTCTCCATAAATTGGTATCTTACTCCTATATTTCCTTTCAGCATCTTTCAAAACATCTTCAAAAGTCAATTTGCTCATTTTTTTGCCCCCTGCGCTTCTTCTTTTTCTATTATTTTAATGATATGATGCCAACTTGAATTTAGCTCCTTTGTTTTTAGAAAAGCTTTTCTTTTCTCTTTACTCATGCATTCAAGCTTTGTTTTCCAATGTTGGCACCACAAAGCTAAAACATCTGTAGTAACACTACTATCATCTTCCTCTTGAACTGGTTTCAACAAATGCATTCTGATTTCTTTCTCACTGACACTCATTTTTTTGCCCCCTGCGCTTCTAATGTTTTTGCTTTGTTTTTGACACTGTAAGGAGCATCATCGCTTCCTTCTGTTCTCCAACAGCTTGTGCAGCGTAGCCCGCTTTTTGCTTGTGGAAAAGACTCAAGTTTTCCATTGCACCAATCGCAGCTCCAAGCAAAAGAAATTCCAGTCATTTCCTCACTTCCTGCGCTTTTGCCTGCCTGTGCCCATCAGGGCGCTCCCTACAGGGAGAACGAAAAAGCGAAATCATTTTTTAGCCTTCTTTTCATTGTTTTCAGAAACGGCAGCAAGACCTAAAACCACTAAAAGCAAACCAACAACAGAGCCAATGATGAGACCTCCAATTGCAGGACAATATGGGGCTTGATTAAAGAAAATAAAAGTAAAGCCAAGCAAAGTTAATCCAAAAAGGAAAAGACAAATGCCGAAAATCGTTTCAATTTCTTCTTTTTTCATTTCACTTTTCACCTCTTTAAAAAATCCTTCCTTTCAAAAGCATTTCTACATCTTTAAAGCCCAGTTCCATCCCGCCCCAAAAACAGCTTTCGTTCGAATTTTCTTTAAAATTCTTTGCCTTTTCCGCACATTCTTTTTGCTTTTTTTGAAGCCATACAATGCAATCTTTACTTGTAAACTTTACTAAAACAAAATCTTCCATTTCGCTTTTCACCCATAACGTTTCTTGACTTCTTCCTTTAATTTTTTCCTTTCTTCTTTTGTTAGTCCAAATCTTGCTTTTCCGCATTTGCAACATTGCCAATCCTTTTTGACTACAATGTCCATTTTTCCATGTTCGAATGGAATACAAAAACAATGCTTACAATTCATGTTTCGCTTTTCACCAGCCTCTTTAGAACCAAAAAGCGAAACTGGTTCTAGGTCTGTGCAACCACACCAACAGCGATTAAGCTTTGGCTTTCTTGTTTTTCTTGTTAAGTGCAAATATCTGTCTTCTGTTGTATTTCTGTTTATGCAGTGAACTTCACAAAGAACAATTACATGTCCACAGTTTTTACATTTCATGTTTCGCTTTTCACCTCTTAAGCGCAATCTTTCTCTTTTTCCTTTAGTTCTTTTCTAAACTTTGCTTTTAGGCTATGTTTCCAAAGAACTTTTGCGAGTCTTTCAACACGTGTCGTTCTTTTTTCTGCTTCTGAAATCATATTTCGCTTTTCACTTCTCCAAGTTTTCCAGGTCATCCTCATAATCTTCAATCTTTGTAAGGTCATAATACTTCTCAGGAACAGCCGAAGAAATCCAACCACCCAACAAAGAAGCAACTTTTGACTCAACAGGCTTTCCTGTTACGCTTCCGCGCCTGTAATGAGAATAACGCCAACCCCTAAGCCAATGAACCGTGTGCTTGCTTCCATCCACGTCTCCCCCTCGATTGCCAGCAATCTCAGGAAACCACTTGGAAAAAATCTGCTCCGCTCGCCTGGTTGAAATGTCGAAAAGCAGTCCAGGGTTCAGCTCAATCCAGTTCGTTATAACGTCAATCAGCCAGCTTTCTCGGTTCCGAAACACTGGCACTTTTCTGGGCCTATCACCCTTCTCAGACTTTATATACAACTCAATCTTGTTAGGCAAAACCTTCACGTCATCGCTGTGCAAAGGACGAGTATGCTTATAGCGGCCCCTGACAACTTCGCCAACTCTGGCCATGCAAGCATAGATGACACAAAGCAAAGCCCTATCCCTTCCATGACTAATAGAAAGAAGATGGTCTCTCAAATGATTATAGCTCATCAGCTCAGACATTCTTCAGTCGCCTCTCAACCTCAGCCCGCCCCAAACAAGAAACAGCAATCTCCATGAAAACAAAAAGACTCTCATCTTCTCCTTCATTACAATCCCAACTTTCACAATCAAAATCATACGTTGGCATTTGTTCTAAATTATTTTCATAAAGTTCCAATGCAAAAGCATATTGTTCCTTGAATCGTTTCCATGCCCATTTGCCCAAAGCACGAACAGGAATAATGCTATCAGAATAAGTTGATACATCACTTATCAAAATAGCTTCCATGTTGGTTAATTTATTCTTCTTCAGCCATTTGCCAAACTCTTCACTCATTCTTTTACACCCTTCTCATTCTACAAAACCACGCCAAGCATTACCGCGCCAAACAATGCCAAACCGGACATCATTCTACAACATCCCGCACCACAACACCGCACCAGACACCACAACTCAACGCAGCACACCACATTACCGTACAAATCCTTGCCTTGAGAATATTGCTAAAAGCCATGACGCTTAAAGCAGTGCCTTACCTTGCATTACCTCACAAGACACAACAAAACAACACACAACAACACACTACAGCACAGTGCCCGACCTTACATAACAGAACCAAACCTTGCCTTGAGATTATTGTAAGGGGGAGCGACCCCCCAAACAATTTCACTTCTTTGGCTTTACATCCTCAAACTGAGTCACAATGAAACGCCCAAAAGTTCCTTTCTTCTGAGGCCTCCAATCACCAACACCAACACGCTTGCCAGCATAATCAAACGCTTCCTTCAAAACCTCAAGCGGAATTTCATCAGCATCATATTCAGCCTGGAAATCAACTTCCCACTCATTAAGCATAGGCCTGCAAGTTGCATTCCTTCCCTTCGTATTAGGGTTTACTGTCAAGACCGTGTGCTTGTCCAAATTCGTTTTCTTATGCAAAATCTGCCCAGGAACAACAATCACAGCATACCCAATTATTTTGGAATACGTTGCCTTGCCTTTTCCCTTAACCTTTATATTCTTTCCTGCCTCAACCAAACAACCCTTCACATGAGTGTCAGGCATAAACAGCTCGCCTTTATCGTTCTTATACTGCTTCTCTTCAAACTGCTGCTCAAGAACATTCACACCAGCTTGCCTTACTTTTGCCTTGTCCTCAATCTCAAGCATATTAGGCCTGTTCATGAGCAAAGGCGAAATGCCTTTGATTGTTACGTTTACTATTTTTTCCATTTCTTATCAACTCCTTGTGTTTGCATTACATTGCCTTGCGCCACCTGACACCATCATGCCACACGAGACAGCTCCCCGCTACACAACGCCAAGCCGCGCACCACCAGACCACACATTACCGCTCCTTGTGTTGCCTTCTTTTTCCTTTGCAGAAAAAGAAGACATGAAAAAAACCTTGCCAAACATTACCGCACCCGACAGGACACAACACAACCTCACCGCACCTGACATTGCTCTACCAAACAATACCCTTCCTTGCCACATAGTTATCTCTTATGAACCAAACAAATTTAAAAGGTTTCGCTTTTGGGTTGAAAAGCGAAAAGAAGAGGGATTAGTTATGTAGAAGTGAGTTTTTTCCAGCGGAATATAAGTAATGATAATTAAACAATAAGTAGTCCAAAAAGTACAGGTTTAAGCCTTATTCTTGCCCAATTCGACCTCTATAATGCTCTTTAGCTGTCTAGAAATGTTATCAGACACCCCAAGCTTGAACCTAATCATAGCAACGCTCAGCTTGCCAGAGACATCATATAAACTGTCCAGGTTGTCCATAGCCTTCTTATAGGCTGCCTTCATGTAAGCCAAGTCAGGGCCTCGCTTCTTTACCCCTTTCTCCTTCATTTGATTGTACCACTTGGAAATATTAACATCAATAAAAATAGACTTCTTGGCTTTGTAAGCCTTAACCAGTTCCTTATTCGGCAGGGGAATGGTAACGTAAGGAATATCAATTATCTTATGAGTCTCCATGTTCAGAATTCGCGGGCGCGGCGTAAAAACCTTGTCCGAGCTTGCAGAAACATAAGACCAATAGAAGTTGGCCCTGCTTCGCTTGTTTACTCTGTCAATACTGAAAAAGTTCATTGAGCCAGTTACGCCAATGAGCCGAACCCTTTTGTCCAACTGTGAGCGAAGAGGCGTGCAGTAGATTATGATTAGCCCCTTTGCCCTGCTTATGGTTGTAAACTTTGAAACAATCTTGTTCGTATGTGTTAATGCTTCCCGTGCATCAATTGAATCATCTGAACCAGCGGCCTCATCAAAAACAATCACGCTTCCGCGCTTCAGCTTTCCTTTGCTGTCCCCTTCCTGTACCAGCTTAAAAAGCTCTGTGATACTAAAGCAAACTCTTTCAAGGCTAAAAGTAGGGTCTAAGTCCTCACCGAACCTTAAAGCTCCAGTGCTCTTTCCTCTACCAACATCGCCATTGAAAAGAAAAATGGCATTCATTTCCTCGTGCCTTATAAGGTTCCAAACCCTTCCATAAATGAAATTGTTCTTTATGATGGAAGGCATCTTTTGAACCATTCTGCCATCAGTCCTCGAAATCGAACGGAATCTTCTTTGCAGGAATCATGTCAAGCTTGTGCATGTTCTTAACGAGCAAATCATACCATTTTGTAACTGGATTGTCTATGTGCTTTGGCATTGTAAGGCTTTGGGGCAAGGCGGCCTTAATTTCAATGGCGGCATCGTAATACTGTTCCTTTTCCAGGTCGTTGCACATCATTGACTCAATTGAACGAAGGCCATACAAAGTGCCGCGTGTGATGTTTCCTGTTACCCTGCTCTCGGTTGTGGTTGAAAGCCCAATGGTTAAAAGGAAGTTTACGCGATCAAGTTGCTGCATGAGCAGGTGTTTTATATTTGCCTTCTCTGCTGTTATTGCTTCAGGCTGCATTGCCTGGAACTGCACTCCCTTAAGGCTTGGCTTCTCAATGTGCATCTTGTCCGACAATTAGAACACCCTTAAGTATTTTGACTATTTAAAGTATTTAAAGGTTATTGGGATGCCTTGTGGTTAACCTTATAAAGAGTTTGGTTAACCATAGGTATAGTGATTTGAAATGAAATTTGAAAGCCAAATAACAAAATTCTCAGGAAAAAGAAAAATCATAGAAGTGCCAGCAGGCGTAAGAGACAAACTAAAACTCGGCACAATAGTAAAAGTAGAGGTGATTAAATGAACGGCTTGGACTTCTACGAGAAGCTTCCGAACGACTTTGGAGCAAGAGGAAGCGCATTCAGGCCCTACTCGCATAGGGCCGAAAAAGCAGGGCAATGGCTTAAATCAAACGCGCTTCCATTACTATTATTCACAATAGGTGGAATGATATGAGCAGAAAGAAAGAATTTGAAATAGAAATCCTTAGAATAAACAAAATAGGAGTATGTCTTTCTTTGATGTTCATAGTTCTTGCAATAGCATTTTTAGCTTTTGCTTATTTCCAAAATGTATCAATTGAATTGGCATTGGGATATGGAGTCTTTTCAGGAATATTTCTTAGTGGGGGAATAGTTTGTTTATATTTCGACTTTCAGGACAGAAACAAAATTCGTAAAAAAATCATATTAAAGGAGGTTTAATATGGCTATTAGAACAATTGTTGAATTCTGCCAGGAAGAACTGGACAAAGTGGAAAGAATAAGGCGCGCGCTCGTTTTCAGAAAAAAGAAACTAGAAACGCTTTTGGAAACAATGAACCCAGAAGAAAAAGCGGCATTCATGGACCAAAGCCCCGCAGCCGAGCCAAAAATGGAGAGAGAACTGCGAACAGCAGTTGAAAGCGGGCTTCCAGAAGGAAGCGAATACGAGGTAGAACCAGAATGAGCAAAGAAAGTACACATGAATGTAAAGGAATGCTTTTAGAAGAAGACTGTGAGATTACTCTTGAATCTGATGGATGGTGGTTTAAAGAAGAATGTTTTAGGGAAACAGAGAATTTTACATTTGTTCTTAAAATAAAGTTTTGTCCTTTCTGCGGCCGATTACTTGAGACGGAGGCAAAGAAATGAGATACACTTTGGGTTCTTGGACACTTGTGAAATTTGATAATGGGGAAGATGCAATCGCTGTTTCCCAAACTTGGTTTGCCAAACTCCAAGGAAAGAAAGTAATAATCTCAAAGAAACTAATAGATAAAGAATTGGAGGAAAACGAATGAGCCTGTTCTGGGCGGCTTTCCTGCTGGCATGCATTGGCATGGCTTCATTCACAACAGGCGTAGTAGCACACGAAGCCACACACCTGCTGCTTTCAAACGAGCCACAGGGAGTTTGCTTCGGAAAATGCAAAACAAGCGCAAGCCCAATAGGATGGGCAATTGCAACAGCTTCAGGCGAACACAACAGCGAAAGCAGAAAAGAAGAAAAGCCAATCGCAGTGGGCGCAGGCGCAATGTTCATAACACTCGCAATCGGCATGAAAGCATTCACAGGAGTGATTGAATGAGTGAAAAGGTTTTGGGATTCAAAGAAAAAGATGCTTATGATGTAAAAGGATTGCATCCTTTTGCACATTACCGAATTCAGAAAATCAAGCTTGTGCCTGTTGTTTCAATCAAATGGTTAGAAAACGAATTTGATAAAATTAGAAGCAGATTAGATATGGAAGCTACTTTGGATGAATTACAATATGCTTTGCTTTCTGCTGCAAAGAAAGAGGCGAGAAAATGAGTTGGTTTTGGGGATTACCAAGAAGAATTACTTGCAAAGAATGCGGTAAAAGAATATGGAAACTAAAGTTTTCAAACACCAAAATAAATTATTGGGAAAAATCATTTTTGCTCTCTAGATTTTATCAATGGCACGAATGTGAAAACCCAGAAGGGCGTGAAGGTGAAATGAAGCGGAAGAATCCAAGAAGGACAGAATTTAAAGTTAGAAAATCTTTATTTGGCAGATTTGTTGAATGGTGGGATTCAATCGCAGGATAAAGAGGCGAAAAGCGAAAGATGAATCTTAATAGAAAGCCAAAGCGGTATGCAAGTAAAGCATTACTAAAAATGATATTTGGGGTGAAAAGTGAAATCTTGCTAATATACGTTATTCTGGGAATACTTTTAGCATTCCTTGTTATTGCCACAATTGGCATATCAATGACGGGAAATTCAAAACAGCAATTCTGCCAAGAAAACGGATGGCAAGAACATATGACACTACAAAGTGAAACAACAACCAATTACTGCCACACCGAAGGCAAGCTCAGTCAGCCCTTTGTCTGTACATCAGACCTTGCAAGACAAAGATGCGTTTTCCTGGAGGCACTGCCATGAGCGAAACGCTAACTGAAGAACAAGTAGAAGAATGCCTAAGGCTAATCAAAAACTGCGAACACCTAATAAAACAAATGGAAGAGCGCAGGTATGAACGCTTAATTAAAATCTATTTAGCACTTCTGGCGTTTTTAATGGGAATGATGATTGTGGTTGCACTCTCTGTTGAGGCGTTTGCATGACTTTCGTAATGCGTGACAACCTTGTGACAGCAAGAACCTTCTCAGACTTCGTTTGGCAAATGCGCCAAAACCCAAAAAACCTAAAATGCCCAATATGCGCCCAGCCCATAGAAATGAAAGTTCTTTCAACCTTTGACATGAACAGGCACGGAGCAGCAATGTTCAGATGCCTAAAAACAGGATGCGAATTTAACAGAATGCACTTCTCAGTACAAACAATCGCGGGGCTACCAAAATGAACAAATGGCTTAAATTAATCGGAATAACCACTGAAAGCATTGCAATCGGATTATTGATTACTTGCACTACCATTACTTTGATTGGATTAATTATGTCAGTTGGAATCACAATGGCACTTATTGGAATTGACATTGACTCTATGCCCTTTGTTGCAATTCCAGCTTCAATGATAATATTACACAAGGTCTTCATTGTAGCGATTGTCTTTTTTTTCCTAAGGTGGCGTTATCCAAATGATTAAAACAATCATAATCTTATTGATTGCAACAGCAACCGCATACGTCCTATTCGCAAACCCAGTGCTTTTCGAAAAAATGGCAGAACTGGTCTACAAGCTGTTCATAGCCATTTTAAAGGCCGTAGCGGGCTTTGCAATCGAAACAGTGAAGGCAGTGCTATGATTAAGGAAAAGCAAATCAAAGGAGTAAAAATCCTGGTAAACGAGGAGGTGGCAAGCAATGGACTTCGCTAAATTTGTGAAAGACACACCGCCACGCATTTGTAGAAAATCGAGCATGGTGCGCCCATGAAACAAGTATTCGTTCGACCAGACCAATGCGTATGGTGCAGCAACACTATAAGAGTAATAGGCGGCTACAAGCACAAAAAAGCACAGGGAACATGGTACTCAGGAAACCTATGCCAAACATGTTCAGGAAGCATGAAGCCAAAAATAGGGCCAGCAAACTACGGAGCAATAAGCAGAACACAATACCTAATAGACAAAATAAGCCAACAGCCAGAAGAACTACCAGAAGAAAGGCGTCCAAAATGGTACAAGCCAATGTTCAAAAAAAGCGGCTGGCTAAGCAAATGGTTCGACGACACGGAACTGCACAGGCTTTTTTTAACCTTTGACGAAATGCTCGAATACGCAAGAGCAAACCACTACAACACAGACACCATTGTAAAAATGAAGAACAGAAAAAAAAAGGAAATGGAAGCATGACGCTTACTCGAAGAGTAAGGAATAACCCCCTTCCATGCTGGGTGAAGGGAAATACCCGCAGGGCATGGCTGGCAAAAAGAGGGACAGAACTCATATCGTGTAATTCCTCCAAAAAGAGAAGATTCACCTCTCGCCAAAAGCCATGCCCTGCAAACAATTACAAGGAGGTAAAAAAATGATAATAAGATATTGCCCCAAATGTGAACAAAGATTAACAAAAAAGCACACCCACTGCCCAAAATGCGGATTTGGACAAAAAAAGACAGTGTTTGTTGGGCCTTCTCACAGAACAAAATCACACTATCGAAGAAAGCCAAAAAGGAAATAAGCCCCCACACTTCCACTATTCGGCAAACCTGCCTGAAGTTTGAAAACCAAAACAAAAGGGCTTATTAAGCTCAAAGCCATAATAGGTAAAGCACTCGCGAGGTGCAAAAAAGAGTTGAGAAGCGATGGGGTATGTATCTAATCACAGTAAAAGTTTCTGATTATCAAACGCTACACTTCACAGTGGCAGCCTATGAAAGAGAAGGCAGCCACATAGTATTCACTGATGCAAAAACAGGGATGCGGAAAAGCTTTCCGGATCACCTCTGCCTAATAGAAGAAACAAACAAGGAGACCGCGCCATGAAAATAACAGAAGAAAATATGAGCGCCTACCAAAAAGAAATAGAAAAAATAATTTATGATTCAACACTACAACCAGACGTAATGACCCTCTTAATAAAAAAAGAAAAGGGCAGAGCAACAGAAGCAATTGTGGAACGCATACTTGAACACAACCACATCTATACCACGAGAGACGATGAGAAAGCAGAAATGTGGCTATACCGTGAAGGAATCTATGTGCCCCAAGCAAAAACCTACATAAAGGAATTTTGCAGAATGGTGCTGCTAGAAGCCTACACAACCCAACTAGGCAATGGAGTGATAGCAAAAATAGAGACAGATACCTACATTGATCAAGAGAAGTTTTTTGCAAACGAAAATATAGGAGAAATTGCTGTGGAGAACGGCATACTTAACATATTCACAAAAAAACTCACAGCCTTCACACCAACAAAAATATTTTTCAACAAGCTTCCAATAAAATATGATCCCAACGCACAAAACACGGCCATCACAAAGCACTTCAAAACAGTATTGAAGTATGAGGAAGATCTACCAGTAATAGAGGAATTGTTTGGCTACCTACTGTTAAGGGAATACAAAATTGAAAAAGCATTCATGTTTATTGGCACAGGACGCAACGGCAAAAGCAAAACCCTAGAACTAATGAAGCGATTTCTCGGAATAGATAACTGCGCAAGCATTCCACTACAACAGCTAGAAGAAGACAACTTTGCAATGGGAGAACTGTTCAACAAAGCCGCCAACATTGCAGGAGACCTTGACAAAAAAGCACTCAAACACACCGGCGCATTCAAAACTTTGACAGGTCGCGATCTAATCAGCGCAGCACGCAAATTTTTAACACGGGTGAAATTTACCAACTACGCCAAACTAATCTTCGCATGCAACGACCTACCAATATCATACGATATGAGCCACGCATTCTTCGTAAGATGGATTATACTCGAATTTCCCTACACCTTTGTAACACAAGAAGAATATAGCAAGATTGAAGACACCCAAGAGAAAGCAAAATGCAAACTCCAGGATCCGGACATAATAGAAAAAATATCAACGCCAGAAGAGCTGAGCGGGCTGTTAAACGTGGCACTGAACGGATTATCAAGACTATTGGACAACGGAGACTTCAGCTACTCAAAAAACACTGAGGAAGTGAAAAAGCTGTGGAGGAGAAAAAGCAGCAGCTTCCAGGCCTTCCTAATGGATTGCGTGGAAGAAGATTGGGAAAGCAGGCTGCCAAAAGCGGAACTGAGGCAGGCTTATTCAATCTATTGCAGAAAACACAAGCTGACAACAGAGAGCGACAAAATCATAAAAATAATACTTGAAACAAGCATTGGGGCCACTGACGGAAGGAGAAGCATTGAAGGGGAGCAGACCCAAATATGGGTTGGAATTAAGTTGAAAGAGGAAGAAAAGTTATATATAGATAGTAAGGATAGTAAGGATAGTAGTGGTTTTCTACCCCTAGGGAAAAAGACAAAACAGGGCTTAGGTATGAAAACTATATCTATCCTTACTAAGCTTACTAATTTTGATAAAAAGCAAACAAAACGGATAAGAAACGGTTTGGGTCCCGAAGAATTTGTTGATTTATCTGACTTTGGGCTGATTGATGGAGAACTTGACAGGGGATTATGTAGTATCTGTGGAAAGACTGGCACTTTGATAGCTATGAGGGAGTTTAATTTGGATGAGCCTGGTGAAAAAGTGCTTAGTAAGGAATTTGTTTGTGATGGTTGTTGGGCGCTGCATTACAGGAAACAATAGGTTTATATTAACATTATTTATTAAGTTTATGTGATTGTTGTGGATGATGTGAAACTTATTAGAGTAAAAAAGGAAACATGGGACAGACTTGGCAAGCAAAAAAAATGGCCAAACCGAATGAACTTCAACGCTGTCATTGAATGGATGCTTAACGGAGTTGAGAAGGATGGAAACTAACACAATTTATGAAGGAGACAACATGAAAGTTTTAAGCAAATTTCCCAACAAGAGTGTTGATTTGATTTATTTGGATCCTCCTTTTTTTTCTAATCGTGATTATGAAGTTATTTTTAAGGATGGTGCGGAAATTCGTTCTTTTGAGGATAGGTGGAAGGGAGGGATCGAGCATTATATTGAATGGATGGATAATAGGTTAAGGGCTTGTCATAGGGTCTTGAAGGATACAGGTTCTTTGTATGTACATTGTGATTGGCATGCAAATGCACATTGGCGTATTTTACTTGATGAAATTTTTGGAGCAAAAAATTTTAGGAATGAGATAATTTGGTGTTATAGTGGTGGTGGAATTCCAAAAAAAGATTTTCCAAGAAAACATGATACAATATTTAGGTATAGTAAAACAGATGATTATATTTTTAATTTAGAGTATAGGCCTTATAGTGAAGGAACATTAAAAGTTGGAGGGGGAAGACATAGTTTAACTTCTGGAGGAAAAAAGTTAGATGTTGAAAGAGGTACTCCAATTAATGATTGGTGGGCAGATTTACCAAAATTAACAAGTTATCAAAAAAAACAGTGGTTGGGATATCCTACTCAGAAGCCTTTGTTGCTGTTGGAGAGAATTATTAAGGCTTCTTCTAATCCGGGGGATATTATACTCGACCCTTTTTGTGGTTGTGGCACTACTATTGCTGCTGCACACAAACTTAATCGTAAGTGGATTGGTATTGATGTTGCTCCTACTGGTTGTAATATTATGAAAGATAGAATATGGAAAAGTTTTGGTGTTAAAGTTAAAGTTGTTCGTAGTAATTATGATTTTGAGTATGTTTCTTCTTTATCTCCAATAGAGTTTCAGAATTGGGTTGTTTCAGTAATGTTTGAAGGTCAGGTTTCTAGAAGTATTAGTAATGATGGTGGTATTGATGGGCGTACTTCTCCTTTGCGTGGGAGTTTACCTATTCAGGTTAAGCAGTCTAAGAATGTTGGGCGTAATGTTGTTGATAATTTTGAAACTGCGGTTAGGCGTTTGGGTAAGAAGCGTGGTTTTATTGTTGCATATTCTTTTGTTAGTGGGGCGCATGAAGAGGTTGCTCGTGCTAAACGTAAGGATGGTTTGGATATTAGATTGTTTAGTATTCGTGATATATTAAATATTAAAAACTTGGAGGAGTTGATTGATTGAGGCGTGAGATTGTTTGTTTTAAGAACCCGATTTTGCCTGTTACTGGTAGGGAGAGAAAAGAGTTTTTAGAGGGCTGGCCTGAGTGAATGCTTATAGCCTTTTGGCTTTAAGAGGACGTGATGAGAAATGACGACAATTGATGACTTTTTCGGGGATTACCTGAAGACTGAGGACATAAAGGAAGAGAAGGGTGTAGTGGTGAAGGAAGTAAAGATTGAATCTATTGGCAGGGATGCTAATGCAAAGGAGAAGATTGTGGTTTACTTTGAGGGGCTTGAGAAGGGCCTCGCAATGAATAAGGTAAACTCGGAGGCACTTGCTGATATTACTGGCAGCCGTGAGATTGAGAAGTGGGCTGGCATTAAGTGTGTGCTGTATGTTGATCCGAATGTGCAGTTTGGTGGGCAGCGTGTTGGTGGAATCCGTATCAAGGTTCCGAGTCAGGGGGTTCAGTCCGAATAATTTTTTTTTCGGCGGCGGTTGAAGCAAGGGGTTTTTGCATGTGTTTTCTCCTTTGCTGCCGTTTCCGCCAGAAGGTGAGAGCGCGTGGGTGAGTTTTCGTGCGAGCGTGCGGTTCAGCCAATGGAGTATGACACCTATCGTTCTGCTTGGAGGGACGGATGGGGCGTGATTTGGAGCGAGAAGAAGAAGCGGTTTGTGACTGCTAGGCGAAAAGGATTTGAAAAAAAAGAGGAGGAAAAGGAATGAATGCAAAGGTTTTGTTTAGGAAGCTTGGAACGGGATTAAAGATTGCGAGCCAGAAGCAATGCCTTCCTTCAAGGTACAATCTGAGGGTTTATTTTCTTGGAAACAACAAGCCGTTTAAAGTTTATGTTTGCCCTGATTACTTGGCTGCTGTTAAGATTCCAAACCTTGACAGTGCTGATTGTTTGGCTGTTAGGATTCTGCGGATTGACATTGACAAGAGCGTGAAGCCCCATGTCACGACTTCTTACAGGTGGCATCATGGACTTGGCTTGAGGAAGATGAAGCGAGATGTGGGCTACTTTGGCTTTGATGGAAACAGGGTTGTTTTTGATAATAGGTTGAGTTTTCCGATTGTTCCGAACATTGGTTTGATGGCTGTTGTTCCTTCTGGGGAAGAGTATGATGTTAGCTCTCCAATGACTGCGGGTGGTGGAAACATGGATTGCACTTATTTGCGAGCTGGCTCTGTTGCATATTTTCCTGTAAAGAGTTCTGGAGCCTTTCTTGTTGCTGGAGACGTTCACGCTTTGCAGGGAGAGGGAGAGGTTTGTGGATGTGGCTTTGAAAGCGCTGCCAGCTTGGTTTTGAGGGCAAGGGTTTTGAAGAAGAAGAATGTTAGGCTTCCTGTGATTGATTTTGGGGAAAAGGTTTATGTTGTTGGAAGCGGCTCGGACTTGAAGGCTGCTTCTGATGATGCGCTTGGGTATGCTGCTGATGTTTTGTGCAAAAAGTATGAGTTGACTTTGGAGAGGGCTTTGATGGTGTTGAGTGTTTCTTCCAACACTAGGCTTGGTCAGATTGTTTGCCCTCGAATTAGCGTTGTTTTGGAGATTCCTAAAACGCTTTTGTGTGTGGAAGATTTTTTCAATGTATGATTTCAGTTTTCAGTTTGCAATAACCTTTAAATACTTTAAAAACCATTCTTTTTCTTAACACCCGCGTTATTATGGCTCGCGAGCTCTTGCGGGTGCCAAACCAATAGGAGGTTAGCTTTAATGGCAAACATGTTCGAGTTACTTGGTGCAATTGTCACCATGATTGCTGTTGCTATTGGTCTGCTTGTATTCGGAACCATTCTTCCGAATTTGAACCAGGCGGCAATTGGCAGCTCGGCTATAAATTTGCTTAATCAGACACCAATCATAGTTGCAGGCGTGGCATTGCTTGGAATTGTGATGCTTGTGTTTGGAGTTTTGCAAAGGTAACTGAATCCAATTTGGGTTCGACTGCCTACTAGTGTTTTGGGCAGTATAAATATTTTTTGTGGATGGGTTTTAAATGCCTGGAATGTTTTTCGAGCTATTTGCTTTCCTTACGATTATAATCGTTATCTTATTGGTTATTGGCGCTTCGTTCAGAAGAGTCTGGCCTCTTATTCTTGCAGGCGTGTTTATGATTATGACTGGCGCTGCCTTGCTTTCTGATGGAATAAGGTTTGAAAGCGGTGGAACATTTGACACTGCTACAGGGGTTGTAACTTACACGTTTAGTAGTTTGACTGCTGCCACTGATGCAACGGTTGCAATGCTTTCCAATTCGTATTTTTATGGCGGGTTTGCCGTGATTATTGTTGCTGCTTTCTACCTGCTTTTGCATAAGCCTGGTAAGGGGCCTGTTCCATGAAACAGTTTCTTGCATTGTTTTTTGTTTTGATTTTGCTTTCTTCTTCCGTTTACAGCGCGGGCTTGTTCACTTTCTTGAACAAGAATAGGTTTACTTTTTACCCCTTAGATGTAAACCACACTGACCTGAATGTGAATAATGTTTGGGCTTTGAATTATTATGGTGATGGAAGTGGGTTGACTGGCATTGCTGCTGGAGGCATTGACACTAATGCTGAAACTGCTTGTGCTGCTGGAGACGTATTGTTTGGAGATGGAACCTGTGGAGTGCCTGCTGCTGTTGCTGATGTGAATGGCGAGGACATTTCTCCACAGTCTGTTGACATTGATGCGAATCTTGGAGTGCGTGGTGATGCAAACTTTAATGCGCTTGGAACGCCTTTTATTTCATATCAAAACAGAGGAGCTGATGAAATACAGTTTTTCACTGGAAGAACAGGAGGGTCATACTCTGGATTGAGTGTGATTCCAGAACATGATGACGAAACATGGCTCACATTATACAACAAAGATTTGAGTGGATATGCAGGCTTCTATTTTGATGCAAGTGACAATAGTGCTTGGTGGACAGCAGACAGTGGAAACTTTTTCATTGTTCCTGGAGGAGGCGATTCAAACCTTTACATTCAAGGATTCGTAATGCCTGACTTGGGAAACCCATCAGAGTTTGACATTGGGGCAAGAAGCCTTCCGTTCAGAAAATTGTATGTAGACTACATTGAAGTTCTCAAAGACATAAATGTGTCAGGTGACTTGAATGTGGGCGGAGACCTGAATGTTTTGGGTGATGTGAATATTCTTGGCGGTATTAGTGCTGGTTTGTTTACTGGTGATGGCTCTGGCTTAACTGGCGTGACAGCATCAGCAGACATCAACGGAGAAGACGTAAGGCTTAATAACGTTGAAATAGATGCGAATCTTGGAGTGCAGGGAGATGCAAACTTCCACAGCGCTGTTGGCGTTTCTTCAGGAACTTGGCTGTATGGAGACTTGTTTGCAACAGACGGAACCACGAAACTTTTTTGGGATAATGACATGGGCGCTTTCATGGCAGGCTTTAACCCAAGCGCAACAGGATGGTATTCTGCCGCTTTTGGACAGGGAACTGAAGCGTTGGGGGATTACTCAACTGCTTTTGGGCTGGACACTACTGCCAGGGCCATGTATTCTTTTGTTGTTGGCCAGGACTCTACAACTAATGGCGCTTACAGTTTTGCTGCAAACTATGACAACATTGCTGAGGGAGCTGCAAGCACTGCTTTTGGCTATAAGACTAATGCCATTGGAGTTGGAAGCTTTGCAGGAGGCTACAGCTTTGGAACTGAAAACATTTATGCTTTGGGTGACGGAAGCATGGCTTTTGGTTACAGTGATGCAAACCTGGTTGCGGGTGGAAAGGGAAGCATTGCTTTGGGCTACAACGCTTTTGCCATGTCTGACTATTTGATTACTTTGAGCAGGGATGTCAACATTGTCAACGACTTGAATGTTGGCGGAGACTTGAACGTTTTGGGAAATCTTGGAGTAGCACAGCTTACTTTTCTTCAAAACTATTTGACCCTTCACGCTGACCCAACGGCTCCGCTTCACGCTGCAACAAAGGAATACGTTGACATCGCGGTTTCAGGGATTGACTTCGAGTTCTTTTTAACCGGTTCGGGTTCGGACATTGCGACATATTTTGATTTGGTTGACATGGACACTGGTGAAGCTGAATCCACGAACACTTCTGTTGCTTTGAATGCGGGATTAGACCAGGAGATTTTCAACTATGCTACGATTGCGGGGCAGCCAGAGTTTAAAACTTTGCTTTCGTCTGTTTATGATGGGCATTTTCATTTGCAGAAGTCTGGTGGTGCATCAAAGGTTGTGACGGCTTACTGGTCTTTGTATGAACGGGATGTTGGCGGAACAGAGTCTCTTATTCTTACTTCGGAGGAATCCTCTATAATTACAACAGTTTCCTCTGTGGTTGACTTGCATGCTGTTTTGGCGAATGACACGAGGATTGATGCCAACAGGCTTGTTGTTAGGATTTTTGCAAACGTTGTTGGAGGCGGGGGAACTGTGCAGGTTCTTTTGGAACAGGAAGGAATAACCGATTCCCATGTTTCATTAAAGCCTCCTAATACTGCTTTGAAGGAGTTGTTTCTTTTAAGAAGTGGAAACAATTGGATGGTTGGAGATTTGAATGTTGGGGGAAACGATTTGAATAATGTGAGAGACGGCGTGTTCTCAGGCGATTTAAATGTTGCGGGAACGCTAACTGTGAGAGACGTGAACATTCTTGGAGACTTGAATGTTGCCAACTTTCAGGTAAGCGGTGTTTCGTTCACGGAGGGAGGAATCATTGCATCAGGCGACAGCAACTTTTCAAACCTAGGAGCAAACGACGTATACCTAACAAACCTAACAGCAACAGGAACAATCACTTCAGGCGATATAACAATTTTTGATGCTACACCTATTCTTGTTTTTAAAGATAGTGATAGTTTAGGGGCTGCTTCAGTTGGTTTTATTGAATGGAAAGATTCAGGCGGTGGAAGGGCTGGTTTTTTTGGTAATTCTTCTTCAGGTAATGATGATTTATTATGGAAGAATGAAGTTGGTGGTCATATAACAATACAAACAACTGGAGCAGGCGAACTTAAGGTCTATGCTGATATAAATGCCCAGGACAATAACATCACCACCACAGGCACTCTTAAAGTAAACGATTTGAATGTCGAAGGTTCTGCTACAATTGATAATAACATATTTGTAGGTGGAAT
>SDBU01001440.1_pt1 | contig 33938 bp, 69 predicted proteins | sample 2277071 | NCBI WGS metagenome assembly SDBU01 (sample SAMN10397929, study PRJNA504765) | marine sediment metagenome | isolation source: marine sediment core GS08_GC12, 126 cmbsf | place: Arctic Ocean: Gakkel Ridge, Loki's castle | collected 2008 | reverse complement strand
CCCACTTAGCGTTTTGGTAAGCCCGTATGTGTCTCTTATTCCTGACATGTTTACCTCCTTATCGGTTTTCCTCTGGGTTTTCAATTATAACGATTTCATGTATATCCCCCCCCATCCATTCTGCAAGGGTCTCTATCCCAAGCCCAACATTTGTATGTTGAATCTTTGCCAAGCTATACCTCTATGAACTTATCTAAAGCTACTAATGTAGCTGGTGAAATCGTTAAGTCCTTGTCGTCTACCTTATCGGGGAGTTTAATCTTCTCCACATCAATCTCCACTTCCTCAGACATAAGAGTATTAAAATCTTCTACGAACTTGGGGAAGTTTTCATCAGTGGGGAGAACCTCAATGTTTTGTGGGTTACTCTTTGAGGGAGTACCGTACTTCTGGATAAGACCATTACGTACGTCCTCAATGATGATGGATTGCGCTTGAAGGGCACTCACTAATTTCGCAAGGCCATAGCTAACCTTGACTGGGAATTTCTCTTTAGTGAGTTCCTTGAGGGGTTCTTGTGCTACGAAGATGTCTGCGTTGGTAAGTTTCATTCTTCTCCTCGCTTTCCAGCGTACAGATTTATTTGGGCGGATATACCGCCGCCCTCGGTTTTACTTCTATATCGCTATTAGTGGGATACCGTATTGTGTAGCATTTAGCAAAACCTTTAAGTATGCCTCTGAACCCCCCGCCCCTGATACATTACACCCGCTTGTTACAACTGGTTGTACAGCCGAACAAGTGGAGTCAAAGTAAAGGAACTGAGACCACCCAGATGAGGATGTTTCAAAGGCCGCCCAAGCATCAGGAACGCTCCCGCCCGTGGTTGAGAATATTGTGTATTCCTCCCCGCTAACTGTCCCGTTCATCTGGTTATCAAGCCAGACGGAGGCAACCCTACTACCAGCCGAGCAGACAGAGCCAGTATTTGATGTAACCTTCAACCATGCGGCATACATGCCAGCAGTGGCATCACCACCTAATGTAGCTAGTTTTGCAGTAGCACTATTCATGTGACAGATAAACTGCGCTGCTTGAACCTTGCTTGGACCAGCACCAGTTTGCGCTAATACTTCAGCAAGTCCAGCAACTGGGAATATCCCTTTAAGTCCCGTAGTCTTGAGACACACAAATATACCCCTGTCATAACTGGAACCATTAGCCGAAGTCTGTCCGTACATTCTAATGAAACCACTTTGGTCTTCATCGGCATTAGTAACAGGAGTGCCATATGCCCCTGCTCTTATAAAGCAAGGCCCGCCGGAACCTGTATGGTCTATAGTTACACCAGTAAAGTCGATAACATCATTTAGGAATGTACCGTTAAACGAAATTCCACCAGTCGATGTACCGGAAGGGTCCACTGTTATAGAAGTGCTACTAAGAACCTGCCCTACAGCCATGGTAATTGTGCCAGCGGTTTCTGTGTAGTCTCCAGCAGTATCGCTAAGGTAGACAAATCCACCTGCTGTACCACTGGTAAAATTCCCAAGAATTGCTGACTTATATGCCGTTATCGAATCTCCGCTGCTACCATCATGTCCCGCGACAAAAGTAGCATCACTGGTAGCAGCAGTGGAAGCATCAGCAACAACCCACCCGCTGTTATAGCAAAGTGGGTCGCCACATTCTACATCGCCAGAGAGTGTTATCTCTACAGGAGCTATCCCCTGTAAAAGTGTTCTATAAGAGCCCTCAGTAAGAGCCATTTATCCCCTCCTTAAACCGTGTTATCGGCTCGTCTGTTGAGGAAGAACTGGACGGTATCAGCTTTTACAATGAACCCAACAATAATGTCAGCATCACCACCCGTAGTTGGCTGTGTCTCAGTGACCTTGCCGTAAGTCGTGCCTTCGTCTACGTAACAGTAACTGTTTAACGTTCCACCTGTATAGCGTCCACTAACAGTAGCCGTAGCAGAGACAGCGATTACATCACCACTTACACCATCATGCAAAGCTATAAACCGACCCTGGATGACCGCACCCGTAGTTGCGTGTGCCCTCTTCCATCCAGAGCTATATCCAAGTACATCCCCCACAACAGCATTACCAGCTAAGGTTATCTGTGGAGGAGTAGAACTCTCACCAGAACATTCTATTGTCCCACCTGATTGTGCGTCTGTTAAAGCCATATCTCCTCCTTATACTGTACTGTCTACCCTAGACTGTAAGAAAAACTTTATTGTCGTTGCATCCAGCACTATACCTATGATGGTATCGGCATCGGAACCAGTATCGGGTGCCGTAGTCTCTACCTCTCCGCTGGTCGCTTCGCTTACATAAACGTAACCACCAGCAGTCCCACCACTGTATCTTCCACTGATAGTAGGACAGCGAGAGACGTTACACAAATCCCCACTCGTACCATTCTCCAGAGCAACAACGTCACCCTGAATAACACCAGACTGATTTCCAAAAGCCAATACCCACGTGTTGCTGGAGATACCCAGGATGTCCCCAGTTACAACGTCAGAGGCAAGTGTTACACGGAAAGGAGAGGACTGTAGACCCGTACTAATTACTATTCCTTCTGTTCCTGCATCTGCAAAAGCCATTCAATCCTCCTTATGCCGCTTCACTGTCGGCTCTTGAATTTATGTAGAACTCAACAGTGTCAGCACTTAATAGTTGTCCGATTACAGTATCTGCATCACCCGAATCATTTGGAGCAGTCTCCGTTATTTGCCCAGCCGTCTCCGAAGCATACACAGGATCTCCAATATCACCACCAGAGTATCTTCCTGAGACTATACACTGAGTAGAAACATGGATAACGTTACTAACGCTATCCCCCCAGTCCAAGGAAACAAACCGAGCTTCTATAGGGTCACTCCCATCAGCATTAAGGCTTGCATCTGCTCTTACGAAACCAGCCAATGCAGCACTATAGCCAATTAAGTCACCTACTTCAACTTTGCCAGTTGAGGCATCAAGGGTGATGGTAGCAGGCGATTGCCCACCACCAGCATCCACAATGACTCCACCTGACTGACTATCAGTAACAGCCATTATGAATCCTCCTTATGCGTCAGTTACGCCTGTTAGTACCGCAGCACATTTCTTGCCAAGCATGACAAAGTTCATGTCCCAGGCAAAACGGTTGCGGGTCGCTCTCTTAGTTTCAAGTTCCCCGATAGGATAGTGGGTCATAATACCGTTCTGGATACCACATACACCATCGGTCTCACTAAACCGCAAAGCTAAAATAACTGAGTTGTCGTAGCTTGTGGTTCGAGTCTTGGAGTAATCGTAACTGGCTAGAGACAGAACACTGGAACTGTTGTTGTCAATGTTGTCTGTCATCCAGTCATTAACGTACAATGGAAGTCCACCATACCACGAACACATCACACCAAACTCATCCTGAGCAACCTGTACTATTGAAGTGGAAGCTCTTAGAAGTGAGTTAGACAAGTACCTGCGAGTCCGTCTATCTGTCAGCAGGACTTCTGGATTACCAGGAAGAACAGCATCAATCAGTTCATCTATTTTAGTTAGAGCCAGAATTGCGCTGGTGGCATCATTGGCAATAGCCTGGGAGTTCTGCCCAGCCGCACCATCAAGGTCGGCATTGGTCAGAGCTACGGTTTCATAGTTGCCAATATAGTCAAGTATACCAGTACATTCCTTACTGTTAGCCGTATCGGTAGTTCCACCCCAGATGAAAGCACGGGAAGCCTCATGTGCCATCGCTTTTGCTTTGCCTTCAATGTTGACTGCCTGTGCAGACTGAACATCAGACTTGGTCTTGTTTACAAACAGGTCGGTATCAACATCTCCACCCATCGTCTTCAGGACAACAGAACCCTGTGCCCATGTGTTAGCGTTCTCAGTCCAGGTATCATTCACTCCGTACCACTGGACGGTAGCCATTGCGTTCTCAATGTTGTACAGGAACGAGTTGCCTTCATGGTTCTTAAACCCTATGCGGTGAAACAGAGGGTCTTCCTTCACGATGGTAGCAAGAACACCTGCTACTATTTTATCAGTAGTCAGGTATTGGTAAACTGTTAGAGTATTCATATACTCCTCCTACTTCAATTCTTTTATGCCCTCCATTATCTTGCTGGAGGGACTTAGTTTATTAAAATCCTTGGGCATTGCCGCTGGCGCACTAGCATCATGTGAGTCTAAGCCTAAACTTTTGCGTATACGAGTCTCAATTTCCTTCTCCATATCAACCTGTTTAACTTCCGTAGCCTTTTTGCTCTTTTCTTGTATCTTGGCTATAGAAGCAAAAACTCTTTGCTGTCTGGTAAAATAGTCAGCCCCCATTTCTCTCGCCCAATCTATCTCGGTATTGCCAGGGTCTATCCCTAGCTGAGTAAGATGTTGCGAAAGACTTGAAGTGAAAGTAGAGTCGGCAAGTTCCCTTGCTTGGTCTGCTTCCCGTTGCTGTCCTACTTGCGCGTAATAAAGGTTCTCAGCCCGCAGTCGCTCGTTCTCAACCTTTGATTGAACCTCAGGGTCAATGTCCCCAAGATTCTTACCCACATTTGTTAAAGTGCCCTCAACTAATCTAGTTCTATGCTGTGCTTGCTCAACTTCCTGCCGTGCCTTGTCTTTGACACTCTGGATTTCCCTCTTTGCTGAGTCAGTGGCAAGTGAAACCTGCTCCTGAATCATCTGAGTTATCTTCTCCTGCGAAAGTTGCTCTTGTGAAGGTGTTACCTCCGGTGATGGTGTCCCCTCTGGAACATTGCTCTCAACGATTGGGTCGTCAGCCATGAAATCCTCCTTAGATTCCTTAGTAGGGCGATACTCAAGCTAAAAGTAATGGGGGGGCGAACCCCAAACATCTCAGCTTGAGTATCGCCCCCCCATTGGTTTACTTATTTTATTCTTAAAGAACTAAATATATACTATCATACAAATCCTTCGTTTGTCAAGTTACTCCACATACTCATCAATTCCACGTCTCCTAGGAACATCATGAGTTAAACCATCAAGCACCCAGTCGTCCCACGTGATGTTTACAAGGGAGAAGACCCTTTGGCTTACTTCACTGCAGACAGGGCATGGTTTTGGCTCTGGGTGCTTCTCAAGGGTATTCCAGCCATCAAACCGCCCATGCTTCTCGCATTTATATTCGTAGAGAATACCCCCACCCTTTTCCTGATGTCCTGATGTTCCTATACCGCATATAGTATTGTGAGCAGGTGTAGACACTATATGTCGTGTGTGCCCTGCTTCTCTTTTTAATACAGGGACGCTTTCTTTAATCTGGTCTATGTTTACCATTTACTTATTCTTTCTACTCTTGCCTGCTTTACTCATAGCGATGGCTATAGCCTGCTTCTTGGGGCGACCTGAGTGTGCTAATTCCGATATGTTCGCAGAAATTACCTTTTTGCTACTACCCTTCTTTAATGGCATTATCCCCCCCGCAACCCCCTTAGTATTTGCTGGATTGCAGTTTGCTTCTTCTCTATCCCACGAACTATTGGGCCAGGCTTTACACCATGCCTTTGCATAGTTGGGGCTAACTGCCTAGACCTCTCCCACGCATACTTGGTTAGAACAAGACTAGTCCCCTTCTTTTTTGTGTTCTTTACATACTGCTCATAAGTCTCTGGCATTATTCCAATCTCCTAATAGATTTTATAACACTTCTGGCCATTGTGGTTCTGTCTATGCATTGTCCCTCTTCACTTCTTGTAGAAGCTATAGTAAGATGCTTTCTACTAGACTTCATCTGCCAACCAACAGTAGTACAAATAAGTGTCTTCGATTCCTCAGCATCTTCCTCTTCATGCCATTTATGAGAACCTGTAATATCCTCCCACTCAACAATAAGCAACCTTCTCCTTTTCATCATTTCCTCCTTAAACTTATTCGGTCTGAGAACTTATCTTATCAGGAACTTACGGCCAATACGGCCAAAGAGAACCACGCTCAATAAACGCGGCTAATATTTGGCTTAGTACCACAAGGATTGCAACCACACCACCCACTAGAAGAACTTCCCATCTGAAGCGTTTTGCACTTTGCTTTTGTTCCCATTCCCTTCTCTCTTTTTCTTCCTTTGCTCTCCACTCCCTATCTTCTTGCTCTCGCCTTGCCTGAAAATCAAGCATCCATTTCCTATCTAACATCTCTAAGTGTTCCTTTGGGGTAAGCCCCAGAAGCCATTCTGTATATAATCGCCGAATGTTGATAGTGCTTGACACCTTAAAATACTACAAACTCGCATTCGTTCACTTGAGAAAGAATTGCTGCAAAACATTTCTCAAAATCACCTACTATAGAATGTATTTAGAGCCCACTGAATATCGGGGTTCTGCATCTTCAGCATCTTCTTCTGCATAGCAATAAGTTTGCGTGCCATCATAATCCCAGGATTCTGCATTAATAACATCTTGGCTTGCCTCGGGTCGGTGTTCTCCAATATCTTAATCTGTTCTGAAATCTTTTTCAATTCTGGAGGATACCGTGCCCACACCTGATTTTCTATTTCCCAATAGGGTTCAAGGACTCTTCGGGATTCTCTTAATACTTTCAGTGCAATAGGTTCATCCCACTTAGCACCCATGAACTCCTCTACATAATCAAGAGCACCTTGCCCGTATTGCTGGATAAATGATTTCTCACGCCTGTCAGCTTCTTCAAATTTATAGACACCGAACTCATCGAACATATCATCTGAATACATTAAGTTATAATAATCCTTGCGGGCTACATCATTGGGATTCATTCGGGCTAACTGTTTAGCAGATAAGGGGTCGGCAAAGTATTCATAAATCTCAGCGTATTCTATATTCTGCTCTCTTGCCTTGTGACGTCCCCTGCGAACAGCAGATGCCGTATCCACCCTGTCTTTGAACCTTCGCCCATTGCCAATAGATTCATATTCTCTTGAGGCAAGTGTTACTTCCTGTCTATACATCTCCTCAATAGAGTCCCCATCCTTCCTCCAGGCATCCCATATCTTGCCTTCTCCCCTGGCTAATTTAGAACTGGTTTCACTTGCCTTGTCAGTAGCCTCCTGTAATTCTGAGGAGTCTCTTTCTAACTCACGTTGAGCCAATACCCCTGGCCCCCTTGGAGATGCTAAATCATTCCACGGCATTCCATACTTTTCCTGAGACAGGCGGTCACGAATCTCATTCCTCTTTTCCCAATCTGATTGAGGGAAGGTTCTCATACCAGCCATCTCTGCCATAATACCGGTAGGAGATAACCCACCTTCCTCCATTACAGTCTGCTGCACAGCAATGGGCATAACCTGTTCTGCCATAAATTTAGCATAATCACCAGGGTTCTCAAAGGGTTCTCCAAAGTAGTTTTTACCCTCTATCATTCCAGTTAAGAATCCAGTAAGCGGAGCAGACTTGGAAAACATAAATTTGATAAATGGGTTATCAAGTCTATTTAGGTTTCCATCTTTCAGGGGTTGAACTAAATCCTGCGGGTTATCCATTGTTGTCGCAACTAAATCAGCACCAAACCTTATCATTGATGTCATTATACCGCCAAGACCGAAATGTCTTTTAGAACCAGTAACAGGGTCTTCTATCTCTATGGTCATAAACCTGGCAGATGTTGGGTCAAAGTTCGGTTCCTGCCCTAATGCCTTAGCAGTTCCAGCATAGAAAGCAGCCCCGCCAGCCATCATTGACCCTAACGCTTTTCTTGACTCTGCTCCTGTAAATCCACCCTTAAACATATCACCAACCAAAGCGAATCCTGCTCTTGTATATCTCGGGGCAAACCACACAAAAGCTGTCTCAAAATCCCTCTGTGTCTTTCCAATCCCGAGTCCCTTCATACTCATAACACCAGTCATCCTGTCAAGGTGACGGGCTACCTGCATCAATTCATCTGGGCTCTTGGCACTACCTTTAAGGGCAAGCCACATTTCGTTTCTGGCTACATCACCAAAGGCAGCAAAACCAGCTTCAAACCTGCCGTATGTTTGCTGAATAGCTTTCTTACCTGTCTTCCCTGCAATAGCACCAGCAATCTTTTGGAGTTGTGGCATAGCCTCAAACCACTCAAATCCACCAGGAGCTCCTCCATAAAATACTCTCTCTGAAAGACTCTCTGCATTTTTAGTTATATAGTCCTGATATACTTGGGGGTCTTTGAATGACTTGAATGACATCCCTGCAGCTTTACCCCATTGTGTAGGCCAACGGAATGTCATAGGAAGACCCTGTATAAACATAGCCGAAAAGTCGGCAGCAGCAACAAGAGTCCTCATCCCGCTACTTAATGTCGCTAACTGAGTAAGTTCCTTAAACCCTTTATCAGCCCAGTATTCGGTAATAGCATCCGCAACTTCTTTGGGATATATCTTACCTTGAAAGGCAGGATGAGCTATAGTTGCTTCAGTGCCATAGGAGGGTGTCCTTGCTATCTCCATTGTCCTGGCACGAGCAGCTTTAGCTTTCCAATAAGGTTCTTTAGCTAATTGCTCAAACTTTTTGGCTTCTCTGATTAGCGTTCTGAGTTTTGCCTTATCAGTCCCAGCAACCCTTAACCTAGCCCCGAGTTCTGGGATGTTCCTCTCAATAGATTTCAATGTGGCTTCAGGTAACTTCTCCCCACGCAAAGCCCTGTTAGCTACTTTAATTAAACTCTTGGCTGCCCCTAAAACAGCTGCACGTGTCGTAGCCTCTGCCATAACCTCGGGGGCTATACCATACGCTCTTTCTAATGCAGTCTTACCAAACGAGGCAGTCATATCATACAGACGCTTGTCACCAATCTTCTTAGCAGCACCTTGAATATATAAATCTAATGCTTGCTCTAAATTGGGTGAGTAGACCAGACCTTGCTCCATTCCCTCAGCAGCAGTCTCATAAAACCTTGTCTTTTCGAAGGACTGCTTTGAACCTATCCTGCCAAACCCCTTAGTTAGTTCAACAAGTTTCCCATCAATCTTCTTCCCTGTAACCACACGATGCACCCAGTGAGAGAACTCATCAAACTTCAGTAACTTGACATCAATACCTTCTTCTCGCATACGCTGAAGAACCACGTCCTCAATATTATGTATTTCTTTAATATATTGTTCCGCTATCGGGTCATCAAAGATATACTTATTCGGGTGTTCCGCTATATCATTTATATGCCTTGATGCACCCTTAAATCCAGGCTTTGCTTTTACCCTTGCAGCTATACCCGTTGCCTCATCAATTCCGAATAGATGTATCGAGTCGGGATGCAAACTGGCTAATCTAGCCTTTACCACAGCACGATGATTTAACAGGGTCTCCTGCACTCTTTTACCAATAAGAACCCCTCTTAAAGTAACTTCTTCTACTGCTTTAGTTCCGCCTACTGTAGCCGCCTTTCCACCTATCGCTTCGGTAATCTTTCCCAAGACTGGTTTCCTGCCAAAGTATTGAGCAACCTTACGTTGCCAGTCCATATTGGTTATCTGTCGTTCTATAATCTCATTAGATGGGGCTTGAAACCATTTAGCAGCAATGACTTTTGCACCAAGAGCTTGTAATGGTGCTGTAACAGGTTTCAGGACAGTAGTAACAGCTTTACCCACTAAGGCTTCTGCTTTAACAGCAGGAAGAATGGCTTTACCAGCAAGTGCAGCAGGACGGGCTAACCTCCCTCCTCTAGCAGCAGTAGTCGCTAGTTTCCCTGCAATTCCACCAGCAGTAGGTATGGCTAACCAGGGCAGAGTCTCAACAGCACCCTTCGCACCCCACGGAGCGTCCCACTGTTCATACTCACGTAATTGGCGCTCTCTCCATGGTAACCCTTCTGTCCCGGGAACAGAGGGGGAAAATGGGGCTGTTAAAGTTGAGGCAATAGGTAATACAACTTCCTCATGCGCCCATTGCAAGGGTTTAAGAACCTGTTGCCAGAAAGACCCATCCCCCTGCGATGGAGCCAAGCGTGTTTCTTCTTGTCCTGTCTGACTGCGCAGTAATACAGAACGCCTATCCTCTGGAGATAGGCTTTTATGCTGTAATTGAAACTGTTTTTTATATAAATCCCATTCAGACTGGGACATACGCCCAAGTTCTTCATAAGTTGGCATTAGAGTACCAACCAAATTATTAGCAACCCTATCCCTATGCCAATAAGAGAAGCAGGTATGTTGCTAATAATACGCCTTTTTATCTCTTCCCGTTTAGTCATTACCTTCTCCTGCTTAATCCTGCGAATCTACCCCCAGGAGGCGCACTACTCCGCTGCCTGAAATCCAACTCCTCGGGTCTTATACCTGTTCGTGCCTGTCTATAACCTGCTAAACCAGCCAAACCAGTTGGTCCCATCCTGGCCTGTAACTGTCTTGAGGGTCGTAAAAGCTCGGGCATACTACTCATATCTTCAGCATCATACCCAGGGATTGACTCACCTGCTTGTAAGCCTTGATATTGTCCTTGCATTAAGGGTAGCATCCAAGGTTGTACCGCAGGTTGTTCCCCTGAGGCAGAAGCGTATTCAAGCCATGAAATGGGATTAGCAGCTAAATCAGCAAGATAATTCTGCTGTCGGCGTTCCTCTTCTTGACCAAATCTTTCCTGTTCCCACTGAAGTTGCTCTTGCCCAATCTTTTGCTGATATTCCATCTGCTGACGCTGCTGTTCCATTTGCATACGCCTCCATTCTCCCTCAGCTTGTAACTGTTCCCTCTGCCACTCTGTCATCCCCTCATCTGCCTTGGCACCAGTAGTTACCCCAAGATGCTCCCTGCCCATTTCGTTACCATCATTATCGTAATATACAATAAAATCACGCCCACCTTCAGAGACAACTTTAGGAGGATATTTACCACCACCTGCACCCGTCTCAACTTCATCTGCCCTTACTTGCCCAATCCCTGCTGCCCCGAGCCCTGCTGTATACTGCGGAAGTTGCCCCGCACCCAGTAAGTCCCAAGGAGCTTTGCCTGTTCTTTCTTGAGCTACTTCAGCAGTTCTGGTTCCAGCTAGTTGCTTCTCCATTCCTTGTTTAGGGTAATACTGTTTCGCCCAATCAAAAATCTGGGGAAGTCCCCACGCTCCCGCTCCTAGTGCTCCTGCTATTAAAGGCCAAGCCATATTATGCCTCCTGTTCTAAAGTTTTTACAATCTCGTATTCTTTTCTAAAGATAAAGTCACTTAATATACTCGGTTCTTCTGTTCCATAAATTTGAGTGAGCATCTGCAAGTCTTCGGGAGTCCACTCTTCATACTTTTTATCAATCAGTTTCTCTGGATTACCTATATCAGCTAAAGGTTCAACTGTTTCTTCTAAAAACCTGTCAAGCGCTTTTATCTGAAGTTCTACAAACCTGTCAGTTGCTATGGTTAAATCAGTCTTTTTCATGTTCTAGCTCCACCACCTCTCCCCTGTCCAGGTCTCATTGTTCTAGGGCTACGATTTTTAGAAAGTTGAATCTGTAAGTCCTGTGGAGACCCCTTCCCCGCTATGTTCGGTGTGCCAGGAACCATATTCCCCACTGGGGCACCTGATGGAGCCCCTGGCGCACCACCCTGACCACCACCTCCTATCGTAGGCTGTGGTGGAGGTGTCCCGCCTTTTGCAACTTCAGCAGCAGTACGCTTGGCTATTGCCTGAGCCAGTTTACCAGCTGCATACGTGTCTTTTATTTGCTGAATAAAGGGTGAGTTATTTAACTTCTCCATTTCAACTTCAATTTCGGCTTCTTCCGGGTCTATATCTGACAGTTTCCGCCTGGCCATTGATGGTGTGATAATACCTTCCCGAACCTGCCTTTCTAAATCATCGTGCCTTCGGTATTCGTCTTCCTCGGAAATGGGGGCAAAGTCCACATAGTATACGAATGGTGGTTTAAGTAAATCCTTCTTTATCGGAATATCAAATGTAGCTGAAGGTGTACGAGCCCATACCCTGACATCTCCAGGGATTACATCTTTCACTAACCGAGCGCAATTACTTAATACCTTGGCAGCCCCGTTTCTAAACGCCTCTTTACTATAGGTATACTTCGCAGATGCTTCAGCAATAACCTTTGCCCTGTCAGTACCAGAACGAACACCTGACTCACTTAAACCCCTTACAGAACGTGGTGCAGCATGAGCGGCTATATAATCAGCCGTTCTATATAAAAGAGCATTAAGAGCATCTGGAGGGATTTGAGCTTCTACTGGAACTGGTATTACGCCTTCTGGTAAAGCCTCCCATGTACCATATCCTAACTTTAACCTCTTAACACTAGCAGCGTTCACTCCCGTTAGGAAACCACCAGGCCAGGCGTTTCTCGCTAAGACAGTATCGGAGATAGAGAAATCCCTGGACTCAGCCATCAGCAAATCAAAGATATATCGTATAATCCCGACATATCTCATGTGAGGTCTATTTTGAGAGTCAAGATTACCAAGACCTGATTCTATAAAAACATACGGTAAAAACCCGTATTTATGATCTACCATCCCGTCACCAGGAAAGACCTTCTCCCCATCAGCCCATTCACACCGCCATGTGGCATCTGAATAAATTATATACTCAATTTCCTCATCTATTCTTTTGTTTAAGGGGTTTGTCCACTTCTTGAATTTCTCTTTATCATCCAGATATTTACGAATCCGTTTATGGTCTTCAAATACAAAACTTCTTACAGGACTAAATGAGGGGTCTCCCAAGACAACTTTCGGGTGAATAGCCTGAATAATTATCGGGATATTAATACCTGTTTCCTCCATCCATTCACCCATCTTTTCAGCATAAGATTCTTCGCTTTCACCCTTTTTCCGTACAGGTTTATCAGGCCACAGGTCGGCAGAGTAAACATCCTTGATAACTGCTAATCCATGTAAAGCGAAGTGCTTGGCAGCTACACGCCAGGGGGATATATCAGCTTCAACATTTGTCCTGTGAAGAAGACCTAATCCCAATTTACGCATCATATTGTCTTCTTCAACAGACTTGGTGGAGGTTCCCTTTTTATTCACATAAACCCTGGCATTGGAAACATCCATATGGTCAACAAAGGTATCAACCACATCTCTACCTGTAGGCAGAACTATAGCTTCATCGGCAAACTCTGTTGGAATGTTCAGGTCGTCTTTGAACAGGAGTTCGTAATACTTTTCGTCTCGGTCAAGTTTTTCATGTAATTCAGAGTATGCGTTCCTGCATTCTGGCAATAAATCGTTATAAAGTTCTTCTGGCTTTGGTTTTTTCATAAACCTCCCATTAAGAGCGCACTCATCCCTTATTTTTCAACTGCCTACCCCACGCCAGCAGGCACCCTCGCTCTATGATTTCATTTTAAGCTAGGCTAGGGGACTTTCACCCCTAGACTTAAAGTATATCCTCTACCTTACCCACATCTTTGAGTGTAATCGTCTGACTTTCCTTGCTATACCTATGCCAGCCACAAGGACATATTATGCTCACCTTACCCAAGTCCTGCTCTTCATCAATCTTTCCCATAGCTTTACACTCAGGGCAACGAAACCAACGATTGCTTTCTTCTAATATGCTCTCCCCCTAGCGACTTTGCTTCTGTAACGCTTTTTCGATGAATCTTACATACCCCATAGGGTACGTCTTTTGCAAGTATTATAGGAATACCACCATAATAGTTAATACCCTGCGAGTCGACCTGAGTAAACTTCTCCAATATGTATTTTAATTGTGCAGGGTTGACTTCGATGTAGTCTATCAAATCAAACGGTATTGGGTACTCAGGAAGAGGAGGCAGAGATGCGATAGCTTCATCTAGTTTAGCAAGGGTAAGTTCTTCGTGTTCGTTACTCATTTCTTCTCTATCACCTTCCAATGACTTCCCCCACCTAGCTTTTTGCATTAGGCCACCTGTTTCGCCAGCCACCCTTCTTAAATGTTAATGTCTCAACGGGAATAGCTTCAAAGTCCCCCGTCTGCACTTCGCCTTTCTTAAACCAGCAAATAGCTACCATAGTCGGGTAGTCATCATTTCTACCTGGCATGGCTTCTATTCTGCCGTTCTTTTCGCTGTTCCTTATTATATCATAAAACTGCCTTATCCCGCTACTGTTATAAATTGTTATCTGACGATTATTAATTGCCGGTATAAGACTACCCCACATTGAAATTCTCGTTCCAGTAATACCTGATGTGCTCCGTGTTCCCTGCGTGCTAAAACCAATCTTATTTCTCGTTGAATCCTCATAACCCAGATTCTTATAGTTTAAGTTTATAGCAGTTGAAATAGTTACTCCTCCCCATTCATTACTCTCAATGAACCATAGGGGGTTTTTATATAATTCCAGCATCTTTATTGTGTGATACGCAAACTCCTCGGGAGACATATCATTCCTCATAATATCTGCTACTATCTCACCAGTACGCACATTCATAATTCCACTTACAGAAAAGTCCCTGCCAACACCATGAGATGTGTCCGTAGCAGCGATATAATACTGACCTAACATAAAATCTTTATAAATCTTTACAATTTGAGTATCCACCCCCTCACGATTGACCTTAAGAACAGATTTAACATTACCCATCATCTCATCCAGAACACTTAAATCAAATGCAGAGACAGTTTGTGTCGGTCTTAGTGCTTCACCTATAGAGGCTGGATAGTTTTGCTCCATATAGAGTTCAGGGGAAAGACCTTGCAGTTCTTCTGGAGGGATGGATTTCTTAGTCTTCTCGTACCAATCCTCTGTTCTATCGGGTCTTACTTTCCACCCAAAGAATAAAGGTATAAACCCATTCAGGCCAGGCGGCCCCACATAATACATATCATCAGATAACTTATCTCCCAGAGAAGTCTTAAAGACAGACTTAGCTAAAGTATTGGGCTTTCTCTTATTCACGGTAAATGTGCCGATAAACTGACCTCCAGCGTCGATACACGGTTTAGCAGCAATGAAATTCTCTACAGCGTAAGGGTGCTCTTCCCACTCATCACAATCTATGACAGAAGCCGTAAATGAAATCCCCGCATTCTCAGTAGCCGCAAAGGCTTTAATAGAGGACTTCATAATAGGGAATCCTAATTCTTCAGTTGATGTAGGGTCTACTTTTAACCGCATAAAGTCAGGTAACTGGTCATATATTCTCTTACACTTATTAAGTTTTTCCTTGGCTTCAGGGAGTCCTTTAGAAAAAAGAATAACAAGGGCTCCAAGATGTGCCATAGCATACCATAAGTCGTATGCCGCACATATCCACGAAGCCCCAATTTGACGAGATTTAAGGAGAATAATAAGACGATGTTTTAAGAAAGCGGCAACAATATAGTTTATATGAGCCCAACCCTCTTCGGAGGTTTTTAATTTAATCACCCCACCTGGATTTTGTTGAGTGGGCGGGTCAACTATCTTCACATATTTCAGGAAATGAACAAAGGACTGCTTACACCTGGACCACTCTAATGCCCTGAAACGTCGGTCTTCAGGCGTACAATCACTCTCCTGTTTAAGAACAGCTAACTCTATCCGTTCTTCAAGCTTACGCTCTTTTTCAGTTAGTTCCATATCAATGAGTATGGACTTCGCAAGTCAATGTACTGCAAGTTGTATCATCGGTAACTATAGTGGTGTCATAGTAAAGAACAGTAGCTGGCCAATAGCGTGGAGAGACATAAGGCTGATAATAACCCCATTCCTGCTTGCACTTACAGCAGTAAACCTTCTGACAGCAATCGCAGTAATGTAGACAATCGTGCTTGCAAGTGCTACATCCGTGACTATGTTTGTGCATAAAACCTCCTTACCTGATCACCCCTACCGTGCTTCGCCTTTTATATACTCGGTTTTGCTGGGTGAAAACTTGCTCCGCAATTCAAACATCCGTAAGTTAAAGGATTTTCTTTATGGTCGGTAAACGACCCGCACTCAGGACATACCGTAGCTCCCTCCGCTGATTTAGTATACGGTTTATTCCCCCGTAACACAGCTTCTTCAAGAGCTTTTATCTTCTCCTGAAGGATAGCAACTGTTTCATCCTTTGCAGAGACATCCACAATTGAATGCACCACATCAGTAAAGGGTTTCTCTAGTTCTTTTCCTGTTTCCTCACTTATCCACGGAGTTTCTACTTTAATTTCTGTCTCTCCTTCGGGGATAACTAAGGGAACTGCCTCTTTGGGATTCTCCAATGGTTCCTCCTCCCTTTCTTTTGTCTGCCTCGCTGTAAGTTCCTTAGTCATTTCTTCTCCTTTAATTGGTTCTATTATCACTCTCTACTTCATTGCCCCATTGTTCAACCGCTACTGCTTGCAAGGAATTGATGTAACTTCGGGTAATTTGTAATCACCACAAGACTGATACTCAACTATAACTTCACCCACATGGTCAACATATTGAATCCTTAAACTGCTGTATGGATTGTGTTTGCCCATATGTTTAGTAAGGAGATTGCCCATTCTCATTACCTCTTTCCTCGTTTCAGTTGCCATCTCTTCTAGTACGACCTCGTTAAGACCGCAACAGTAGCTATCTTTATCCTTTTTTGTTTTGAACACCCATAAAGGGGGATGGTCTCTCAAATGAGATTCCCCAACATAATTGCAGTATTTCTCCCTACAAATATTACATACCAACAACCTTCTTGGTACTACCCACGAGCCATCATCGCCATCACCTTTCCAGTCACGCCAATGATTATAGGTGACGTTTATATAGTTTGCAAAATCGTTCTTGTCACATTCCTTTTTACACATTGGGCATTTCAGTAGAACAACTTTATGTTTCATATCTACTCCTTTCACTATATATTATCTTCATATTCCTAACCCCCTATAAGGTTTCATAATTCCTCCTAGCTTTTTGTGTTAGGCTACTTCCACCTTCTCTGGGAGAGGGTTTTCCTCAGTCAAGATATGAAGACAACCTCTATGCAGTTTCTCCCTGCCTACCTTAACTTTAGCTTGAAAATCATAAATTGGGTCATTACAATAAGCACATTTACCTATAGTTTTCATAATTCCTCCTCTATACGTGCTCCGCCTATCAATGTGGCTACATCTTCTACCAGAGGCCACCAACCTGCTACTTCATACTCGGCTTCTATCCACCTCGTCAGATAATCCTCATCTATTCGTGCTTCGCCTAATTCGTATATCATTTTTCCCCTCTAAGACTCTCCAATGTTACTACTTGTGGTGGAATGTGCTCTTGATAAACCCACCAAGGTAAATCCCTGTCAACTTCAAATACAATTGCCGTATGGTACAATCTATTCTGGTCTAAATCTTCTGTATCTACCGCAAAACAAGGCTCACCCTCAAATGCTTTGCATCTCTCAGAAAGCCATATTACAGGCTCATTCCTTATGCTCTCTGGCACTAAATCTTTATAGGCAGATGCTACTTGGGGGATTAAGCCATTTTGTAGAATAGATTGAACTCTCCATGCACTCGGCATAGCAATAACCTTATGGTATAACTTCATATAAGACTCTCAGTGGCTTCATAGCCAGCCTTAATCATCATCTCTTTGGTATCCCTAACCGTTTGAGCCTTATCAGCATCAACCAATAATCTAGGCAACTCCCTATCCACCTTGAGCGCTAGACCCTGAGAGTGGAGATACTCACGCAGATTATCCACTAAGGCATATTCCCATTCTACCTCGGGAAGCGCACTGTCATCTGCTTCTCTAACTATATTAAACATACCTTCCCTTATCTTGCTTCGCCTATCCGTGCTTCGCCTTATCTCTTCTCTAGTTGCCATAACTCCTCCCGCAAACATCACATGAGACATAGGCATTGGCTGGAGGCTCTGTATCAATTGCGTCCACACTTGCCCATGTCTTCACCCATACGGCATTATGATATTGCCCGCTGAACCGAGGGTGTTCGTGATATTCTTCCCTTAGCTCTTCCTGTTTATTCATTATGTTAACCTACCCCCATTGAGTGGAATATTAGCTTGTCTGAGTAGTTTTTCTAAATAGGTAATTCGTTTTTCTAATATCGTAATCTGCTGATGCCTTCTTGACGAAAATAATGTTAAATTCTCAATTCTATTGTCATCTCTCTTATGATTACAGTGATGAACAGTTTCCCACTTATACAAGTCTCTCCCTAAATTATCTGCAACTACAAGTCTGTGTTCAAGGATACACCTATTAGCCATCGCCATTCCTATACGAGAATCACCAGGGGGAAGCCCTACTAATCTATACCCTTGTGGATTAAGACTCAATATACGCCTTTCTAATGGCTTATAAGGACCACGCTTAATCCCCCCTCTCCATGCAGGAACATTCTTTTTAGCACACTCCTGACACCAACCTGTGAAAAATGGCTGGTTAATAGCTTTCTTAGTAACCCACCTCCATTCTTTACAATCTAAGCATTGTATTTTAACCTTATCCCTATCTCTTAGATACGAATGTATGGACTCCCTTATTTCTTCTATAGTATCCATACTTTTATAATACCATATCGTTCTAATTTATGCAAGGGTTTAGGTTTTCATTTTTAAATAAAATTAGGTGAGTGCTCAACACCATTACAATCTAACTTCCATAGTCACAGCCACTTCCATATGCAATTGTAATGCTTAATTAAGGGTCGCACTATATATCTTATGTAGTACTAAGGATAGACTGGACTGCTTGTAGAGTAGGCCCACCCACACCATACCGTACCATTGACAGCAGGTTAGCCTTCTTACCATCCAGTCCTGTTATGCTCTTATCCAGTGCGTTACATACCTGGAGTAGCTTGGCCGCTGTGTCCTGATCCGTTGATGGTACAGGCTTCCCATCTTTCCATAACTTATACCGATATGCCCTCTCGTACCTGAGTGCCCTGTCCTTAAAGAGTGCCGCAGCTCCCTCTATATCCTTAATAAGATAGGGGTCGTTAAATTCCTTTTGGATGAACTCTATTCTTGTGCTACCCAACTGTGTGTTACCCTCTTCTGTGTTACCCTGTCTAGCTTTCCTCATTCTGTCCCGATTGTAGTTCTTCTGTGTCTCCTTGTCCTTGTAAGGCATCTATTCCTCCATATTCATTTAATAACAGGGCTTCAGTTGACCTGGTTAAACGTGAGGCTAGCTCATAGTCGTCAGCTGTAACGATAACAGCTACTGATTTGGTGTCTATTGACTGGTGGGGCTTGCCTAAACGTCTATCTATGAGGTAAATAGCACACTTCTCATCACCTCCTAAGGCCCTGTCTATGATAACCTGGAATATATCACCGAAATTCTTGTCACAACGTGCGAGCGCTTGATTCACAATAGTACTAGGTGATTTCCTTGGCCCTGATCTACCTTTAACACCGCTCATTTGCTCTTGTATTTCATACTCTGGAAACAACCCTATAATAGTATACACATAATATGATATAGTGTCAATATTCTTTATAATAGCCTGTAATGACGGTTGTGTAATAAATATACGTCACCTTAACAAACTACACACGGCACGCCTGAGCACTCAATAGTTATATTCCCTTCCCCCGGTGTTTACCCTCACTTATAAGTATAACACACTGCGGGTATAGTACTAAAGTTTACATTCTATAGTACTAATGGGCTATTCCCACATATTAACAGGCGTGTTATGCTAGTTGTAGAATCAAATTGGAAGGAGTTTGAAAGTGGAATACGAAATTGGGCAGTATGTAAATGTAGACTTACCCAACGAATTGAAGGCTACTGGCAAAATGGGTAAACCTTATTATAGTGGTATTGGAGAGTTAGTAGATATCCAGCTATGGAAAGACAGGATAACTCACTATTGTGTTACGTTCCCAAGTAAAGGCAGCGTATGGTTTCGCAAAGCACAATTACAACTAGGAAAATACAGAGGAATGACGCATACGCTAAAATATCAGTGGGCTAAACTCGAAACTAGGCCTTAGTGCCTAGTCGCTAGGTTAATCCTAGCCTGATGAGAGTAAATGAAATGATTACTGCACTTACAATAATAAGTCTAGCGTTCACTTGGTTGCTCTATGAGTCCGACTGGTTAAGGGTTAACCTAGCTGAATTAGCCAAGCTAAATTGTGCTGGCTACAGATTTTATAGCACGCTTTCAAGGGGTAAATATCACGGCAAGGCTGAACATCGAGGCGGGAATATTGAATGGGTATATAATGATTACCCCAAGAATGGCAACAAGATTTATGATATTATCGTAAGCCCAGGTATTAACAATGTATTGTGTGGTTGGGAATGGTTAGACAAACACTGCGCTGATTTAGTAGACTACCAGCTTGGGATAGAAATGAATATGGGCGGTGTCCGTTATAAGATGCACATTAAAGCCCCTAATATCCTGAAAGATGTAATGAAAGCTAACAGACTAAGCAAAGCTGAGAAGCTACAATATGCGTAGCACCTTAACAATAGAATAACACCCTGGCTCGATGTTAACCGGAAGGGGCAAGCTGGGGATTAATGACTCAACAGTGAGGCTAAGAGCAGGCATAGTATAAAGGATAAGCTAATGTCAATCACTGTTAGATTATGGAGCGATGAGGAGCTTGAGGCAGTAAAGCACGACAAGTGGCTTGCCACGCTCTTAATGAATTGCAAAGCCTTTAGTTCCTCAGAGATGTACTTCTACCCATATAATAAGAGGCGTGTTTACATTTGCTTCTGGATGGATGAGCCCGAACCAACAACAATCTATGCCACCGACGAGAGGATGCTCTTAAGGTTTATTGATGCTGAATATACCAAACGTCCTGATTTCATAAAGCAAAAGATTACCCAATACAGACCCGTTAAGGTCTGACTTATAAGACCTGACTACTTAGTCTTACTGATGAGTTATTAAGCATTAATGGTTGAATACTGAGTGGAACAGACTGCACTATTATCCGGCTGCTCGCCATCGCCCGATTGCAGGCATTGTTTGCATGTAGTAGTGAGTTCAAAGCGCAGTCCCACTCAGTATTGAGCCATTAAATATAAAGGCGAAGCACGAAGTATAAGGGGGATTGAAATGAAAAGAGCCTTGACTTTAGATGGGACAACGCCCGAAACATTCAGCGAATCAATGGACAATTTGCTAGATTATCTCTTGGGTTTATCAGCCCAAAAGACAGATGGGCAACCAGTTAGATGCCTACGTTGCAACGATACCCGACTGTATACCGATGGTGAGTTTTATAAATGTCATAAGTGCGGACACAATGCTGGGGAGATTACTACAATAGTAGCCCAGCTTAGTAAGGGAAGGAATTGAAAGGGGGATTAAGGGGATGAAAAAAGCAAAGTTTAAGATTGGTGATAGGGTGGAGCTGGTCGGAGAGGATGGATGTGAGGGATGTTCTATAGCAAAGACTGGGATGGTTGGCACAGTCATAGGTAGACCCTTCCCAGAATCAATAGCTATTGACTTTGATGGTGTTCCTAGACATCAGGGACTCTTTGGAGATGGTTGGTATTTTGCGCCAAAGAACTTGGTACTTGTCAAAGGAGAATAGCCATGTGGATTAGAAAAAAGACCCTAATGAAGATGCTCATAGAAGCCGAAGAGAAGGGTATAAAAATAGGCATGGAGGTAAAGCAGGGCGGCATATATGAGGGGCAACCTCGGATAATCCGGGAAGTAGAAGAGATAATGGAGGCGAAGAAATGAAATCAGGATTTGCTTTTCACTGTCACCACGATACCTTGTGTGAATATGTCCATGATTATGACGAAAGGGTGAGGTTTATTAGAAACCATAAACCCGCAGAAGAACGAGCGTTACGCCTGCACCTGTTTAAGATGATACCCGATGATAGAATACCCAAACCGCTTCTCAAAGCAAGGGATGCCTACCACAAAGCCAGTGATGCCTGCGACAAAGCAAGGGATGCCTACGGCAAAGCTTGGGATGCCTGCGACAAAGCCAAGGGTGACTACGGCAAAGCTTGGGATGCCTTCAACAAAGCAAGGGATGCCTACGACAAAGCAAGGGATGCCTACTACAAAGCAAGGGATGCCTGCTACAAAGCCAAGGGTGCCTACGGCAAAGCTTGGGATGCCTGCGACAAAGCCAAGGGTGACTACGTCAAAGCCAGGGATGCCTTCAACAAAGCAAGGGATGCCTACGTCAAAGCTGGTGATGCCTACTACAAAGCCAGTGATGCCTGCGACAAAGCCCTTGGAAAACACCTCCCCTATCTTGAGGAACTTCACAAAGAGTTATGCCCAGATTGTCCTTGGGATGGCCTAACTATATTTTAAGGAGGTAACTAATGAAACCTAAATCATACTGGAGAATGTGTATCTGTGGGGCTGTAGTGCTCCGTAGAATAGTAGGGCGATTCCCTACGCCATTACGATGCCCGCATTGTAATGGGCTCTTTAAGGGGTATTAAGATGGAACTAAATAAGAAGCTGGCTGAGTGGGCAGGGTTTAAGTTACATACGAGAAAGAGTATGGTGATACCTGACTTTGAATCTTATGAATGGGAATGGCCGACTGGCGAACGGGAGACAAAGATACCTTGGGTCACGGAATCCCTGGATGCCTGCGTTAAGTGGCTGGTGCCGAAGATAGAAGGACTACAACAAATTATCCTACAACCCGATGAAGATGGGCGATGGTATTTAGGGATGACTGTAAATGATAAGTTATACGAAAACCTCGGCTTTAACCCGGCCCTAGCCCTCTGCTTGGCTATTGAGAAACTAATTGAGGCTAAAGATGGACGATAAAGGGAAGAGTGGGTTGGTCTTTGAAATTAAAGCTATCCATAAATGCATTCTGATTAGAAAAGAGTTGGGTAAGCCCACTGGCTTTGAAGAAGGTATACTTAAGTCCTATATGAGCCATCTGAAGCGGCGTGACCCCCTGGCATATAGCCGAATATCACTAGAATGGAAATCCAGGCGATTAAAGTAATGGGTAATAGTTAAACATCAGGGAGGTAGATAATGGCAAGGGAAAAGGTAATAACAGATAATGACTACGAAAAGATAATAACCAAGTGGGATGGGGTACGGCTTACAATATTAGGGTTCTACAAAAAAGAAGGCGCCTTTATACTAAGCGGTATGATTATCCTCAACCCCAGAGAGATGCGTGACCTTATAGAGTTTAGTGGGTCCTGCCTTAAGGGGGGATGATGGAAGCTAAACAGAGGAATCGCTAGCGCTAGAAGAGCAACAATACCTTTTGATGCGTAGTCTCAAGAAGGAGGTAGCCAATGTCTAATTGGAAAGATACAGTGATTAAGAAGTTTAGCAAGGTAGTGGCTAAAGTCTGGGATAAACATGACGATTATGCAGATGCACAGTTTTGGCAGAGCATTTATACTGCCGTAGCTGAAGCCCAGGCCGAAGTATCCTTTAAGGCTGGTATCAAGGAAGTGGTGGAGTGGATAGAGAAACTTAGCTACATCAATCGTGGGCAAGGCAAACCTTTTGAGAGCGAAAGGTGTTTTGAAGAGTTTAAGTGGCAAGCTAAACTAAAAAGCTGGGGTATAAGTGCTTGATGTGCTATAATGTAATTGGAGGTGCATTATGGCAAAGACAGAATTAGTGGCTTGTAAGCAGTGTGGCAAGGAACGATATATTCAAAGGTCATATATGTTGAAGTCTTGGTTCACTGGATTATGTAGAGATTGCTCTAGGCGAAGTAGGGCAGGCGAGAATAATCCAATGTGGAAAGATGGTCGGTATAGAACAATGCAAGGTTATATTGATATTAGGCTTTACCCTGATGACCCTTATTACCCGATGACATCTAAACGTTGGCATTATTGTAGGGAACATCGCTATATAATGGCACAATCTCTGGGCAGGTGCTTGACACCCAAAGAAGCGGTGCATCACAAGAATGGCATTAGGGATGACAATAAGTTGGAAAATCTTGAACTTATTTCCCCCGCCAACCATAGGCGACAAACAATGTTTTGCCATAGTTGTCTTCTCCATAAACAAATACGATTACTGCGTGAACACATCAAAGCATTGGAGGCACAGTTGTGTACACAAAATATTAAGGAACGGGGATTATGAATGCGTTACAAAGGTATATCCAGAGACATTACTGTAAGCGGTTTGGGTATTACAGACCGTCACACGATTGTATATTCGGTATTGAGGAAATGATGCCACTCTGTTTGCAATGTAAGAAGATTAGGGGGAATTATGAGAGAGATTAAGTTTAGGGCATGGCACAAAAACCGTGAGGTGATGGTTCACTTTGATATGAAAACTATTACTAAGACTCCCTATCCAGGCTTCTACTATACCAAAGACCTTGATGGTTTTTACTGTGATCTTAATGACCCCAACCTCTATTGTGAACTCATGCAGTACACAGGACCCCAGGACAAGAACGGCAAGGAGATATATGAGGGGGATATAGTTCGGGGTAAAGATAGTGTGAGGCTCATTGAATATAAAGATGGTAGGTTCGTGGCTAGAAAGTTGAATGATAGTAAGAATTATCAGTATGACGGCATTATTACTAGATATTTACCTCAGAATTGGAAAGACCAATTTGAAGTCATCGGCAACATCTGGGAGAATCCAGAGCTATTAAAGGATACGGATGAGTAATGGAAAGATGCCAGAGGGTAAGCACCTGTTTCAGAATAGTGATGGGAACTTTGAGAAACTATGTGCGCTTATCCTTACCTGTAAGAACGCCGGTAAGTGCTGGCTGGAACGGAGACCGATGGGAAAGCTACGCATATGGATTGATAAGAAGGGGAAGTACCAGGTGGCATATAGTCCAAAGGGGGAACTATTACTCCACTCCTGTCACCGAAATGATATGCAGTGTGTATTTAACTGGGATTGCAGTGTGTGTCATTACACCGAGAAGGGAATTAAAATAACAGATATTAGATACAGAAAACTCAGGAAACGATTGAGTAGTATAATAAAAGGAGGTTAATTATGAACAAAGCAGAGGTCGTGGAGTCTGCTGGTGTGGTTTACGAGAACGGTAAAATAATCTACCATGTCGCAGGATGTGCCCAGTGTGGGGCTTGTGTTACTCTAACGGTTAAGCAAAGATATGATGGTACGTTCTGGGTATTGGACGACTACTTTGACGAAGTGCTAGGTTGTTGCCCCTCACCATGCTATTACTGGGGTGACTTCAAGGGTTTTTATAAGGGAGGTTAAGTATGCAAGTATGGGAATTAATCAGAGAGTTAAGAAAGTTTGATGGTAAGTTAATGGTGGTGGTTGATGGGGAGGATGGCGGTAAGGCAGTATACATAGGGAGGTAATATGGAAATACAATACAAGAAACGAGTACGCATTGAAGTCAGTACAAGTGTCAAGGGTATCAAAACATATAGCTGTACCGTTGAAATGCTTGACCCTGAAGAATGGGAAGTCCTATCCGAAAGCGATAAGCTCATTTCGGAATTGGATAAGAGATACCCACCACCAATAGAGGTGAAGGTATGAATCCTAGATGCCCTTAGTTCCTCAGCACCCAGATTACTAGTAGACCTTGAGACTGGTAAGGACTATAAAGGGTGGGCTATGTGTGATCTAGTAAATACCTACTGCATGGTTGAGTATGGCAGTGAATGTGATTACTATAATCAATTTTTAGAGGAGGAAGAATAATGGAAATAACAGTCAAGGAAGGAGCAGAAATAGAATAGAGTTTGCTGGTGTCCACGCCAAAAATATCGGGCGTCAGTATCCCGCCTGCGGGCGAATACTTTAGTGGCGAGAGTTTAACCGAGCCAGCAAGCCTAATAAAATAGGTAGAAAGGAGGAAGAATAATGGAAGACAAAATTATGATTCTAGACCACATAGATGACATCGTAGATGGCGGTGATGTAGTGGGGAAGCAGGTGTTTGACAGCACTGGTGCTAGTGTGAAGGTGAAGGGTGGTGGTAGGGGAATGCCTCTTAAGACTCGGTGGGATGAACTTCAAATAGGTAGAGCGTATAGCTTTGTTATGGGTGAGTTCAGGCCCCCGGATAAACCTGGCGAAAGCTATCCGTTCGTTAAGGACTTTAAGTCAGTGGAAAGTGCCTTCGTTAAGGAAGCTCAAAGGAAAGTTGAGACCAAAACCACCGATACTAAGAACCGAGCCTTTGCCCTCAGCTATGCCAAAGACCTAGTTATTGGTATAATTCAAGCCAAGCCCACACTACTTGATAGTTTCAAAACACCTTCCGATGTAGCAAGTTTAGTAGTAAACATATCCAAGAAACACTTTGAACCTTACTTAAGTAACGACCATCTAGTAGCCGAAGCAATTAAGGAAGGAGCAGAAGTAGAATGACTGACACCGAGAGACACGAACAATGGCTAATAGACTTGGAAGTTAGGCTTCGTTACTTAGAGGCTCTAAATACACCCAGTGATTATGCTCTTTCTCATCCGGAAGAACCCAGTGATACGGAGAAGCTTCAAGATGCTGTGACCGAATGCCAAAAGGAATTTCTCAAACTCATAGAGCGGTCAGAGAAACATCCTACTAAAAAGAAATCTTATAAATACTAATAAGGGGTGGGGGGAGGGGGGTATAATACTTATATATATCAAACATATCAATTTTTTTGAAACGGAGAGGTCATTTATAGCTAATGTTTAGAATCAGCATATCATTGGCATATCATTTTCGTATCAGTGCGTTTCATTCCATATCATTCATATCATTCGTATCATTGGGGGTATTTAATGGCTGAATTACCACAGCATTTAGTAGAGGAGTGGATTGGGGAAGCAAGTGGGGTATTTACCTATGGGGATATTTGCAAGGAGTTAGGGATTGCACCTGACAGCCCTAACAGGGATTACCTGCGAACTATCTTAAAGCGATTAAGGAAAACCCAATTAATTACCTATGTGGATGGTGCAAGGCATGGTGTTTTCCGCAGGGTAGATAGAGATCGAAACAGAATGAACTTATCCCAAGCTAATCCAAAGTCACAGTTATCTTTGAAGTGGCCGTTTGGATTAGAAAGGTATGTCAAGATTTTCCGCAAGAACCTTGTCATCGTCTGGGGTAGTAAGGATGCAGGTAAAACCGCCTTTCTGATTAACTTTATTAAACAAAATATGGGATTGTGGAAGAATAAAATACAGTATTTCAATGTTGATATGGGTGCTGAGGAACTAAGGGGCAGGATTGAGAGGTTTGAGGATACCACCATTGAACAATGGGATGAGTATGTTTTTATGGAGGAGCGAGTTACCAATTTTACCGACTTCATTGAGCCCGACTGGATTAACATTGTTGATTTTCTTGAAGTGTCAACGGACTTTTTCCGTATGGGTGGGATGATTAAGGAGATGTTAGATAAAGTTACGGGCGAGGGTATCCTGGTTGTAGCTGTGCAGAAGAATAAAGATGCTGAGTATGGTCTGGGCGGACAACGCACTATTGAAAGAGCGAAACTTGTGGTAACACTAGACCCTGGTATAATTAAAATTCTGGTTGGTAAGAACTGGCAGGATGGTATTACACAATCACCAAAAGGTAAACAGTGGACATATAAGTTGGTGGGCGGAACTAAAATATTAGATGTGACGGAAGTGTAATGAAACTTTATAGGGAGGTGAATTAAATGTTGTTATCAAGGGATTCCAGGGACGAGGCTCTAATGATCATAGAGGGAACTTGGGAGGTTAAATATTACTGCAATGATACTTTCTACGGTGGAATAAAAAAACCTGCTAAACATGAGAGGAAGATGATTGATATTTTGTTGGAACATATTGCTAAAAAACAGTTAAGAAATGTATCCGAGTGGGGAAACCAGGATTGTCCTCATAACGATTGCCCTCACGAAGTAGTTTATAAAAGGCACTGCTCCAAATGCTGGGAAACCTTATAGGGAGTTAGGGATATGACAAAGCATCAGAACTGGGTTTCTCCGACAGAAATTCTAGCAGGTAAGCTAGCTGCACTGAAGAAAACTGGTATAACAAAGATTAAGAGACGTGACTTACACAATATTGTAGCAAGCGAAAAATGGGAGGGGTTTTCTGTGGACGGAAGGGGTGCCTTGCCATATAGCAATACCCTTGAGGAAGCCTTATCAAACCTTTTAATGTGTAATGTTGTGTGGAGTCATTGGGTGTATGGTGAAGGAGATTGGGTTATGCTATCCAAGTGGGGCAATGAAATAGAGAGGGATATAGAACTATGACCTTAAATACTGATGAAAGGGGATGGAAACAATAGAATAAAGTTTGCTGGTGGCTGAAAAGCCTTAATGGTGCGACGCGAGTTTGAAACTAGCCAGCAAGATGCCAGCTACCCGAAAGGGCAGCAGAGATTAAAGTAGCTCAGAATAACGAGGTCAATGCTAGCAAGATGAATAATCGCCTCGGAACAATAACACTGGCTACTAGCTGGCAACAAGTAAGCCCCCTGTGGGGTGAGTAAGACGCATTAGGGATTACTTAATGGCGTGACACAGAAAGCACACCAGCCTCACAGGGGAGCAATAGTAAGGAGGTAGAGTAAGATGATAAGGTTTACCGAAGATGGCATATTTGCTGACACTAAAGAAGAGGTAGAAGCCTTCTATGATATGGCAAATCAAGGAGACCCAATGATAATGGCACATCTAGCCTTATACAAAAAGGAGTTAGAGAATATTAGCCAACAGGAGGTAGAGTAAGATGAACTGGAGTAGAATAAGTGATTATATCTTTTGTTATGTAATTGCTTGGTTTTTGATAATAGCGTCCCCTTTATGGCTACCTGTCTGGTTAGCTAAGAAGGTTGATAGATTCCAAAAGGAGGAATGATGGATATAGAAGAAGTTAAGAAGATACTAGATAAAGATAGGGAGGGAACCAAAGCAACCAGCAACGGTGTGGTGAACTTTGTAGAATACCCTACTTCTACTAGCAAATTAGCCCAGCAAATCTGCCAGTTTGAGCCAAAGTTTAACAATGCTTTGGAGGCAGATGCTCACAACTGGGACACTAGGGAACTATCTGAACCAAAGCCTGATGAGGGTGGGTTGCTGAGTCCAGATGTTATAAAGCAACACCAAGACAGAGCTAGGCGAGTCTCGACAATGGATATGTCTACGCCTGTCGATATTATTGTTTACACCAACAGCATATTGAAAGCCCAACGAGACCTGACAGCCTCTATCAAGGATGCTGAGTTTGCTAAAGAAAAGGAATTGATATTCAACCCTGACTGGGTGCCAGATGTTCAGGCAATGTTAAGGGAGTTTAATGAGTCAGTCATAGAAATTAAGGCTGAGTGCCAAGCTAGGGTGGACAAGTTGATTGAGGAGATTGAAAGCACTAGCCGCCCAATGAACACCAATATGTATGGTATTAGTTTAAGCAGGTATGCGTGGCAAGCCCTCAAACAGAAGGAGTTAAAGTGAACTGCACATTCTGTGGGAAGGAATCTGTTTACTTATACCAACGAGATTATGTTGTACCTGACCAGCCGGGCATAATGACCCAGTTAGAAAAGGGGATTCCTATCTCGCCAAGGTGTTCGGCTTGCTATGATAAAGCTGTAAAGGAAGCCAAGAAGAAGGAGGTGAAATGATGGACATGAAAACAGCACTTATTATCTGGGCACTAGGGGCACTTTTAAGTCTTGCTTTTGCTGCTGGTGTAATATGGGTAGCTTGGCATTTCATATCTAAATTCTAGTAAGGAGGTCACTAATGAAACAGATTGTTAAGGACGCTATTGCTGAGTTCTATCAAGAGTGGAAAGGGAACTTTGCATCTCTAACTCCATACTGTACAGGCCGAGTTAAAGAACTAGAATCTCTTGGTTACATAGATAAGCATGGAAGAATTACAGACAAGGGAAGGAAGGCAATTAATGAAACAGATTAAAGGAGTGAAATGATGAGTAAAATGGGACAAGAGTTTTTAAGGCAACAAGAGGAAGATTTTATTCATGGCAGATTAATTCGCAAAGACGAAGCAACACTTTATATTGATGTTTACTGTTGGTCTTGTAAGCGTTTGGTAGCTATGTCTAACACAGTAGAGATAGATGGGAGATACTATTGCCCTAAGTGTGGAGGTAACCAATGAACAAACAGATTGAAGACTTCAAGGAGAGGGTGAGGCTGACACCAGAGGAGAAGAGAATGGTTGAGGTAAAGGCGAGTAATGAATACAAGGAATCTATTGACTATTCATTAGGAAAGTTCGCCTCATATAATTTGCAAAGGGCAATTACCAATGCAGTAGCCAAAGCCCAACTAGACAAAGTCCTGAAGGAATACCTTGCCCTGATAGTTGAGAATGGTGGAGAACCTTTCGATAAAATCGAAAAGTTGAAAATGCCAAGTGCCGATGGCAGAAGCAATAAAGGAGGTTGAGGGGTGAAAGACCCACTAGAAGAACTGCTTAAAGTAGTCAGAGACGAGACAAAGGATGATAAAGAACGGGCACAAGCTGCTTTTATAGGGCTTCTGTTAATGTTTGCTGAACCGATTGATGATAAGACGGTACATATAGACAGAGGCACACAAGAAAAGGTTGAAACTTATCTAGCCCTCTTGAGATTAAAACAGGAGATGCCTGAATGAAACCTTATAGGGGGTTAGGGATATGAAGATAATATATGCTGGAAGGAGATGGAAATGGCAAAGAAGGTTGGCGAGGAATATTGGGGTGATTGGTATTATGATAACTACTCCCCTAGCGGTGATGAAGTGAGACTCAAATATCGTGTTGTTGAAATCGTAAAAGTAAAAAAGTATGGCACCTATGGCGAGGAAGTGGATGTTGAGAGGATAGAGGCAATAGCTAAAGAGTGTAGACCCCACATTTTTAGTTGGGGAGGCAATGAAGTAGACTCCGATATAGAACTATGAAACCTAAAAGCATACGGATAAAAGAAGCAGATGTTAAATCTGTGGTAAAGGACTACCTGGATATAAAGGGGGTGTTCCACTATGCTTTACTTCAAGGTCTAGGCGCTTTTAAGGGTTTACCTGACCGGGTGATACATCTTAACGGTCATGTGGAATACCTTGAAATTAAAAAACCAGCAGGTAAGCTATCGCCTTATCAGATAAAGTTTGCTGAACAGTGCAAGCTGGATGGAATCCCGTATCATGTTATTAAAAGTTTTGCAGATATTGAGGAGGTAATCTAATAGATACAAGTGAAACCTATATAAAGATGAGATTGGCAGCGATACCTGACTTGGGTTTAGGAACACTATCTACTATAGATATGCACGAACAAGATGAAGATGGGGTTGAGTATCTGGTAGACGCAACAGGCGATTTCTATGTTCTCACTAGAGCTGGTTTAGAATGCCAACTTGAACGCCAAGACCAGTTACAGGAGATGGTAATAGGCACGAAGCACACTCATTTGTTAGCCCATGAATTCGCCCTATGGTGGCATGGTGGCGAGGAATTGGGGAGGCAGCACGCCGGTCATGTATCGCCTAATGGGTGTGATGCCTCAATGGAACAACTCTGGTTAGCCTTTGTGATGAAAGAGAAGTACCATAAGATATGGACAGGAGAAGAGTGGATTGAAACGCTCACGAATAAATCTGATATATGATGAGTGGGGGGATTTCCCCGATACACTACCTGTAATTATACCTATAGTTGGAGAGGGTGGAGAGATTATAGTAGCATCTTTTCCTGATAAACCTAATCCTTGGTATCGTTTGTTGAGGAGAATAAAAAGTGAGAAGAAGAATAAACCTGATAAGCCCTAAACAGAAGGAAAAGAACAAACACTGGAAAGAAATCACCGCAAGGAAAGCCGATGATTTATATGGTATCTGTCAGTGGTGTAATCAGTGGGGAAGTTTATACGGTGACTTCAACCCGCTAGATGGGCACCATACTATCAAACGCAGGCACAACCGAAATGAGTACGAGGACTGCTATCTGTGCCATAGATTGTGTCATTCTTTTATAGAGGATAAGAACATAGATGTAAGTGTAATTAAAACTAAAAGGGAATGGGATGCAATTAAGGAGAGATGAGATTTATAGAATTATTCTGTGGTATAGGAGGGTTTAGACTTGGGCTTACAAAGGTGGGACAAGATGAACAATTACTGGAGCGACCCAGAAACAGCAGGGTCATTGAAGGCACAAGGAGCAAACCCCAATTTACTTGTGTCTGGGCAAACGACAACGACAAATACGCCTGCCAAATCTACAGGAAAAGGTTCGGGGATAAAGGTGATAGGCAACTTGGGGCAGGGACACGAAGCCCAGAATGTTCACGACCCGGCAGGGATAGCTCCCGCAGTCAGGGAGATGCACGGCAAGGTAACAAAGATAGCAATTGGCACGAACCCTCAAGGCTCTACGAAGGAGACATCAGGACAGTTGACCCTTCTACCATACCAGAACACGACCTCCTCACTGCGGGATTTCCTTGCCAATCTTTCTCAATTGCTGGGAAGCGGGGAGGATTTGAAGATACTAGGGGCACACTCTTCTTTGAGATATGCCGAATCCTACGGGTTAAGGGAACTAAGTATGTACTCCTTGAGAATGTCAAAGGACTCCTCTCACACGATGATGGAACTACCTTCCAAACCATTATCGGAACGCTGGATGAATTGGGGTATGACTGTCAGTGGCAGGTGCTTAACAGCAAGGATTACGGAGTCCCGCAGAACAGGGAAAGGGTGTTCATTATCGGACATCTTAGAGGACAACCCAGACCAAAAGTATTTCCTATCGGGGAAACAGACACAGTATATACAGAATCAGATGGACAAGTCTGTCACGCCATTGACAGCAATTATCACAAAGGATGGTTAGATAACCAGCAGAGAACGATGGTATTTATTCGGGGTGTAATGGGCGAAGATAATAAAAAATGGTTGGAAGATGGGAAGGATTTTAGCCGTAACTTTCCACAAGGGCAAAGGGTATACTCTGTTGATGGTATATCTGCTCAACCGGCTAGGAATATAAGACGACTAACCCCAACAGAATGTGAACGCTTACAGGGATTCCCCGATGGGTGGACTGAGGGAATATCGGATACACAGAGGTATAAATGCTTGGGTAATGCAGTAACAGTAAATGTTATTGAGGCTATAGGTAGGCAATTGGCACTAACAATATAAAGGAGAGAGTGAATGGAAGTTATAGAGAAGGTCATTTCTTATAAACATGGGGAGAAGTTTTATTTGTATCCTCTTGGGGATATATTTGCTTTATGAATTATCCTATGGTATAATAATACTATGAATAAAATGAGTTGGCAATACCTAGCTGGTTATATAGATGGAGAAGGAAGTTTATTGATGGGTATTTCCCGTGATAAGAGAGCAAAATCTAGGGGGAAAGTGAACGGATGGAACTTACTCCCCAATCTTTGTGTTGCTTCTTATGACCAAGAAGTCCTTAGTACGATTAAAGAGTTCTTAGAGGGTGAGGGGATAAAGGTCTATAAGTTAGAGAGGAGAAAAAAGCATGGGGTGAACTTACAAGATAGTGTTCGGTTGTCTATTTTGGGGTGGGACAATATACTTAAGACTATCAAAAAACTTATACCCTACATTATTGATAAACGCAGACAATTTGAGTTGTTTAAGGAACTTCATTCTGTTGTAAAGAACAAGCCCTTACATGAAACAAATCCCTACCATAAACGCATTTGGACTAAGGGGCACTTCCTCAAGGCTATGGGGATAGTAGATGAAATAAATGCAAATAAAAAAGGTTTAAGGGGGAAGTATAATATGAAGTACTTTGAAAATCTGTGGAAAGGAGGTCACCCTAGAGGGTAGTTATGGAAGTTATTGAGAAAGTTATTACCTACAAACATCCCGATAAATTCTATCTCTACCCTCTCTGACTAGGTGACATGCACTTGGGAGTTATACACTGTGATGAGGACTTACTTAGAGCGAAAGTACAAGAGATTAAGAGTCTTGGCAAGAAGGCGTTCTGGTTGGGCATGGGTGATTATGGAGACTGTATCACACCTAGTGATTTCAAGAGGTGGGATGGGAAGATACTTGCTCCCTGGATGAAGGATAAGGCAGATAATATCGGTCCCACACAAGTAAAGAGGGTTGATGAAATTCTTAGCCCGATATGGGGGCAGTGCCTTGGTTTGATAGAAGGGAATCACGATGATAACATACGCAGGTATAACCACTATGACTTTATG
>SDBU01001439.1_pt1 | contig 33956 bp, 39 predicted proteins | sample 2277071 | NCBI WGS metagenome assembly SDBU01 (sample SAMN10397929, study PRJNA504765) | marine sediment metagenome | isolation source: marine sediment core GS08_GC12, 126 cmbsf | place: Arctic Ocean: Gakkel Ridge, Loki's castle | collected 2008 | reverse complement strand
CTCTTCCAGCCCCGGAAAGAGATCCCGAAAGAGGAACCACCCTTAGGAGAAAGGAACGTTGAAGTAAAGGAGCGTCTTATGAAAGCCGCCGCGAAAACCGATGAAGCGGAGACAAGTCAACATGAACGCATAACCTTTGAGGAACAATGCAGTGTGAGGTTCACCAAGGAACTAGTGCTGAAGGGTAGTGATCACCGTGAGCAAGTCGGAGTACCTGAACTAGGCGAAGGCGCGTTCCTAGTCATCAGACCGCTAACGGATAGCCAGTTCGTTGAGGTACAAAAAGTCATGCTTGCAGGTATAACTATATCCCCGATTGATCAACCTACAAAGCAAGTAGGAGACCTCATAGGTCAAGAACAAAAAGCAAAGTACCTTGCGCTCAGTTATGCCCTAAGCTTCGATGGTGAGGAATGGACACCGGAAGACGTTGGTCACCTTCCTACAGGAGTGCCAAATAATCTCTATGAGCGCCTTGCATTGATCTCGGGTTTTCCAAGGCCACCCAAGCCTCCCGTAGAGGAAGAGGAAGAGTAGACTGGGTGAAGGCCGAGTGGCGGAGAATTGAAGCTGATGTTTTACTTTTCGTGAAACTGGAAGGCAACGAAATCTATGCCATGCATGAGATGGGTTACCACCTAGCAGATAGTATAGGTGATTTGACGCCTCTACAACGATGGGTACTCATCGCCACCAGGAATAACATCCTTAAGCAAATTGAGGAACAGAGGAAGAAGGCTCGAGCAAAGAGTAAACGGCGCATACGTCGAAGGTGAAGATAAAATGGCTGAAGTTGAAATAATCGGAGCGGATCGCTTAATAGCGAGAATCAATGCTATAGCGAAATCCTTTGATCCAGTGACGGAGAAGGCACTGAAAGAAACTACAGCCAACATTAGAGACGAAGCGAAGAGACTCTGCCCAGTTGACACGGGAAGCCTCCAGAAGAGCATCCGCCGAACAGCATACGCACGTGTCGCAGGTCACGTTCAACAGATGGGTGTTCGTGTTGGAGGGTACATCATAAACCCTAAGACAGGACGTCTCGTTGACTACGCAAGACATGTGGAATATGGGACTAGCAGATCGCAGGCGCAACCTTTCCTTAGACCTGCTGTGCTCAAATACAAACGAGAGCTAGTTAAAATAGTTAAAAGAGGAATCAAGAAATGAGTGAAGAATCTAGTCTATTGTTCATAATAAAGGCTAAGACAGAAGAAGCACTCCGCAAGATCAACACTTTCACCAAAGGTGTAGGACAGTCCACGAAAGAGATGACTGCGTTCCAGAAGGCGGGTACAATCGCCGCTGGTGTTTTGCTACGAGATATGGTGCAGGGTGCCTCAGCAGCATTCAGTGAAACCATTAAACTTGGCGCATCTATTGAGACTCTTACTAATAGCTTTAACGCGTTAACAAAATACGCAGGGGGTACCGAGCTTAGCCTTGTAAGCCTAAGGAACGCGACAAGAAACACAGTCAGTGACGTAGATTTGCTAACTGCTGCAAACACTGCTTTAGCACTAGGTCTACCCGTTGATAGATTGACTGATTTATTCAGAGCGTCAGTGGAAGTAGGTCACGCGATGGGATCGACTACCCTTCAAGCTATTTCGGACGTAACGAGAGGTATAGGTCGTCTATCCCCTCTAATTCTAGACAACTTGGGCATTATTGTAAACACAGATCTAGCGTATGAAAATTATGCAGCGACACTCGGGAAAACAGTTTCGGCGCTAACAGACACAGAGAAAAAGACAGCCTTTCAAACAGCGGCTATGGAATCATTGATTGCGAAAGCTGTAGTACTTGAAGGCACGACGTCTGATGCGACAATAGCTCAGGAGCGATTCGGAGCGACAATAGAAAACTTGAAAACTTCTGTAGGTGCACTCCTAACTCCACTTGGCGCCGTCGGACCGATCCTTGAGGCTAGTATGCCGATGTTCGGTATGCTCACAGTTGCTGTTCTTCCTGCTCTGATAACTGAGTATGGAGCATTAGGTCTAGCAACGACTGCGTGGGCAACTGTAACCGCCGCCGCAGCCAAAGTTGTATCCGCGTCAATATATGGGATTCCAATCCTAGGATGGATCGCTGCTGCGATTGCTGCCGTCATTGCGCTTTACACAGCATGGAATAACAACTGGTTTGGAATACAGGACAGAGTAAAGAATGCTTCTGACTTCGTCATGGAGAAGATAGGATGGTTACTCGGCGGAGTAAATGTCTTCACCGATGGAGTTAAGAAAGCGTTGGACTGGCTTGGTATGCAATGGGCTGTAGTCACTGGAACAATCGATGAACATTTATTAGCTCAACAGGAATCGCTCTTAGAGTCTTATGAAGGACAAGTCCAAATCATTAAAGATAACATGTCAGCCGCAGTATCAGAGGTTGAGACAAAGTACGGTGAAATGGCAGAAATCGTTACGAAAGCTCATAGTAAGGAAATAGAAGAGCACGCTCAGTTTTGGATCGATCAGATTACCGCGCAAGCTGAGGGCTTCGAAAAGGCCGTGGAGGCATACCAGAAGCACTATAACGACATTGTGGGTGATACGGAAACTCACTACGACGAATTAATTTCAAACGCGAAAAAGCACTATGACGATCTCCTATCTGAAACAAAGAAAGCCTACGATGAACAAGTGCAGTCCGCCATAGATTTCTGGATGGATCAGATCACTGGTACCTCTACAGCTCTGACTAAAGTTTTAGACGCTTACAGAAACTATTATGATGAACAAATATCAGAAGCGAAGACGCATTACAATGATCTCCTATCTGAAACAAAAAAGAACTATGACGATCAAATACAGTCTGCTGTAGATTTCTGGATGGATCAGATAACAGCGACTTCTTCAGCCCTTGGTGAAGTTCTCGATAGCTACAATAAACATTACGATGAAATGGTTAATGAAGTAAAGTCCTCCTATGATAAACAGATTTCCCATGTAAAAGAATATTACAGTGATCTTCTCTCCGAAACAAATGATGCTTATGATGAGCAAATACAGAGTGCTATAAGCTTCTGGACGGATCAGATCACGGAAACTGCATCAGCGTTAGACGATGTCCTGAGTCAATATACTAAGCACTATGACTCGGTGATAAGAGAAGCAGAGTCTAACTATAATGATCAGACAAACGCGACTAACTCATTCTACGATAATATGCTCGCCGAGCAGAGTGCATTCCTCGTGGCTATAAGAGAAGGACGTAGTAGAGACCTTGATGACTTGGAGCTCAACTTCTTATTGCAGAAGCAGAGTCTTGAGGGAGCGCTTAATTCTCAACAGATGACTCAGGAAGAATACGAGAAGAAACTATCAGCACTTGAAGAGGAATACCGTGATAACAGAGAGGACGTCCGGGATAACTATCGTATTCAGGAGCTTCAGGCTGAGGAGGAATTTAGGACTGATGAGGAGCGCATCAACGCAGAACGTGCAGAGAAACTTGAACAGATCGATCAGGCGTTGAAGGAGCAGACAGAAAAACTGAATCAAGAGAAGGCTAGTGCACTCCTTGAGATAACGAGTACACTCGGAGCTCAGTTGGAACAGTTAGAACAGGATAAAGCCAACGAAATCACTAGGATAGAAGAAGAGCTTAAGGCTAGAATTGAAGATCTGGAACAGACGAAGAGCAACAAAATCAATAAGATAAATAAGGAACGAGCAAAGCAACTCAAAGCGATAGAGCGATCACTTGGCGCTGAACTGAAAAAACTCACACAAGAGAAAGCTGATGCTATTTCCGCAATTGAAGCTGAGTTAAAATCCACAGTCGAGGAATTGGAACAACTCAAAGCCGATACGCTCAAGGAAATCCAAGAAACACTTGGCGTTGAACTGGCGAAACTCGCAAAGGAAAATGCTGCTGAAACGGAGAGAATCGAGAATGAGCATAAAAACGAACTTACGCGACTGGAACAGGAGAAGGCTGACGAAATCGCTAGAATCAACGAGGAAAGGAACACTGCACTTGAGCAGATAAGAGCCGACGCAGCAGCACTTGAGAAGCAACACGCTGCAGAGATGCGCAAACTGGAGAACGAGAAGGCATTCGAGATCGCAGGCATACAAGCACAAGCGGATCTTGATATAATAAAAGCGCAGAGGCAACTTCATGAAAGCCTTGAGAAGGCTAGTAAGGAAAATAAAGACGCAACTACAGGAATCTGGAGCGACTTATGGAGTTCAGTAAAGGCGACAGCTCAGAACATTGCAGACAAGTTCCAGGATACAATTAGTGCAGCGAAAAGTGCATATCAAAGGGTAAAGGATTGGTGGGATAAGGCCACAAAGAAGAAAAAGGATGAGTCAACGGTCTCACCTGAAGCTACTTCTACACCCTCTCTGGATGGGAACGGAGAGCCATCTGACACACCTGCGTCTCCAACGCCCGCGCCAACGCTCGTACCAATGTTCATACCAACGCCTGCACCCATCATCTCTCAACTACAAGAGGGCCCTTGGGGTGGCCAAGAACGGTTCGCCCAACAAGGATTTGAAGGTTGGGTAGACAGACCTACTACTTTCCTTACAGGTGAAGCTGGTGCAGAATATGTTAGCATCACTCCAACGAGGCCAAGTACTCCAGCATCAAGCGAGAGGACAGTTATAACAATTAAGGGGCCCCTCGTAATAGTTGAAGGAAGCGCTGACGAGGCGACAGCGCGACTCGCATCCGATCTAGTCATGAAACAGCTGAGGAAGTACCTATAATGTTATATGCTAGAGTAGTAATCACAGACCTTGACGGTGTCGACCATACGATAACACCGTCAGGTATGGGTGACACTGACGTCCTAGATGTAGGGTTCGCTCATAAGGCTGCTGATGACTTCGTATTCACGATTGGAGACAAAACTGGCACTATCAAGGACTGGCTGAAGCGAGGATGCATCGCGAAAATTTATATCGACACGGACAGTCCCCCTACCACACTGAAGCTTAACAGCATGGTGGAAGAGGTTACACTTATTGAACCGGTGCCGGACTTCGTGCTTTTTAAAGTTGAAGGACGTGAAGTTTTTCACGTCGTGATCAACAATAGGATTGTAACTGAGACATATCTAGATACAGAGGTAAGTGCTATTATCCGGGATCTCCTATTCAAATACTCACCTTACCCTGGTGAAACAGCGCTCGCTATGAGCTTCTATGAGGGAACAGGGTTAACGGCGCATGATGAAAGCAGATACCTGAACCACGGAACCATCACTGGTTGGTTGGCTGGTTGGAAGAAGAGGCTTCTATTTAGTATTGATAAAACGAAGATTGATGGTGATCTCACTGATTTCACCATTCTGATTCACCTCTCAGATTCATCCGGAATCGGAGGCGTAGATACAACTTGTGTCTTCGATGAACTCGGAGCGGAATCTCTGAAGATCGCAGTGGTGGTAGCTGGTGCCGAATGCTATGTAGAGGTGGATACATGGGATGCTGTAGCTAAAGAGGCGTGGCTTTGGGTTAAGGTTCCTACAGTACACGCAGCCTTTGATGACGTCTTATCTCTTTTCTATGGGGCTGACCACGCGGATAACACCGACAAAGTCGGGCTACCAAACTCGGTGGCAGCGGAAAATGTCTGGGACGCCAACTTCCAACTCGTTACTCACATGCAGGACGACCCAGATAATGCTCACGTTAGGGATAGCACAACCAATGATAATGATGGAACTAAGTTAGGAGCTAATGAGCCGATAGAAGTGGATGGCGAGATAGGAAAGGCTCAGGGATTTGACGGTGCTGATGATGTTATAACAATAGCTAGTGATCCTAGTTTAGATATTACCGATATAATTACCGTCGAAGCTACGATTACTCCAGAAGCTGTCGCCTTTGATTCATGGATGTGTAAAAAGGGTGTTTATAGATCAGGTCGAAGAGGCAGTAAGTTAGTTTTCTATCTGTCAGGCATTGACGTCGCTGTGTTTGATTACCAGTTCCCGGTTATGAGCGTCCCGTACCGTGTTGTTATGACATACGATAAAGACGCGAGGGGTGCCAATTTAGGGCAAAAAAGGCTCTCTATAAACGGTGCTTTAGTAGATACAATGGATTGTGTCGGGGCGCTTAACGTTGTTGATGATGTTACATATATAGGAGCAACAAACCCTGCGGCTGAGCGGTATGAGGGCATTGAAGACGAATGCCGGGTTTCAGATTCAATCCGCTCAGCTGATTGGATTAAAGCTGATTACGAGAACTTAGAAGATAACCTTCTAACCTTCAGGATAGAAGCAGGCGATTATGGTCCTTGGGTGGATGGAAAATATGGAAAAGCAATAGAATTTGGCGGCGATGTTGGCAACTATTTAACTATTGGTAGCGCAGGGGATATACAACCCGAATCAATAACGGTAATGGCGTGGTTTTACTTATATGATTTTGAGTCCCACTACACCGGTAATTGGTCGCACCATATTTATCCCTTAGCCGACGGGTTTGGAATAGCAACAAACAGTGCAACAAACTGGGTTATATGGATAAGAACTGCTGGGGGACGTCAGATGCTCAATGTAGGAGGAACCAGTGTATTAAATGGCTGGATTCACGTTGCTCAAACCTATGATAAAGTAACTGGCGACCAAAAAGTCTACATTGGCGCAGAGCTAGAAGCCGAGCAGAACCTTGGCGCGGGAACCCCCATAGCGTGGGGAGGCGGAACTTTAAGGGTGTCAACACCTAACTATGAAACTTACGGGGTCACGGACGAGGTTCGTATCATAGATGGCGCCCTGACTGCCGATGAGATCAAAGCATATAAAGATTATCCTTATCTTCATGACATCGACGTAACCACTACAACCCTCGAGGACATCCGGTTTCCCTACCGCCCTATGAAGGAGTGCCTCGAAGAGTTAGCCCTCCTCAGTGGATTCAGTTACCTCGGGAACCCGAACACCGTGATGCTTTGGAAGGAGGAGGCCTCAGAGGACAGTGGCTTCACGTACACGGAGGCTAACATTGAGGCAACACCCGAAGTCATCGAGACTCTTCTGCCCATCAAGAACCGGGTTTACGTCATCGGCGGCAACTACATGCAGGCAGATCAGGAGCAAACAACGATTGCTTCAACGAAGAACACAAAGGATAAATGGTACGCTCAAACTTTCACACCTACTCGCTCCGGCCTTGACCAGATAAGCCTGCACTTAAAGAAGACAGGTGACCCAGATGATCTGGAGGGACAGATAAGGACAGATGACCCTGGTAATGGCCCAGCAGCCATTATTGCAACCTTCACTGTTGACACAGACTTCATTGGAACAACCGCAACATGGCGACCTATAGATGTTTCAGCCTCCCTCTTAATCGGCTATAAATACTGGATCGTCTTGAAGAAGAATGGAGACGGAGCCAACAACTATGAGTGGTCGGATGATGACGGTGGCGCTGGAGTAAACGCCAACTCAGATACAGGAGCCGCAGGAGATTGGGTAATAAACGCTGCGAGTTACCAGATGGCATATAAGACGCAGTACCGCATTCCTATTCTTGCACGTGCAAGCGACTATGCGCACAGTGATATTTACAAGTGGAGAGAGATCGTCATCGAAGACAAAAGCATCATGACGCGGACGCTCGCTCGGGAGACGGCGGACAGTAGATTGGCAGACCTCAAGGACATGACTGCCCAAGCCCGTGATATAATGATAGGAGGCGCAACGGGCATCCCAGAGTTAGGCAAACTCGTTACCATCACCCTCGCTAATCTAGGAGTGAGTGCCGTCCAGTACGTGGCGAAGGAAGCGAAGGTAAAATTCAAGGGTGGCGAAGACGGCACATTCTTCCTAGACCTCAGGCTAGGCAGAGAGGCTTCAGAACTAGCCGAGTGGCTACGTGACCTCAAATCAGAGGTAGACCGCACAAAAGTAGGAGCTTTCGGCGTCGACCGAGGCTTGATAAACTTGATACGAGATCTATCCGACACAGCGGAAGCCACAGACGACAACCTCGTCGCGACAGTGCAACTCAGTGGAACATTCGAAATTGATACTGCAAGAATCGACTTCTCGGACATAGGGTGATCATGGTGGAAAAAATAAAAATAAAAGATAAACTGAAAATCAGAGGTCGCGTCACGGCTACTGTCAGGGACGCCAAAACAGGGAAGATACTTGAGGTAATCCACGGGAAGAACCTTGTCACCGACGCAGGCGAGGAGCTGTTCATGAAGTGGATGAACGGTGAGGAACCAGACATCATCACTTACTGCGCTGTTGGCACAGACAACACTGCCCCAGCTGAAGGTGACACTACGCTGACTGCTGAAATCGGCAGGCTCCCGATTACAGATCAGTCGAGGGTGACGACTACGATCACATACTCTACGTTCTTCGGTATAGGAGACGCTAACGGGAACTGGGAGGAAGAAGGACTCCTCAACGCAGCAGTTGATGGCACTTTAGTGAGTCACACACTCTTCGCCGCTACGGTTAATAAGGATGTGACTAAAACTGTTACAGTAGATCATGAGCTAATTATGGCGGGTGCTTAAACATGGGTAAGAAAGTAGGAGAAGTAATTCCTCGGGAGTTCTGGGATCGCTTGGAATTGAAACTTAAGATACGTAACGCAGAGTATCAGTTTAAAGGCTGGAAAGCTGCAGTCCTACGAGAATTCCTGATAAACGGAGCAGCCATGACCATCGATGGTGCGCATAGTTTTATCGCGGCAAACGGAATGTATAAGATAGACTCTAAAGCCGTGATCGAGTTCTTATTTAAACAACACGATGACGGACTACTTATATCCCGCAAAGAACCTATGTCAAAAACTCCACACCAAAGTAGACTTGTCTTTGTTTCAGCTCTTCACCCAGAGATGGTTCAGCATCAAATCATAGTACACGAGGAGAAGAAGTAAAATGCCTGGCACAAAATGGATCACTGGCGATGTAATAACTTTTGCTAGAATGAATCAGAAAACGCTCATCGTTCAAGCAGCAGAGCCAGCTATCATGTACGCGGGTATGTGCTGGTTTGACATAGATGATGATAAGTCGAAGCAAAGGAACGCAGCCAATGCAGCTTGGATAGAGCGTCCGGGTGTTACTCTGGCTGCTACTATCTCAGGGCTCTGGACATTCGACCGTGGAGCTAACGCGCCGTTCGCAGTAGACGCGGCAAGCCTGGTTGTAACCAACCTCGATGCCGACAAACTGGATGGTCAGCACAGAGTGCTTAAGATTAATGCTGACCACACCCATCAAGGCGCAGGAGCAGAGGGCGGAACCCTCTCTGCAGCCGCTATTGCCGCTGGGATACTTGCAGTGGCGCGAGGAGGAACGGGACTCGGTGCTTATGCACAAGGCGGGATTCTATACATTTCAGCAGCCAACGTCCTCTCTAGATTAGCTCCAGCAGCAGCCAACCGTGTCCTAAGATCAACTGGTGCAAACGCACTTGAGTTCGGGGCTCTAGCCGTAGCTGACATCCCCAACCTCTCCACCGCAAAACTTACCGACATCCCTACTGCAGTATGGGCTACGATCTTCAATAACGCCTTCTCAATCGCTACAGTCCTAACTGACCACAATAAGGCTGCCCACGATGCCCTTAACATAGACGCAGACACGGTAGATGGAGAGGAAGCAGCAGCCATTGTCACTAATGCGAGGGTTAAAGCTCACTTCCCGGATACGATAGCAAACACCCTATCAGATCACAATAAAGCAGACCACGATGCTCTATTGATCTACGCAAGATATGCCTAGGAGGAAAAGAAAAAAATGCCCTTCGTCTGGACCCAGAACATAGCAGTCGATGCCCTAATAGACGCCGCTGACATCAATGAAGTCAAGACCAACCTCGACACAATATACGCTGCTCTTGCTATCACTAGAGGAGGCTGTGGCGCTGGTGGAGGTTGGGTCGAACTCCCCGTAGGTGTCGGTGACTTGATTAAATCAGTTGATTTCCAGGAAATGCGGGCTGTCGCCGACTTCGCAAATGATAACAGATGTCCTTCTTTTGACGTCGCCGACTTTGGATCCGATGAGGCAGTTCACGATGCGGGGGTAAATAACCTGGAGGATAGTGGATACCATAGTAACAACGAAGATAATTATGAAAATAATGATCACGGAACTTACCAGTCAGGGGACGATGAAGGATATAATGCCACCAATGAGAATTCTTTCAAAGGATTTAACGACGTAACAGTTTAAAATAGGAGGAAATGAAAAATGCCGTTTGTTTGGGTGCAGAATATCGCCGTTGATGCCTTGATTGATTCCGCTGATTTGGTGGAGATTCGAACCAACGTAGATTGGGTTGAAGATAATAAATGTGCTGCGCATGATACTGGTTATAATGTGACAAATCATGTTCCAGTCGACAACGGAGACGATTTGCCAGTAAACGTTGGTGATGACGGAACTTATGATAACAATGATGACTCTGGATATGATGGCACATATAAATCTGGAATGAATAGTGGTGCCGATGGAGATGTTTGGAACAGCGTAGACGGAGTCGTCACTTAAGAGGAGATAGAAAAAATGAGTCTTGTAGCAGCAGAAATATTAACCACGGGCGCATGCCCTTTAGAGTGTTCTTATTGCTATATTCCTAAAACGGAGTATATGCGGGAAATACACGCCAAACTAGTAGAACACCTTCAAAACGGAAACTACATAGAGTTACTGAAAAAAGTCTACGGTGAAAACCTTATACACCTAGGCTTCTGGGGCACAGAACCCACACTTACACTACCGCTGATAACTGATCTTTTACCAGCCCTACTTAACGAGTTCCCTCTTTTAGAGGAGATAAAGTTTTCAACAGCTATGATTTCAGACCCATCAATTTTAGCAAACTTTGCTAAAACACTATCTGAAACAGGGGTTAAGTTAAAGCTCAGCATTCAGATGTCTCTTGATGGCCCTAGTTGGATCACTGATAAAAACAGGATGCGTGGCGCCGCAGCTCTTATTCCTAAAAACCTATATTCCCTTGTAAGGAATTTAAACGAACAAAACCTTAAGGAAGTAACTGTCGAGTTCCGGTGGAAAGCAACTCATAGTATGGAAACAATCAAGTTACTCTCCAATGATAAAAGAAAGATTCATGAATATCTTGGATTCTTCGAGTCTATTCGCCGACGTTTCAATAAAATAAATAAAAACAAAAACGTGAAACTCTTATCAGCTTCGGCACCAACAACCTTAGTAGTTCCAGGAAAATACACAAGCGAAGACGGTAAAATCTTCGCCAAATACCTGAGGACGCTCCACAAAGCAGACTATGAATCTACTTACAGCAGTAGGCTTAATAGAATATTCAAACACGGAATTGATATAGACAAAAGACGACAGTTTACCTGTAGTGGTGGCGACTCCAATCTCGGCATAGCTCCAGATCGAATACACATCTGTCACCGCACGTTTTACCTAGACGACGACAAATACATCCAATCAGTCTTAGATTCTGAGAGCTCTGTTGGGGATATAGAAAACTGGGATGTGTCTCTCTTCCGTAAAGGTACAATAGACTTCGTACGCGATAACTTCATCGTTCCAGTGTCAGACCTACCTCGCTTCTTATACGTGCTACGAGGCTACCATGATTTTTGGAGGCTACAACTCGGGCATGTCAGAGCTATGTTAATTGAGTTAGCTCTAGCAGGTCAGGCAGACGAAGTATATCTAGAAGACGAAGAACTCGCTACGATTTTCTGTCTTTTCACCGAGTCTGCTCTTACATGTCCTATGGAAAACCTGTTAAATACTGGATCAATCCATCTTCAAACGGTGTCCTTGATAAGACTGTTTGCAAATGGAGCTTTTCAGGAACTTCTAAAGGAGGCACGGCGATGAGTTACCAGCAAGAAAACGATGCGTTGATTACCTCTTTGTTTGAACGAACTTTCTTCGAGTCATGGAAGACGCACCCTCCAGAGCTTATGAACTTCCAAAAAATCGAGTTCATGCTCAACTACAAATGCAATCTTCGCTGTAAATACTGTTATGTAACCCACTATGGGGAGGAACTTTATCCACCAGCTCTCTACGAAGATGAGGAGCAGGTGCTAAATAACCTAGAGATGGTGCTTGATTGGCTTGTAGAAAACAAATACGCTCCAGAAATAGAACTATTCTCAGGAGAAGCACTCGTTCAAGAAATAGGGCACCAAGCTCTCACCATGATTCTTGATAAACTTGAAGGAAAGATTAAAACAAGAATCATCATCCCGACTAATTACACTTTCCTCCTGTCTAAAACACTAACCAAACGAGTTGAGAAACTCATAAGACGAAGTCTAAAAGCAGAGATACCTATTTTTCTAAGTGCCTCATTCGACGGAAAGCACTGTGAAGAAAACCGCCCATTCATGTCTGGCATTAAAGAACTACGCGATGATGTATATTACGAAAAATGTTTTGCCTTCACGAAGAAATGGGGATTTGGGTTCCATCCTATGATATACTCTGAGAAGATTAAAAACTGGAAGGATAATTTCCTCTGGTTCCAAGAGATGTTCAAGAAAAACGATATTCCTTGGTATAGACTATACCTCTTAGAAGTACGCAATGCGGAGTGGAGTATCCAGCAGACACGTGACTTTGCCGACTTTATCAGTTTTCTAATAAACTGGGTATATGAGAATCCCTGCGGTAAAGACCCTAAGAAGTACTTTGACTTTCTATTCAACAAACGAGGTTTCAACATCCTCAGCGGCCCTCTCTCTAAGATAGGCAGAGGAATAGGATGCTCCTTTCAATCACAGTTTTATTTACGGATGGGAGACCTTGCAATTGCTCCATGTCACAGAACTAGCTATGAACCACTCATACTAGGACACCTAAAAGTGGAAGACAAAAAAATTACGGGAATCACAGCACGGAACCCAGAGTTAGCAGTAACTAAACATGCGTTTAATGCGAAGATGTTTCCTTACTGTGAAACCTGCCTTATCCATGATCTTTGTAGTTTTGGGTGCCTAGGTGCCCAGCTTGAGACAACGGGTGATTTGTTTACCCCCATTCCAACAGTGTGTCGCCTGCAACACACTAAAATAAAAAGCATGGTTACAACCTATCAGGAGCTTGATCTATTGGATTCAATTCTCGATAGGATTAACCCCAATAAAGCATACGCAATCAGAAAGTTGGTTGAGTTAATATGAGTAAAAAGGAAACAGAGCAAAACCCCAGAGAGCTGTTTGATGCTAAGATACAGCGCATAGAAGAAGTCCTGTCACATGAGCCAGAGTTCAGCAGAACGTATGGTAATAAAGGTAAAGCCATGATTCTGAAGGCGTTAGAAGTTCTGAAACTTCAGATGAGCGCCGCCCTGCAACTGGAAACTGTAGAAGAATCATCAAAACTAGCTGATGACAAAAAAACAGAGGCGGTCGAAAAAGCATTGAAGTATATGCTTGATGTTGCTATCTATAAACCTGTGACTAAAATGGTTAATTGTCTGTCTACTGAAATGGCGGAGTTAGCTAATAACTGGAACAAACAGGTATCCCAGCGACCCAACATTGAACAAACTACACTTGTTCTTGAACGCATCGTATCTACCCATTTAACACTGAATGATACTATCCAGATCACAAAAAAGGTACTAGACCGGCTACAAACTGAACTGGGCAGACGACCAGTTGCCTATGAGCTTTCTGAGGCTTACCTAAACAGCACAGACTTTTCCGTCAAACGGCGAAAGGAAAGAAAAAAATCGATAGCAAAAGAAAAAGACTCAAAACAAAAAAACCCAGAACGAAAAAGAAAACAGGAGGTGAAGTCTAGTGAAAGTTAAAATCGACAAAATCACCCACATTGATAACTCCGTCCTCGTCAAATACTCGCTAAACGATGGAGCTACAATCGGCACAGTAAGAGTCCCTGGCAACGGTATTGAAAAAGCCTGGATAATAGCTGCTATTGAAAGCGATCTTCAGCTACGAGAAGAGGTGCGGATAAGAGTGGAAGATTTACAACAGACCTTCGAAGGTCAGGAAATAGACATCCCCGAGTAACACTATTTCTAGACATTTTTTTCACGTCCTATCTGTCGATGCGTTCGGCTCGTCAAAGGTGAAAACTAGTAGAATTAAAATGACCATTATCATGACCGCTGATAAGAGTATCCAAGATTGAACTATTAAGTATGCTATGGGTGCGGTCTCGACTGTACCCCATCCTAGACCAATCATGTAGTGCATTGCGCTTCCGTAGTGCAGAAACAGAATGAACCAGAATAATAGGAATGGGATTAAGATTATGCGTAGGATGATTTTTCTTTTCATTTTTCACCATCAACTGCTATAGCCTGCGCTATCGCATCTTTAAAAGCGATCTCCCTCCGCGTCACATCATCCCTGTAATCAAACCAGTTCTGGACTATATCCACTGTAGAGGACTTAGTCATTTTTATCTTCCTTCAACTCTTGTGTCTTTTTTTGTTCATCGAGTTGTGTTGCTAGCAATCCGATTTGATTGAATAGTTTACTGAGGAGTTGACCAGGTACGACGTATGTCATATGTGGCTGAATTATAGGCAAAATATTTGTTTTCATAAGTTGCTTTAGTTCAGTTAATTCGTCAGGACTCAGCACATGTACTTCTTCTTTGGCTCCTAAACGAAATCCCTTTTTCTCTTCATTCATAGCATTAACTCTCCTCACTCAATTTAATGTCAGGAGTTCGGTTTCCACAGATCGTGCAGACATAGGCTATATAGTCCTCAATAAGAATCTTCTTTTCATGTGGAACACGTTTGGCGCCGTGTTTAGCGCTTTGACAGAAACGTAAGACAACGTCACTTTCAGGTTCTACGCTTTCTTCAGGTTCCTGAGGGATAGGGTCAACTTCTTCTGGCACCCAATTACACTTTGGAAGGGTATCGCCTAATCCTCTTTTGTAGAATTCACAATCTTCCCATTTACACTTCTCTATGTCTGTGGTTGGACTGAGACCCTTTGGACAGAGACCTTCATCTGATTCTTTCTCAGGTGTTGGTTCCGGCTCTGGTTCAGGATCAGGCGCTGGCTCTTGAATAGGCGCTTCCTCCGTAGACGCGGGTTTAGGTTTATTTACTTCAAGTCCGAGCTTCTTTCTGTGGTATCTTATTCCGTCTCGTGTCGCTCCGAGCCTTTCACCTATTTCTCTATCATTCAACCCCAATGCGTGAAGATCAATTAGCTCTTGGTCAGTAAAACGACGTTTAGGGCTATGTGGTTCTAGTCTTAGCTCTTTTCTGATCTTGCCCACTCTATTTTTGTGTATTCCTAACCTCTTAGCTATTTCTTTATCTCTCAAACCCTGTGCATGAAGCGCTGTTACTTGTTCATCAAAGTCGGATTCAACCTTTTGTATAGGATCTTCTTCTTTGTGCTCTGGCTCGGGTTCTGGAATAACAAGTTCCCCCTTACGCTCCAACCTCCTCCGGGCGCTGAACACGGCAAGTACAGATACTCCAAGTTCCTCGGCTTTTTCTTTATCATTCAATCCTTTTGCATGAAGTTCCTTAACTTGTTGATCAATATCGGCTTCATCCTTTGACACAATATTCTCCGCAGTCTCAGGTTCTAGGATTGGTTCAGGTTCGGATTCTGTTTTTGCTTCAGGCGTCTCCTCGACCTTTATCTCTACTTCAGGTTCTGAGCTAACTTCGTCGTGGTCTAACAGCAACAACATTACTTTTACAGAGCGACCTTCCCACTCATCAAAGCGTGGAGGTAGAATAAGCTCTACACCTTCAATAATAGTTGTAAAGGAATCCGTGTATTCTGACACTTCTTTGATAGGGTTACGTGGTTTTTCAACTTGCATTGTGATGTCCAGTTTATCACCTTCTTTTATGCCAAGTGAATCTCGATATGGACGAGAAATTGTAAAGCGACTACTTCCTGTTACTCTAGCAATTAATGGTTCCTCGTCCCTTTGCTGTGTTCGTATCGTGAGTCTAAGTCGATCACTTTCTTCGATACCAAGTTTGTTTACGTAGTCAAGAGGAATTGTGATGCGTCCTCCTCTACATACGATAGCAGGGAACGTTACAATAGTTTCATAGTCTTTATCTACCATTTCACCTTTCTCCTTTTCTTCTTCAGCCTCTTTTTCTTACTCTTTTTTGATAGTTTCTTATTTCGACCTATGATCCTTCAATCTCCTCATATGAGAATCTGTGCCCACATTTTGTGCATTTCAGTTGTTTAGGAAGCACTCCAGTTTCTGCTATAGCAACGCTACCGCAGGTGGGGCAACGAATAATAGCTTGCATTTAACGCCCTCTCCTTCCATTAGTACTGAAGTCACGAGACCTATTCACTCTACACCACTGGTAGAGGTTTACAGGCTTCTCTGACTTCTGCCGTAGGTTTACGTCCTTTATGACTTTCCTTTTCATTTTGTCATCCGTTTCCTATTTGAACGTACTACACTTACTGCAAAAGCTACGAGTGCTGCTGTTTCTAAGACAGTAAGCACTATAACTCTTCCAGTTTCCGTTAGCAATCCGAGTCCGATCATTATTCTTTTCCCTCCATAGTTTTCAGTCTCTCCTCAAGGTTGTTGAGTTTGCAAATAAGATGCCACTTAAAAGGAGCCGGAACTTCGTACTCACAATACCAGCATACTCGTTGGGTTCTTTTCGTCATACCCTGTACCTCAAGGACACGCTCTTCCATATCCCGTAGTCCAAAAATTCCGTCTCCTCTTCGTACTATGACTTTATCTTGTAACTGATCCATGATAGTTTTCTCTAGCTCATCGGTAGCGTTCTGTATAGGAGCAATTCCGATGGCGTCCGAATCCACCTCAAGGACTGTCTGTATATGTACGATTGCAGTCATGATGTTTTCTAGCTGTGTGACTTTCATTGTGATCCAGTGTCCTCCAGTTCCTTTAATGCCTTCATGACCGTGTCACACATCTCCTTGGCATCTTCAGGTTCTATCACCATGTTTTGATCTCTCAAGGTTATCTCTATAACTTTCTCATAGAGTTCCATCAGTCCTCGGACCTCCAATCAAGCGAAGCTGTAGCAAGGTCCTTCGGAACGATTGACATGTCTTTTGCGAGCAGAATTAACAACCGCGCCCTTTCTGGTTTTATCAAACGCTGATTCGCAAAAAAGATTACCTCTTTCAGAGTTCGCTCGATCTGTTTTTCATAGACCTTTTCAACGAAGTTCATCACTCTGAGACCTCCGCTTCCACCCAATCCCGTACCGCCTCAACGAAGGCATGGTTCTGATTCCCTCGAACTCTTCCATACTTGTTGATCACTTTTGACTTGAATTTTATTGAGAGCTCGTCATCTAGCTTTACATTATACCACCTATGAGTTGGTTCCCCTGTATGTACTGTCATCTTCCTTTTACTAGCATTCGGCACATATTCTTTGACAAAAGTTACTTTCTTACCTTTGAAAGTATAATTTTCAGGAAGGATTACGTCATGATCGTTATGGTCTACCGCTTCCAACAATAGAATTTCTTCGTCGTTCTCCATGATTTCATCGGGTATGTATCCTGGGACTATATTGGACACAGGATAGCGTTTGCTTCTTTTCATTTTCTTGTAACCAAGTCTCGAATACTTGTTTATCATTTCAACCCTCAGCTTATCATGAGCTAGATTTGTCATAGTTTATCAATCTCCCTCTTCTTCTATGAGTTTCATTATGAAGTCATGCCAAGAGAGGCTTCCTTTAGCCTCCAAGAGGAGGCTGTGTTCCTCGTCTGTGAAGGTTTCACTTATCGATTTCATATCAAGTAAGTAAGTAAGTAAGTAAGTTATTTAACTGTTTGGGCTTAAGGTTCAATTTGGTAGACATTAGGAACTTGCCCTCTGAATTTCCCGAGGCTATGTCTAGCTTTAACCTCCGCGGTTAGTCCTTTTATGTCATCCACACTCAGCTTCCTGATATCTCCACGGCTTATCAGAGTTCCCAACAACTCGAGGAATTTTCTATTCTTCGAGAATCCTGTTAATTGCAATACCTCCTGTTGCGTTAATAGATTATCTTGATTTCCTGTTATGAAACTCAGGACGTATCTCAACTCTTTTTCTTCGATTTCTACTGGCTTCGAAGTCGGCGTGGAGATCCATTTACTCAGCAGCGTCCTGAAGTGCCTAAGATGATTCTCAGTCTTCATCACTGCCCATGCCATATCCTCCTCATTTATCATCAATGTATCGCTTCTCAGCTTCCCTATCGTATTCTGTGCTCTACTCACTGTTGCTAGTGCTGCGATTTTTAACGTCATCTCGGGTTGCCGCTGTATGTAGCTGTATTCCAAGTCCTGTGAGTTCAGTCTATATCTACCAGCAGCCTCCTTGTCCTTCTTCATCTTGTATTTCGCCCAAATGACACTAGCTTCCGGCATCGGGAATATGTACCTCAGATTTGAGTTATACACGTCAGCGAGTCTCTTTGAAAAATCTTCATTCACTGACATTCTTTCCCTATGAATTTGTCCAGTTATGAAGAATTCTTCCGGGTCGATTATTGGTAACTCGCTAGGCTCAAACATCGTGTAGAGTATTCTGTTCCCCGTTCCCTGAACGAAGAAATCTCGCTCCATCACTGAGAACAAGTATGGTGTTGTCGCGGCTAGGAGGCACATATACACTTTTTCGGTGTGTTCCAGCTTGTAACTCCTCGTGTACCTCTTCTGCATTGATCCATCATAAAGCTCACTTAGGAACTCCATCATATCTGCCATATATCCTTTGCTGTAGACAGCTTTGAATAGACTAGTGAATTCGTCCCTGATGATGCATCCTTCTTCATGCATCGGTGTTCCGCTCATCGGGCCTGCAGGATGTTTCTCTGATAGATATTCGAGCATGCCTTCCAAGGTGAACCTGCCTGGCATTATCATGGGCTTATCTATTAACTGAGTGAGTGCTACCAAGGTCGGGTACACGTAATACAGTAACGGAGTGCTTTTATACGCCAATCCGGACGGACCAATCATCAAGTTCCATATATTGAGGCCCATTGGCCCAATCTTAGTTAGAACTTTCACTTTGCCGAGTACGGTAGCTAGTAACGTCATAGCTATTGACTCAGCCCAATCCGGGCTTGTAGGTATGTCAGTCAATATAGCGTTCGAAAAGTCCTGGATGAAACCTTGTGGCTTCAATTCCTCAAATACTCCGTTTGTCATTTCTTTCCCTTCCTGAGTACACTTACCCTTCTGAGGAAGTACGGGTACAGTGGACCCTCACTTTTCCCCTTCGGTAGATTGTTCAATAAACTGATCTTAGTTCGGGCTGCTAATGCTAACATTTGAGTAGCTTCATATAAGTCCCTGCCTTTATAGTACCTGTGTAAGTTGTCGAGGAGCCAGATTAAGTCATCGTCACTGATCCCTGCTGTACCCTCACCATGTAGAACCATATCGACTTTATCGAATGAGTTCACTATACTATATCTCTCTCCGCCGTACAGCACTGCGTTAATGCTAGCCCTTACATCCCCAGTCACTGCGCTATAATTAACTTTCCGTCTTTCAGCTTTCGCTATCTTCTTCATTCTTTGAAGAACTTCAGTGATTTTAGGACGATAGAACCTTATCTTGACGCATAACGCTGTTGTCTTTGCTGGAACTTTATATTGGTCATTAGCAGTCATCACGACTGGGTGAATAGAGTTTGCTAATATTTTCTGGACTATCGCCCAATTCCTGATGCCGTCAACTTCATCTAAGAGGTACAACACCTTTCTAAGAGTCTTCATCCTTACCCGACTCAGTAATGCTTCAAGCTCAGCCTTTCTTCTTTCGTCACTAGCATTCACCTCAATGACTTTGAGTCCTAAATCTGCTGCTAATGCATAGGCTGCTGATGTCTTTCCTATCCCTGGCTCACCATATAGGAAACAATGCTTTCCATCACGTAAGGCTTCCTTGAACTGTTTGATCGCTTTCTCGTTGCCAATAAGTTCAGACGTTGTCTTAGGACGATATTTTTCAGTCAGGCTCAGTTTTTAAACGCCTCCTTCAAAGACTTCATTCTAAATTTAGCTGCCGTTTCTTGATGTCGTTTCCAACATACTGGACCGTACTTACGCTTGACGCTCAATGGGTTCTTCAGTACTCTGTTGCACTTGATACATCGCGTCTCTCCTGTTTTAACCATCCAACCACCGCCGTAAGTCTATTCCATTTTTCAGTATCCACCAAAGGCTCAAGGATAATTGTTGCGGGTTCGTCTTCTCGAATCGCTTTTCCACCTTTGACCATGGGACATAAAAGTAGAAGTAATTCTTCGACTTGAATCCTTTGGGTCGGACTTCGACGATTAGGCATGGCTCAAGGTTTTCCTGTCGTAAGTCAAGCATTCCTCGATACTCCTCCCTTGAAATCTTTGCCATTCCGACTGCACCCCCACTGTGAACTCCCCTCATCGTCTTACACTCCGCGCCCCATGTCCATTTGTCACCCCGTGCGAAGGTGAAGTCCGGATAGTTACCTTTATCAGTTTCTTTGATCTCCCACCTGTGCTCATACAGGATAGCCTTTATCCGCTCCTCGCCTTCCCTGCCGATGCGATAATTCTCAGGTCTACCCACTGTTAATCACACCCATAAACACGTACCTCCAAACTCGCAATCAAGAATGTATGCGCACCAACCACATAGAACACTTTGGTTCTTAGGTAGATCTCCAGTCTTTATCATTTTCATCATCTTCTGTCTCTCTTGTTCCAGCCAGTCCTCAGTCACCATCGGCATCTCTAACACTCGCCCAGTGTAGAGCGCTACAAATAGGAATTTTTCTGTTTTATATCCTAAATCATTTAAGACAACTAAGTTTATCTTTGCTTGGTAGAGCTCAGGATCATTCAGTCGATCTAGTCTCCCCGTCTTCCAGTCAATCGTTGTTTTTTGAGAGTCACTATGTAAGTCAGCGATGCATACATATTTATCGTTTTCTTTCTTCGCCTCTACTATCGTGGGCTTGTAGACTTTCCACTTCTTTAACCTGTCTAACTCAAAGGACACAAAGTTCGCCCAACAACGTTCTCCTCTTTTCCTCAAACTATTGAGATCTCGACTATTGAATTTTTCCTCCCATACATTCTCTGCTACTCTTTCGATCTCGAATTTTGATGGTTTATTACTGATGCGTTGGAAGTATGTTTTAATCATGTTATGTATATTCGAGCCCAATAACCGACGCCTGAAATCGACTTCTATACCTACTCGTCCTTCTTTCCTGAATTGCCACTGCAGAGGACAATGTGCTATACTCCCCATATCCGATGGGCTCATCTTTCCTCTTTTGAGATACTTCTTCAACCAAGTAGGAGACTGAGGAAGTTTATGAGATGAAATCATTTCACATCCCTCATTTTTCCAGTGAACATCTTCCTGAGTTTGAATTCACTCTGTTTGCCAGGGTTCCACTGCTTTACGGGTCTAAAATATCCTACAATCCTTGAGTACACTTCACATTCCTCACCACATTTTGGACAGCTAGGATACTCTCCGGCGATATAGCTGTGATTTGGACATATACTAAACGTGGGGGTAATAGTATAATAAGGCAAGTGGAAGCCTTCCGCAATTCGTTTTACCAGCTGCTTCACAGCTCCAGGACTCGGATTGTTCTCACCTATGTAGGTATGAAACACTGTCCCACCAGTATATAGAGGCTGAAGATGATCTTGGTGCTTCAAGGCTTCCCATATTCCCATATCTGCGTCCACGGGGAGTTGAGTGCTATTAGTATAGAAAGGCTCCGACTTTTCTGTCCTATTCCCTGATATAATACCATCGTATTTCATCTTATCGATCTTAGCTAGACGGTATGATGTTCCTTCGGCAGGAGAAGCTTCAAGGTTCCAAATGTCTGTAGGATATCCGTCATCGTCAACGAGTTCATTTTGATACTCCATGAGTTTGTCACGCATGCTGCCTAAAACTTTCCTCGTGAACTTCAATCCTTCCTCTGATCCAATTGAATCGTCGAGGAAGTTTAGACACATCTCATTCCCTCCTACTAACCCGATCGTATTAAAATGATTGCGCCAGTACTCTCCAAATCTCTCTTTCACTGGAGACAACCAATACTTCGAATACGGATATAGCCCTTTCTCAGTTAACTTCTCCAAGATGTCTCTTTTAAGGACTAAGCTCTCCTTACTCAAATTCATTACATGATCAAGGCGCTCAAAGAAATCATCCTCACCTTTTGCCAAGAAACCTATCCGTGGCAGATTTACTGTAACTACTCCTATTGACCCTGTCAATGGATTAGAGCCAAAGAAGCCACCACCCCTCTTAATCAGCCTGTTGTCTATCCTGAGCCTGCAGCACATGCTACGCACATCTTCAGGATTCATGTCGCTATTGATGAAGTTGGAGAAGTATGGAATCCCGAATTTAGCTGTCAGCTTCCATAACTCGGGGAAGTCCCAATCGAAGTCTTTTGTGATGTTGTAAGTTGGAATCGGGAAGCTGAAAATCCTACCATCATAATCCCCGCGTATGTTGACTTCCGCGTACGCCTTATTGAACATATCCATCTCATCTTGGAAGTCTCCATATACATCTTTCTGTATCTCCCCGTTTCTGATGACACCTTCGTCCCTCATAAACTTTGGAACAGTCCTATCCAGAGTTATATTTGTGAACGGTGTTTGGAATCCTACCCTAGTCGGCACGTTCATATCGAACATGAACTCCTGCATTCCCTGGTAAACCTCATCATAATTCAATCCATCATGTCCGATAAATGGAGCTAAGAGAGTGTCAAAGTTGCTGAATGCTTGCGCTCCTGCTGCTTCTCCTTGAAGAGCAAACAGGAAATTCACTGCTTGCTTCAAAGCGACTCTAAAATGATTAGCTGGTCCGGATACAACTTTTCCTGTAGCTCCTCTGGGGAACCCTAATTGTAACATCCGTTGCAGATCCCAGCCCACGCAGTATGGGCCGAGGATTCCCAAATCATGTATATGAATATCGCCACCTAAATGAGCTCTCCTAACTTGAGGTGAGTGTACACGCATCAGCCAATATTGACTGATTATTTTCTGAGTCAGAAATATATTCATGCCCTGCATAGAGAAACTCATATTAGCATTCTCTTTGACCATCCAGTCTTTTGCTCCGACATAATCCTCAACGAGGTCGCCTGACTCCAATAGGAATCCCAACTCTCTAACTTGTCGCCTCTGGTCTCGATAAAGAATGTAAGCTCTAGCGACCTCATAATACTCCGCTTCCATTATGGTAGCTTCAACTAGGTCCTGAATCTCCTCGACTGTAGGACATCCATCATCCCCAAATTTATCCATCAATATCTGTGTAGCTTTTTCGCTCAGCTCTTGAGCTATCTGTCCATCACCCGCTCCGGTAGCAGTAAAAGCCTTTTTGATTGCTTTTGTTATTCTTCGCTGGTTAAACTCCTGAAGTTTTCCATCTCTCTTTCTGACTAACCTCATTTTTCCTCATCCCTGTGTTTTAGTCCATGAGTCATTCCTGCTTTAAATAGGAATTTAGCTAATCCCAGGAGTATATTTATGATTCCCTCTATGAAATCCCAGTGATCATCTACCATCTGTTTCCTAGACTCTTTGCTCATTTCTCACCCTCCAGTGCAGGACAGCGCATAAGCCGAGGCGCTATCCAGCAATAACTGATGAAGGAAACAAGTTGAATCAACGGCTGTGAACCATAGCGACAACGACCCTCTACGTCACCTAATTCCCTGTACAGTCTAACTTTGACTTGTAAGTCATCGACCTTTTCCAACCCTTCATAGAGCTCCTCTATGATTGCCTCGTGACTGAAACCACTGATAATGTAAGCGTCCTCCATGAGCTCCTTACCACTCTGGAAGTCTCCTGCAAGAGCTTTCAAAATCGCATCGACTGCCATCTTCGGCTTCCTTAGCATTAGAACGTTTTCAACTGTGATTTCATTATTCTTCCCTATTATTTTTTCTAGTGTGTTAATCGCCTTCCTCATATCTCCGTGAGCTTCTTTAACTAAGAACGTTATGCCTTCTCGGATACCAGGATCCTTTAAATCTATCTTGATTTCCTGAGCTTTGCATATCTGTATGATTTGACGGGCGACTACTTTATCATCGATTCGTCGGAAGTGGTAAATAGCACATCGACTTTTGATAGCATCAATTATTTTCCAACCGCGGTTCCCGGAGAGGACGAATGTTGTGCTAGGAGTTTTCTCCATTATCCTCCTCATTGCATGTTGAGCATCGGAGGTCATTTGGTCAAACTCGTCGAGGAAGAGTATGCGTTCGCCTTTGTACTTTGAGATAGGTTTGTATCGAGTCCTGACGTCCTCGATGCGTCGGTCGTCACTGGCGTTGAATTCACGGAAGTGCTGCCGCCATTGGTCACTCCATTTCTCCTTCGCCATACACTCAGCCGTGCTGGTCTTGCCCGTACCGGGTGGGCCTAGGAACAAGAAGTGAGGTAAATCCTTCCGCTTGAGGACTTCTCTGATACTTTTTATGATTCCATCCTGTCCGACTATGTCATCTAGGGTTTCAGGTCTATACTTTTCTGTTAAACTCATTCTTTTTCACCAAAGCCTTTTCTCGCTAGTTTATATATATTGCGGGCTGTAATTGGACCCATATTCTCTGCCTGAGTTAGCTCTTCAATCTCAGCATTCATTACTTTTTGAAGCGTATTGAGTCGTGGTTGACTCATGATGTTCGTTGCTCTGATTTCCCCTACTCCAGGAAATCCTGCTAATATTCCCATTGCTCGTTCCTCTGGTTTCCATTTTTGTGCTTTTAATACAGGAAGCCTTATTAATCCTTCCTCTCCTATCACTTTATCATGACAGTATTTCAGGAACAACGCTGTGTCCCAAGATGTATCAACGTTCACCATACTTATCACTCCTCTTTTACCATCCGGGCTGCGTTTCAGAATGGAACCAGCTAAACTGGATAGTAATTGTTGTCGCCTCATCTTCCGGAGCATCAACTCGCTGGTGACGTTACCTTCGACTAGGAGGATAGCAAAGGAATAGTTCGTACTAAGCTCATAGAGCTGCGTATGGAGGCTACCGTCTTTTAAGCTCCCAATATAGTCTCCTGCTTCCTTGCGCTCTATGACTATATTCTCCTCTCCCTGTACTACGTAATCTCCAACTGCAAGCTCCGTCTTCGTGAGAGTTACACCTAGACGTTCCAGTAAATCTGGAACAGTGCTATTTCCTTCTCTGTAATCATAGGTTATCATGCATCACTCCTCCTTACCTCCCAGGGAACGCTATGTTCCTTGGCTAGTTTAAGCATATTCGCGGTCCCTTTACTTTTGGAGAGGTCGTTATGGAAAGCTACAACCCTATCTGGTTTGCCCTCAAGGATCATTCGCTTGTTCCTGATAGGCCCTGCCCCTTTACGATATATATTCCATTGAGCAAAGAAAGGTGGGTGGACTTCTAGACCATGCTTTCTAGCCATTGCGTCTGCTATCATGTCAGCGCCTCGACAGCCGCCATGTATGATAACGGTATCAGGAGGGAGGGTTTCGATGAAGATCTCTATCGTTTCTTCATCCTTCCAATTTCTATCGCCGCAGATAATGACTCTCATTAAAATGCACTCCTCAAGTCTTTCATGCCCATCACCTGTGCCCATGAGAGTCCTCCTTCTTTTATCAGGTTGTCTACCTTTCCTTCGATTGTTCTCTGTATCATTCTATCCCAATCTATCACGAAGTTCTTGGGTATGATGTCCTCATCCAAGAAGCTGACGACGTCAGTGCTAGGGTAACCAGGAGTACGCTTCACATATACGAAGTAAACCTGATCTCCGGGTATTATCCCAGCGTTTAGATGTTTATTCGCCCATAATGAGCCTCGTATATAGTCCACTTTCGTTTTATAGTCCGAGAATTTTTCTTTACGGATACCTTTACTCAGAGCTATCTCCCTCAGAGGATAATTCCCACTTCTTATCTTTTTTGTGATGTCACTCAAGTACTCCTTGAGCCCAAGCATTCCAGTTCTAAGTAGATGCTCGAATACATTCCTCTGTACGTCTCGTGTCACTAAGCTAGAATCTCTCCGTACGAATTCGAATCCTTTGATAATCACATAGTCCACGTCTTTGTTATCCTCCCGTACTATGTGCATCGCATATCGTTTCTTCGCTCCTGTGAATAATGCTTTGTCAGCGTGACGGTCTAACTTCAGCTTCAGTTTCCTGTGGATGTTGTGCTCCTCGCACCAACCCGCCATCGCATTGTTCAACTCCTCGAGTAGACCATCAACTTTTTGTGGTGTTACCCTAACGAATCCTCCGTCAGTGTCGAAGTAAACCATGTCATGTCCTAGTCCTTTGCAGACTTTTTCGGCATATAGCATGCCCTGCTGTCCTGGTACAGTTACGCCCTCAAATATTTCAGGGTAGTAGAGTCTACTCTTCTTCCACCCGAAATACCCGATCACAGCCTCACCGATATACTTCACTGAGTTCCTCTGACCTTTCACTGTGTTATATGCTTCAGTACCTGGAGTTTCTTTCACGAGCAACGCATCATAATAATCTCTCTCATCCAGTAACTCCTCGCATAACTCGATTATAGGTTTCATCCAGTCTTGATCCATAGCCTTCAACACGCCAATCATAATATTTGGATAGTATCTGCTGAAGTCTAACACTGCCACCCAGTCCAGTAACGCACTCGGAGGCTTCTTGAGTAGTCCTCCTATCAGTATCCGTGTGTCTAAAGCAGTCGTCGGCTTAGATGGCAGCATGTACCTACCATGGTACTTCCTCAGGAGCCGCGTGTCTACCATGACGCCGTGGAATGTCGTTTCCTGTAAATCTTCTAACCCTGCAGAGTTCTTGTTGATCCAGAAGAAATCTATTAAATCATCCTTCAACTTGTTGAGTTTCATTATCCATTCTACGTCGTGTTTATTCTTCATCACCAACTCCATGCGATGATTATCGTACAAATCAGCGAAGTCCACTTCGGGTGGAATGTAATCAATAATGCCTTCATCAAAGGAGACGTCCTTTAGCCGATTACTCCCCTTATGGTATAGCTTCTTGTAAGCCGGAATCATGTTGAATGTACAGAATGTCCTGAACACGGAGGTATCTAAGTTGCAAAAATTAGCTCTCGGAGGGAAGTAATCACGATCAAGACTTCCCCATTCCGCCAATACATCAGGTTGCAGTCTCTCAAGATATTTCATACTTAAGCCAAGTAAATCCTCTTCGTTAGCGCAGTGGAATATTGTATGATCAGGCGCTAGAACAGTCTTCTTCTTTATATCGTCCAGCAATAAAGTATAATAGTGTTTGTTAACGTCATCCCAGAATGTGACGCAAGTGATCGGTTGATTTGGGTGAGTTGGCTCTGGGATGCGTGTCGTACTGTAGCACTCGATATCCCAGAAGCATTTCAAAGGAGGCTGAGTGAAGCTGTTGGGTTTCAAATCAGTGTAATGCACCATTTTCCCTGCTGGATTCTCGAATCCTCCTTTTAATCCAATATCAATCATAGCCCGCCTAACAAATCGTACATCATCTTCCCACCTTTCTGGGAAGAGTTCTCTAAAATCTGGTACCACATTCGGAGCGGAATAAACTATTCCTTTCAAGTGTTCACCATATATACCGGGTGGTACATCTATGACTCCTACGATTCTCGGATCATTAGGCACGTGAACTTGATCTAACACACCTGAGTAGGGCTCAAATCCTACGACATCAATGACTCGCCGTTTGTAATCCTCTCCACGAGCATATAACCTGATGTTACCGTCATTCATGTAATGTCCGGTTATGAGTTGAAGGTTCAACGGAACGCCTCCGATAGTTTCCTTCCTTTCCTAAAGTATCTTCTATATGCAGCTTCAAATCCGTGTTCCTCAAAGTGCCTCAAGAACTCTAATGCTCGTATAGTCTTTTTAGAGTGAGTCTGTTTTGCATAAGTCATGAACTCTTCCGCGTCCTCGATAGTCTTCAAGTATTCTACTCGTTGGATGTAGATGTATAGATTATGGAGTGACATCAAAGCGCCAGGAACACTTCCTCCTTTCTGTAAGTCCTCTATTGTAATTACGCTGCACACAGGGCAGTTACAAGGAAGCTCCTTAGTCTTTCCATCATACTTTCTACCAAAGTGTATAGCATTTTTCGAGTTTGGGATATTATACTTCATTAATTGCGCTCCTACACCATAGCTGCTGCTATCGAATGTTAAGAAGTCGAAGTATCTTGACTCATAGATTATGATTGGAGTAGTCTCGAATCCAGTACCAAGGAGAACGTGGATGTTTTTGATTCCTTTAGATTTCGCATAGGCTCCTAGTAATGCTATTTGCATTGGGTCGTTAGGAGGCTTATGAGAGAGGGACATTCCATCTAAATCAAATTCCTCTAATCCTTTATACCAGTAATCCAATTCTTTTTCCTTTGACCCTTGTAGTACACCATAGAATTTGAATTCTTCGTTTTCTCTATTCCTCGTCATTATGTCACAGTTCCTGTGAGATTGATCTGCACACTTCTTGAAGAAGTCAAAGTCATTCACCGGGCCTAAACTAACCGGATCGAGTGGTGGGATGTCTAACATGAACCCGATATCAGCATTCCGTTCCTGCCACTTTAATATGTTTATCGGCTCCTCTCTGACGCCTTGCGTCAATGCTTGAAACCCTCCGCTATCCGCCACGAAGACGAAGTCCTTTCTTGGTATGCGATATTTCTCTCTGAAGTTCCACGCCATCTTCATGCCGTAGTAAGCAGAGACTAACATTGCATCATGTTTGAAGAAACTGTTATCCTTCCACCAAGTCAGGCTATACCCGTCATGATTTAAATGTGATCTTCCTTCCATTCCTCTAATCGATGGAGTGAATTTTTTATCGCCCTTCTGTATGCCGAGCGGTCCAGGATGTCCAGCATTCGAAGCTGGCGTGAATTTAAACTTAGATGTGTCTTCCATTTTCAAAGCTCCGTGATAAGCTGGTGTGAATTTACTCATGTCCATGCCTCCATAAGTGAACGAGTTCTCCGTTTGCCTTGGTTCTGTAGGTCCGCTATCAATCGTTCACATACATGCTCTATTCCTATGTCCTCACATACTCTGCCTAAATGAGTGAAGAACTGTATGTCTCCTGCTTTTTCCTCTGGCGAGTATGGAAGAGTAGGAACAGAAGGACAAGCTCTGCTTTTATCCTTCCAAGACCAATTCCTGCCGTACTGACGTTTCATCCAACTCACTTCGTTAATCTTCCGTTTTCTTGGGAATCGATGTGGAGCGTGACAGGTAATCTGGTGATACCCATGTATGGAGCACCAGTACCTTCCTTTAGCCTCTGCAAGGAAAGGACATGGAGTGTCTTTTTCATACCCAACTGTGAAGAGTGGGAATCTTTCTTCGTTCACTGTGATGTTGTTGTTGGATTCAACGAGGAACTCTTCATGAGTGTAATCACTCTCAGTTAAGATGATGAAGAATCCTGCTTTACAGCAACTCCCACAGCCGAGACAGGAGAAGTCTCTGAAGAAGGATTGGTTAAACTTTATGTCTTTGAATTTAGGTAACTCAATTTTTTTGTTCCTAAATTCTAATGTAATATCGTCCAAACTCACAGCATGGATGTAGCTGAACATTTTTTCGAGGCTATGCCATAAGTTGTATCTATACATTTAATGTGTCTCCTTTGAAGTAAAAAAAGGGGTAAGGGATAGGTGTAGTCATAGTCATATCACCATGGCGCTAATGTAGCGTCTCCTTCATGAGCGACAACTGTTGTTTTGATTCCACCGCGTATTTTAGTTGCTAAAGTCACTGCAATCCACAGAGGCTTCGTGGGCTTTGCGATATCTTCCAATATCTTTCTTGCCAAGTCCTCGTGTAAGATGCCAATGTCTCTATAACTTAACAGGTAGAATTTCAAAGTCTTCAGTTCTGGAACTAAGCTGTCAGCGACTATCTCAATGGTGATGTCGTAGAAGTCTGGTAGCCCTGTTAGGGGGCACACTGACGTCAACTCGTCTGTTTCATATTTGAAGTAGTCGCTGTGTGTTGGGTACGCTATTGGTATAGGTATGATCTCTGTGTCATAATCAGTGATATGTTTTCTGAATCCTACGCCAGTTGCTTTTTTGATGCCTTCTATGTCAGATCCTTCACTCATTGATGCCAAACACTCCTGGTTCTAGTTTTGGTAGCTTCAGTCCTAGTGGATATCCTATCAAGACGATGGTGATAAATTCTCCGATCGTCACAGTAAAGAATCCCATTAGGAATGGAACACCATAAAAACTCAGCAACCACCCGATGACTACTCCAGTTTCGACAGTCGCTATCAGTAGTGCTATCAGTAAGTTCCTCTTGAACGTGTTTTGCACTGTCTTGCTTCCGATGTATGCTACTATCATAGTTCCAACTAGAGTCGATGCTGTACCTAGTACCATATCAAGTATCCCATAAGGACTGAACATGTTCGCTACTAGACATCCTAATGATAGCCCGATTATGCCTGGCCACCCTAAGAAGAATGGTAATACGGTTAGAATATCAGCAAGCCTCAGTTGGATTTGTTGATACTGTGGTACTGGTGCAAATATCGTCACGGCAGCATATAGCGATGCTATCATTGCTGTTAAGGCGATTTGCTTTGTTTTCCCTAATTCTTGTTTCACTTCTTATTTCCTCCATTTTCTTTTCGGAGAGGGATAATTTGGCCATTGGCCTAACCCGAGGATACCCCTCGTCTCGGGGAGTCTTTTAAGGGGACTCAACCCGTCACGTAGTGACTGTGATTTATGCAATACAACATACCTCCGGTATGCTGAAATTTCTCAGCCTTTTACAGCCAAAGGGTTTAAATCTCTTGCAACTCTCGATTTGACTCCATGTCAGCTTTGGGCTCCAATCCTTCCAACCTATAGTGCTATACATTTCAAGTATTTCCTCAGGAGTAAAGAATCCGAGTAAGTCAATTGTAGAAGCGACTCTCACATCATGTCTAGGTTCACTCATCATCATGTGCCTATAGAGACATGGCCTTAGTAAGTTTTTCAGGAACACGTTTCCTTTCAGTGCGTGAATTGATGAATTATTTTTAACAGGATTCCATTCTGTTATCTCTATAGGTGGTTCTGGGAAGTCATGTAACGTCGGCGATTGTACACCTAAGTTGTAATTGTAGGTGTGCGGTGACTTCATTTGTTCTACTAGTTCAACTGTATTCATTGTCACCCAATCCTCGGGCAGGTACGTGCACCAAGTCAGGTTCTCTGGAGGTCGTAGTGTATTTGGTATGCGACTTATGCGGCGGATATCGCCTATTATATGAGGATCAACTGTTGCAACATTGATCTTTCCGTTGTCGCAACCAAAGACATCATAAAGGATAGAGTAAGTAGCCTTTGTCAGTAGAGTCTTAGCGTTCTTGTAGCGTTTAGGTTTGAGTAGGACGTAGAAGTGGAATCCTTTCTTTCCTGTAATTATTGGAATTACATTTAAGTCCTTCACTAGTAGATGGGAGTATAGTTTCTTAGCATCCTCGACGGATCCTTTTAATCCACTCGACGAATCGATGTCAAAGAATATTTTGTCTATTACACCATCGTAAGGATAAACTGAGGAGTAACAATCTGTTACTCCGTTACTCTGTTGGATGAAACGTTCGAAGTCACCCATGTGTCGGATATTTCTTCTACGAGGGTTAGCTACTTCTCTGCCTTCGAAAGGACTAAAGAGCATCTGAGTGGTAGCGTCGAGTTTCACTTTGTGTACCTCCAGCCGCTAAATTGAGCCTACTATGTACGTCAACATGAAGTCTTTAGTCTTCTGTGAGAATACTGCAGCAACTTCGTTCATTGATAGCCATACCTCACCCGTGAATTGTGATAGCACTTTGTTAAAGTAACTGGACTCGAACCTTACTTCGAACTCCTCTAGCTTCTCTTTTTTACTCAGTGTTATCTCCTTCGTGTACTTGCCGACTTCGTCTTCTATGATTAGCTCCAGTTTTTCGCCGTCACTCCTGAACAGGTAGTCACCCGTCTTTGGGAGATTCCTTAGTACTCCTGGGTCAATGAGGACTTGGATTTCTGGGTTCAACTTCTTTGGCACTACTCCTAGCGTAGCATCGTTGACGACCTCCCATGGGAGTTCCACTTGCTCTATGATTGTGAGGCTCTCCTCGTACCGTTCCTTCTTGCCTGCTAAGTGTATCTTCTCGCCTTCAGTGAATACAGTGATGGACTCGTCGGTCTTGAAGCTGTCTCTCATTTGGGCAAGTAGAGACTTAGAAAACGCGACTCCGTCTTCCGCTATTTCGTATTCCATGAAGTACTTCTTACCATACATTGCTATGACGGTAACAACTTCGAGGCTGATATCCTTGAAGGATACCCCCTTATCGGTGAACACGCCGACGTTAGCGTCAAGCTCTGTTCCTCCGTGGTATAGTAGTACATTCTCAAGCATCCGCTTGAATCTGTTGGGTTCAATTTTCATTTTCATTTTGATTCAATCCTCCATCAAACTTACATACTTTCGAAGCGCCTGAGCTCCTCCCACGATACTTCGCCGCTACCTATCAAGTCGCTCAAGGCACGATTCTTTGCCCTTGTATGGGCTGTTGCGTAGACGTCATGTCGTACATGTGCGAAGTTCCTCTCGTCGGAGCTACACGCGCCGATGCCTACGACACTCCTCCCGTTAGGAGCTATGGCTCTGACCCATATCCGCCACGTAAAGTCCTCGCCGTGTTCATCCATTACCTCCTTGATTATTTCATCGCTGATGTTGAAGGCGAGGGCGAACTTCCGCCAGCCACTACGCTTGATATAGGGTTCCCCCTGTATAGTTGAGATGTCCTTGTTCTTGTCCAACAAACTAGCCTTCATCTGCTGGAATATTTTTATTTGTGCCCTCATGTCCCCGGGTGATATAGCAGGAGCGACAATGGAGATTACTCCGATAGGCACAATAGCGTTCACAATAGGAATAATTTCGAAGTCTTCTTCCTTCTTTTCCTCCTCTTGATCCTCGGACTCCTCGAACCATTCTTCCTCGACTTCTTCGACAGGTTCTTCAGTTGAAGTCTCCTCCTCCTTAGACTCTTCTTCTTCAAACCATTCTTCCTCAGCTTCGGTGGATTCTTCTGTTACTTCCTCATCAGGTTTAGAAACTTCCTCCTCTGTCACTGGGACTTCCTTTTCTTCCTCCTCAACGAAGAAATCATCGGCTTCGTCAGTTGTTGGTGCCGGAGTTTCCTCTGAGGTTGGCTCCGGTTGCTTTGCAGGGACTGGTTCTTCTTTTTCTTCTGGTTCTTCTTTTTCTTCGTCGAACTCAGCGAATACGTCTTCTACGCTCATTGCTAATTCCTCTCCCTTGTGTAGACCGGCAGTATAGCATACGCGTTCATCTGTGCTTCGCCTAGCTCATTTACACTGATAGTCCCATAACAAGCGATTTCGTCTTCTACTTGGTAGACCATTAGAGAGGGGTCTGCCCAAACAGTAAATCCTGGTACGAGGATTGTGCCGTCAGCTGCGACTGTTGGCTCGCTAGCAGTAAGAGTGTCATCAGCGATTGTGTACACACCGAACTCCGTTCCGTCCTCTCTACTTCCTTTGTACTCCCTGATTACCATACCGCGAATACATCGCCAGTCACCCCTGTCCAAGTAACCATCATCCTTCTGAGCTGACGGGAATTTTGCAGCATCGCCAATGGCAATCTGTTTTACTCCAATCTTTTCCATTAACTCAAAGGGTTTCACTTTGAGTCGTTTAGGTTTTTCAAACTTAGTCCTGTTATCAGCGATTAAGTCGCCACCATCCGCAAACTCACCGAGTCTCACAGTGTATTGGTCGAAGAGGTTAACGTACTTGTACAAATCAGATAGTGGGCCTCTACAAGCTATCCGCTTTATCTTCTTCTGCCCTTTCACGACCACATAGATTTCACAGTTCGGTTTTCCTGAGCTTTTAGCTAATCTCATTC
>SDBU01001438.1_pt1 | contig 34009 bp, 58 predicted proteins | sample 2277071 | NCBI WGS metagenome assembly SDBU01 (sample SAMN10397929, study PRJNA504765) | marine sediment metagenome | isolation source: marine sediment core GS08_GC12, 126 cmbsf | place: Arctic Ocean: Gakkel Ridge, Loki's castle | collected 2008 | reverse complement strand
TTCTATTGTCCTCCTGAAGCCTGCCCATCCTCCAGGTACAGTTGCTTCAAGGAACATTTTGGCTTCAGGACTTGTGAGAATCCTCTCAAGCTCTTTGACTGCTTTCTCTCTCTCTGCAAGTCTCGCCATATCATCCGCCAAGTCAGGAGCTATCGCCTTGATACGAGCCGTTCGTTGTTCTTTAGTCAGGCCCTTTACAAATATATCTCGGACGGTGTTATAGAAGCCTCTGACCTTGAGTGCGTAAAGTTCCTTTAGCCCTGGGGGCTTTGCTCCAATACCTAACTCAATCTTCGTCCCCAGTCGCCTCGCTACTTGCATTAGACGTATAGGCGATTCACCCCATTGTTCGGCTGTCCTAACTAACAACCTTCTAGCCTGAGTTCCTAGAGCTTCCATCCGGATACCGCTAACAGTTATTGGGGGCGATGCTTTCAATCCGTAAGGTAAGCCCTTAGTAAGCACAGACATTGGGTGGATATCAAAGGCAGTTCTCCATATCCCGTCCCGTAGCACTAGAACTTTATAGCTACCCATAATGGGCTTAGGGACATTAACCTGCATCTTAGAAGTAGTTCTAATAATCCTCGCTAGTTCCTGCGCAACCCTTGCTGGGTTAACAACTGCCATATCGACATCAGCGGGTATCCTGATACCACCTTGAATATACTCAGCAAAGCTACCATAGACTGTTGCCTTCGGGTTACGCCCAAACCATTGCCGTATGGCTGTACTGGATGGGGCAGGGATGTTCGTAACTTTACCGAAATTGACGACCCTCGTCTTTGCCGTTGCCACGCCCGATAGTGATTTAGTTAGCTCAAGGCTTCGAGCTAACCAGTCAGGATGCACCTCTTGTAACAAAGGAATGGCAATCCTCTCACCACCTGCTCCCCTAGTGTATAAGATTATCGGCTTGCCTTTGGCATCAATAATTGGGATTAGCTTTGTGCCTTTGGGATAGATGTTCTCAAGTTCTATCCATTTTTTATACTGTTTATATACTTCATACAGTGCAGGGTCAGCGTGCTTTTGAAAGTAATCGTCACCCCATTTCTCCAACCCTTTCATTCCACCCTTTTTAGTAGCTTCAAAAGCACCTTTAGGTAATTTATGAACACCAGCAGTTCGGATAACTCCAAAGGCAGGGAGAGATTTCGTTTTACCGATGACAATAGCCTTGTCTATTTTGCTGACTGCTTGTGTGCCTTCGGGGAGCCAGCCTATCACTTTGCGGGCTTTACTGACGGCCACTCCACCTAGTTCGAGTCTTCCAATGACCTTGCCCGCCGAAAGTATGTTACCATCGGCGGTTACAGTTCCGATTACCTCGTTCTTGAGTCCTCTAACCTTAGAACCTACTTTGATATGTCCTATAAGATTGAGCTTCTTGTCATATATCCTCCCAAGACTGCCTAAGTCTCCTACTATTTCCGTCCCCTTCTGGATATACTTGCCAACTTGACCAGTAGCAGAAGCAGCCGTTAATTTATAGAGTCCTGAAGGTGAAGTGAACAAAGTTTTTTCGACTGTAACACCAGTTTTAGTGATGGAAGCACCGAAGGGGGTTGAGGTAACAGTCGATGCGCCAAGTATACCCTGTAACCCTGTGTCACTGTAGGCTATGACTTCACCAGTAGGCAATACTGCCCTAGCATCTTTGCCTAAAGTAGCAAGTCGGCTAACTTCCGCCATAGCTACCCTAGTCGCCAACGGCTCTGTACCCGCTCCAACTTTCATTACTCCCATTGGAGCATATTCACCACGCCATATAGCAGCTAGAGGTATCTTTTTCTGCCGTAGCAATGTCTCTAAAGGCTCATAAACTACTTTGAGTGTTTGAACAGGGTGTCTTAGTGCGGTATACGGAGATACCATTACGCCTCTTGTAGTAACCATAGCAGCTCTAGGGAGACTCAAACCACCTTTAACTCCTATCGAGATACCAGTCACAATAGGTATGAAGAATAAAGCATCGCCTACAACGCTAACCCCCTGCATCCAAGCTGGCATATCCTTCCAATACTTGACTGTGCCAATGCCAGGAGTAGCAGCCAAAGCCATCGTCTTGGCAAATTCAGTAGGATTGCGCTCCGCTGCCATCTTCATTTTGCCGAAGAAGTTAGCTTTTTCATACTCGGCGAGCCACTTATATTCTCCGAAGTCTTTATCGCTCAGTTGTGCCGTCCTCTTAATTACAGTATCGGGAACACCAGCCTGTATTGCTCCAGTAACATTTATTTGTCCGTGTGTACCTATAAAGTTAGACATACTGGCGTAGTCTTTATCGGATACATCTTCAGGTTTTAGATATTTTAGGACTTCCGCCCTTGCAACCGGTGGTGGAGTACCAATAGTAGCTATAGCAGGTTTAGTCAACCAAGTGTATACCCTCTGGTGTCTTTTTATAGACTCATCCGCAGCCTTTATGCCCTCAGCTAGTAAGATAGTCCTAATCTCAGGGGATTGCTTGGCTAAGTCAGTTTTGAGCATCCAATTACCATCAGGCAATTCTGTATGTTCGGTCTCGAAGGCACGAATAGCCTGTTGTTGTTTTGCCACACGTTTAGCCTCTACCCTAGCTTCCTCTACTACTTTCCTACCGAACATTACATCCAAATAGGCAGGAGTCACTTTATCCTGTATGGCTTGCACTAAATTAAATTGGTTCTTCGCTATCTTATACGGTGCGACAACCTTTTCGGCTTTAGCCCTCATAACAGGATCAATATACTTAGCGCCTTTAGGAATGAGCCGTAGATTTATCTGCTCGTGGAATAGTTCCTCACCCTTGAGTTTCGCTAACTCTATAGCTTCTGCTCTTGTGATATGCTTAATACCTTCGGGAGTTTCGACTGCTACATAGGGAGCACCATATCGCCATTCAACCTTACCGGGTTCAACCTCAACACGAACACCCTTTTGCCTTGCTCTATATTCGCTAAAGGTCTTGTAGCCCATCTTCCACATAGTCGAATCTTGGGTATAGTACCTCTCGCCTGCTTTCTCATAGACAGTGGTTCTGCCTCGTGCATCCGTTTCAACAGGCTTGGCACCCGTAGGGATAACGGGGATACGTTCTTTGGGCTTGAGTGGAGTAACTTCTACTGGTGGGGGTTCAGGGGGAGAGGGCACGGGAGGAGGAGCGACAGTAGGTACTGTCGGCACAGTAGGCACAGTCGGTACACGAGTCACGCCCTCATCTCTATCATCCCTCTCCCTACGTTCCCTGCGTTCCTCCTCATACACTTCCCGTCGAGTCGGCTGTCGCTCACGCTCTCTACGTGCCCTAAGTTCCGCCTCTCTCACTTCTCTCTGTGTAGGTTGTCTCGCCATTACTTCACTTCCCCTCTAGGGTGTATAGAGTTCCGAATTTGCAGTTTAGTCACTTACTGTTTACCCCCCTTTAGGTCTTATCGTCCTGAAACCGCAACGGAGACATAGGTAGCGTTGTCGTCCTCTAGCAAATCCATCCCTTGCCAAACGAGTAGACCGACATCTAGGACACCTGTATCTTGCGATGTTCTTCCAGACCATGTTGCGCGTATCCTATACCTATACTATACCTATACTATACAACAGAAAAGCCGTCTTGTCAAGTCCCCCCTGATAAAGACGGCTTTTCGATTGCGATATAGTCTCCTCTATCTATACCCTACGACCTCGGGCAACAAAAACAGCATAGCGTAACCGACCTGCATCCTCTCCCAAATCCACCACGATCGCCTTTGTGTAATAGTCTCGGTCGATTCTACCCTGCTTTGTCCGCAACCCCCGCACAGTTCCGCTTGCCCCACCTTTAGTCGGATAAGCATCATAGATTCGGTAAGTTACCCCACCGAAAGCAAACCTGCTTATATCTGCATTCTTAGCCTTGTGCATTGCTTTGAACCTCCTATCGGTATCTCGGACTTTTTGGTCGGACAGGTGTGCGCCAAGCATCGAAGCGGCTGAGATATTGTGTTTTGACTCGGTTTCCCAGTTTCTTCTTCGCTTTCTGGATAGCGTCTGGTTTGTTACTGGCCATTACCATAGTACTACCTGCGTTGCGGTAGTTCGGTGCCGACCATTCAACGTAATACTTATGTAGCATCTCTCGCTACCTCCTCTATCTCATCATTCTCAGCGAAGGACCAGTTCGTCTACTAGGCACCTTTCTGGGCTTAGTCTTCCCACGACGACCCCGCTTCCCACTTGTCGCAACACGTTCGTAGGGGGATAGACCACCGATATCTAAGTAGTCACCGAGTTCACCTTGCGGGAAGTTACTCCAATACCTGATCTCGTTCTTAATATCGGTGGGAATTTCTTCCTTGAGCCATCTCGTGCCGTACCTGTAGCCATTGTCCTCGTACATACCAATGCTCTTGAGATGCGCTACCACCTTGTCGTAATCGTACTTGTTACCTTTCTTCGCTAACCACGCATTAACTACACGCTCTTGCGACGGAGTCCCAGCCTTCAGATCGTTGAGATGCCAGTTTCTCCAAACTTTAACGATTCTCTGGACACGTTCATCCCGTGGGAACAGGCGGGCGATGGTTTCAAGGTTCTGACCACCAGATAGGGTATCCGTGTGATTAGCATCCCAAATGCTCCCCGAGGCGGTAAACCGACCGTCGGGGGTAAGTTCCCACTCAATGTCAACCTCGTTGGCCTTGCGACCCGTCCTGTTAAAGTCTACTTTACCCAGTGTTACCTTTCCCTTTGCCATATTTCTACCTCCTCAGTGATTTCCTAGTCCTACCATAGCCACTCAACCCTTTATGATAGTGATTGAGATGTCCACCCTCGTGTCGGTGGCTGACAGCCTTTTTGCCTTTATAGTGGTAGTGAGTCGTGCCTACTGCCCTGCCTCTCCTGAACATCGTCTCGGTAGTGCGACTGACCACGCCCATACCGACTATGGTAGGTAATGTTGTCGTCATTAACGGGGTTACCATTGTATATCACCTCCTCACTATTTCAACGTACTGTGAACTGTGTTACCTCGCCACTAGGAGACTTGACCGTGACATCAGAACCGTACTCCAACCAAGTACTCGCCTGTTTCTTGACAACAGTCAAGTTAGGGGCGGACATAGTAGTACTCCGTAGACCTCGCCCTCTGCCTTTGATGTACAGAATGTACCTTCCCATTGTTAATTACCTCCCTTTAATCCACTTGAATGGAGCTGTGCCTTCCCGTCTCTTCATCATATCAAGGATGCGATCGGCTGTCATCCCAGAGCCGCGGACTGGGACGAACATCGTCAATAGGGGTTTACCATAGAACATCGAACCAGATGTATCCTGTTTGCGCACGGAGATAGCGATATAAGCAACATTCCACTTTCCACGCCACGCTTCTCGCTTGGCTATGGATTCCCAGGCTCTTTTCGCTTCAGCGAGGGTATCAGCCTTAGCTGAACCTGCACCACCTCCACCGACCGTGTACTTCTTGTGGATATTCCTGTAATTGGCATTTCTGCTTGTTATGATAGCCATACGTGAATTACCTCCCTGATAAGAATCTGCGAATCGCCTGCATAGTCTTCGGGTAGAGATTACCGTAAAAGTACCCTACCTCTCCGATATCCTTGCGATGAATCTTGCTCCCGATTTTATCAAGCACGTAGGCCCTCTCCTTACGGCTCATCCCATTCCACTGCCTTCGTGCTTCATCCACTGAGATTAACCTCGGTTTAGCTTTGGTTGCCATCTATATCACCTCCTTGCTCCCCACATTGCGGGCTTCTTTATCGGCATCTCCAACTGGAACGAGTATACCGACTTGATACGACCACTCGGCAGTCGGACATCAATGACATCCAGACTACCCTTCGGGGCTGACTCAACCGCCTGAACAACCGTACCTGATTTGACTTCCTTGAGAGGATACGACCTACGGGAACCCTCTCCGATCTTGCGAACCCTGTAGAATCTATTTACTTGTGCCATCTCGTCCAATCCTCCTTTTCAATCCTAACTCTTCCTCATCTGCCTGACCAATTCCTTACGAGCGTCCTGAGCCAGCTTATGCGCATCAGCCTCTAGCTTTCTCGCTCTACGACTGAGGCTTCCAAGTCTCTTGAGTTCTGCTTTGGTTAGTGTCACGGCTATATCTCCGCCTGTTTCTCGTTATCTTCTCAGTATTTTGCTTTGTAGTGCGGGATTCGCGGCATTTGAGGATTGGTGTATATGTCTAGAACGGATCCATCAAAGGTAGCATTCACTAAGCGGATGTCATAGCCATCACGTTTAATCTTCTTTGCTACCTCGATCGCTCTCTTCCTCCATTCTTGGCGGAAAAGCCAGTATCTCTTTCCTCTGAATATGATGATGGACTTCTTCCCTTCACCACCTTTGAAGAGACCTATCCCTACTTTTGTTACCTTCCTCCTCTTCGGGTTTACCATACCACTATTTCCTCCCTTGTCTAGTTTTGGTTAGTGTCATTGCTACCTACGTCCTTTACGGGCATAGAGCAAGTATACATCATAATGCGGAACGATACGGACTAGATTGCCTGTATCCTGCAACAGCTTCTTGGAAGCGACTGCACCACGCTTCGTATCCGCCGAACCTTGGAACGAGAACCGCTTACCAGCGAATATTCGGAATGGTGGGTACTGAAACCTGCTCTTCTTAGTCATATTGCTACCTCCTACCCAGACTTCTTCTTCCAGCGAATTTCCGCTTGTGAATCGCTTTCAGCATTACTTACGCTACTCACGTCCACCCAGACTGTTTGCGTTTTGTGTTAAGCCAATCTTTCAAAACACCATACTCAGCGAACTTTGTCTGTGCTGTTGCCCCATCCGAGAACGAGATATAGAGCATACCACCGCCGTCCGGCAACTTCTTGATAGACGACTTAGTGACATATCCCTTTGTGCGGTGGTAGCGACTGAGAACTTCGAGGTTACGCGCTGACGCAACCTGTTTGCCTCTCTTGAAAACTCTAACACCTAATTTCAAATACTTAGACATCGCTGCCTCCCTACCCTGACTTCTTCTTCCGACCCCTCTTAGCCTTGGGCTTCGGTTCGTCTTTGAAATAGAAAGAGTGTGCACACACGGTACATTGATACCTGGTCTTACGACCCGCCCGGGTCGGTACAAAGCCTTTCTTCCAGATTTGGGTGCTACCACATTCAGGACACTTAATTCCCATTACCATCGTCTCTAATCCTCCTCTGCTGGTTTCCTTTCTGTTATCTTATCATCCTTATCGAGGTATCTGCCCGCTGGGGCTTCCGCTTGCTCTTGGATTTACGCTTAGCAGTCTTGGGTCTAGGTTTCCGCTTCGGGGCGTCGCTAGGCATATCGGGGAACTTCTTGCCTTTGCGGATATTAGAGAGTATCATTACCGCTTCTTTGCGATTGTAGGCATCATACAGATTATCGCTGTGTTCAATATAGAACGGCTCAAACACACCCTCGTAGCCCTCCTCTTCAACGTCGCTGATATTGATACTGATTTTGGCTCCTGTTTTACTATCAACATAGCGAGTGCGGGCATCACTCGCTGCGACGGCATCTACCAAGTCCTTGACATTACCTTCCCAAGGTATATCCATCGTCTTACTTACCTCCTCTAATCAGTCTTCTCAACCCATCGGCGTACCGCTTGGCTTCTTTCTCACTCTTGAACCGCCTCTCCGACCCCCGTATTTTGCCGAGAAGAGGGTGACCTTCCCAAGCGAATACAAGATAACCTGTAATAATGGTCTTAGTCGGATGAGGTTTATACTGCTTCTGCATCCTGACTTTCGCCATCTCTACCTCCCTCGTTTGTATCTACACAACCCACTATACACCTATACCACCGACTATACCATAAGTGGTAACCATTTGTCAAGCCCTAGACAAAAAAATTTGGGGAGCCACTTTTCAGTGACCCCCCGAAGAAGACAAGAGAGAGAGCGAGTTGCCTAGTCTCCTTCCTAATTCTCTCAATCCAATCATAGGCTTCTAGGTATTCTACATAAATCCATCCGTGGCAACCCAGAGGAACACAGTGGCAGCCCAGCACCTTACCTTTCAATTTCAGCACTTCCGCCTTCCACATCAGGTCACGCTCTATTCTCTGGTAGAAGTAGGCGCGGAACTTGGCAATACATCCTTCCCGTCCCCACTGCCACTCCTTGAACGGGTTGCCGAAGATGGTGGTGCGGTCTATCAGGACATCGCAGGGGCTGCGCTTGATATTGACTACGGTTGTCTGATTCATTCGTAAAGACCTCTATTGCTTACTTCAACCTAAGACAATCTCCATCCGTGTTATATGGGTCATCCCTAAACTCGCAGTCGTGGTCGTCACAGGTATCACAGGTGACCGTATGCCCACAAACAGAACAGGCAACACCCACAAGGGACAGATCCACTTTTGTGTTGTTACAAGCGAAACAGAAAGGACACCATCTTGGCTCAAGAGTTATAGGCATCGCTATCTAACCTCCAATTCATATTTCTCCAACTCTCCCCACCTCTTCCCAACCTTAAAATCCACTCTCACAGGGACGGCCAGACTAACTACCCCCGTCATAATCCTGTGCATCCAAGTTAAGAAATCGCGGACGAATGCATCATCGTCAATCACCTCAATCAGTAAAGAATCGTGTATCTGGAGTAGCCACTTTACTTGTTCCCTCCAACCAGTCCTCGGTAGTCCTCTCCACAACTCACCCATAGCCAGCTTTATGATACCCTGAGCACTGGCGGTCACAGGCATATTCGCCGCCATCCGTAACCCTGACTCTTGGATGTAACGTATCGGGCAGGACACCTCTGGAATATACCGCCGGCGACCGAATAGGTCATCCACATACCCGTAACGCCTCGCCATCGCCGCCATCTCCATCTGGTAGTCACGTACTTCGGGGTATAGAGCATACCAGTCGTCAATGAACTTCTCGCAGTCCTGCTCCGTCCACGACTCCACTTCCACAGTCTCTCCCTCCATCTTGAGGTCGGCGATATACTCGGTAATCTGTTCGGACAGTCCCCTAGCGCCTATCATATAGATAACACCAAAGTTAGCTCTCTTGGTCGGATAGCGGTACTTCTCTTTGGAAGCCTCGTCGTAAGGGACACCGAATATCTCGGAAGCGGTGACAGTGTGCGGGTCATCCCCTCGTCGGAATAGCTCTATCAACCCTCTACACATAGCGAGATGAGCCTGTGTACACATTTCCACTTGGGCTAAATCTCCTTCTCCTAGTAGCCAGCCGTCAGGAGCAACGAACCCAGACTTGATTAGCTTACTCTCCTTGTTGCGAGTAGGGATATTCTGCAAGTTAGGGTCGGCACTAGCCAGTCTTCCTGTTGCTACCCTAGTAGTCTTCAGTGTAGTATGGACACGAGCGACCCCCTCACTGTCAGGGATAGCCCAGTCAACAAGAGCATCGGCGTACGTCCCTTTCATTTTGGACAGGCGACGGTACTCTATAACCCCTATAGCTACAGGGTGACCAGTCTTTTTCAACTCTTGGTCGTCGGTAGACACTAGACCAGTAGCCGTCTTCCTAGTAGGTGCAAAGCCCAACTCGGAGTAAATAACATCGGCTACCTGCTTGGGACTGGACGGATTGAACGAGTGACCTACTATGGCACCCAATTCAACAGCTTTTGCCCTCATCCGCACATCGTAATCACTGGACAGGTTGCGCAGGTGGTCAAGGTCAACAGCCATACCAGTCTGCATCATCTCGTTGACCATAGGCAGGATAGCAGTGTCCATAAGAAGCACAAAGTCCAATCCTGCTTCCCGTATCAGCCTATCCATTTTTAACTTGACACGGAGAGTGGCATCTGCGTCTCTAGTTGCGTACTGTACCGCGTCTTCAAGAGGAATATCGGCGAGAGAAGACTCAGGCATTGCTCCCAACGACTTCTCAACCTCGACTCTCTCCAACTCGGGAATATCCAACCAGCGACGGTATGGATCCACGGCAGGGCTGTCCGCCATGTCTTTCAGTATCTTGGCTACCTTACGTAGTATGTGCCACGGCTTCCGGATACGGGTAGCAATCCTGCCCAGCTTGTTATCCCACCTGGTTTCCTCAATAGCAGGGGGATTCCCCCATTCCCGCCTGGCCACCTCGGTGAGATATTCCACAGACAACTTACGTTGTCCTGGACGCACTACCTCGGAGTAGGACACCATATTGATACTGCAGAGACGGGAAGCGAGTTCTTTTAGTCCCTGAGGAAGACCTAGCAGGTAGGCTTGACACATGGTGTCCACAAAGTTATCATCGGGGATACCTAGCCACTGGACATCATGGAGGTAGTAGTGGACAATAGTACGTGAAAGAGACCCACCAAGGTTCATCTTGCCCCCGCACCCATTAGAGACAGGGATAAACCATCCCGTCCCCGGTTGAGTACTAATCTGAACACTCCACAACCTTGTGTCCCCCTCGATGGTTTCCACGTCTACGGCGAACTGTTCGGAGTCCCGTACCTCACTCAATACCCGCTTCAATCGGTCGTTCGTATCGGCGACCCGATAGTCAGGATTAGGGTACTCGTCGGCGATATTGTAATCTGTTATCGACTTGCCAACCAATAGCCCCCTGAGTACTTGAAAGTCGTCATACAGGAAGCGCAACGTAGACGTGTCATGGAGACCAGCAGCGGGGTGATAGCAAGGGAGTATGATATAGCCGTCCTTCTCGATAGGACGACCGTGCAGGTGTTCTACTGTACCAGCGTCGTCTCCTAACATACGGCGAATAGCGAAAGCACCCATAGCCACGATTATCTTTGGTTGCACCAGAGACATCTCTATGTCCAACCACTTGGAACAGGCTTTGACCGATGCTGGCTTGGGGGGAGCGTTATTGCGTGTCAGGCACTTGATGACATTGGTGATGTAGACCTGTTCGCGACTGATACCGCACTGTAGCAGGAGCGAGTCAAGCTGCTGCCCCGCCTTTCCGATAAACGGTTTGCCCCACTCATCTTCTTCCTTACCAGGGTTCTGTCCTAAGAACATAACATACGCAGGGGTGACGCCATCGCCTGGAACAGGAGCATTACACCCCTGACGCAGGTCGCAGTCCGAACACTGCCTGATTAGGTTAGCAGGGAACGGCAGCGTAGTCGGGTCAGGGAGTACGGGTATAGGACGGCGGTAGCGGTAGTCAGACACGTATCTCTCCTTAACTCTCATCTACAGCGCAAGCGCAAAACTTTCCACGCTCAATAGCTGCTTCTGCCGCAGGAACAGTAAGTAGGTTGCCTTCAAGGTCACTAAAGCAGACCTTTCTATTATCGTCCTCTTTACTCATAGCTACCATTATTGTATTGATAGCCTTCTCGACATCAGACATTATGGATGTAAAGCGGTCGCTTTCTAAGTCCCTTACTATTTCCTCGTTACTTACCATTTAGTCCCTCCCTTAACTCTTGATCGTCAAAGCGGTATATACTTATGCTCTCCATAGTCCCACCTGAACCATTGCATATAGTACTTGCACTTGACACAGGCGTTCCCTTGTGGGTTGTGTATATAATGTTTACCAAGGGTAGAACATATCGGTTGCGGTACTTCATCCGGTGGTGTAAAATGTTTCTCACAAGCTGTATCTTCTGCTCCGTTCATACCGACCTCCTAACAGATGTCATCGAAGCGTTAAGCAACCTCGGTCTTGTATACTCTTGGTTTGTGTCTCATAAGGAACTTAATCATTTCCTCTACCGAGTTGAAGTCCTGCCTTTGCTGCCCCCCACTCCCGTATGGGTAAAAGACTCTCCAGAGCTTGCGTCCCTCAAAATAACAAAGGCTATATACAACTTCTTTACCGAGCTCCACCAGTAAATGGGGAACTCCTTTGTAAGACCAACGGAAAGCTACATCCTTCGCAAAAGGTTTTACTTGTTCCTCCAAGTCAACATATCGGGGTGGAGCCTGCCTCTGGAGATAGCTTATTTTGAGATTAGCTTCCATTTCCCTCCTCCTTCAACTCTTGATTATCCCAAGCGCTACCTACTTTAATCCTCTTACAGCCTCATAGAATTCTGGCAAACCAGGCGTGTGTCCATAGGTCTTAAAGCCTAGCTGCGCACACATCTTACCGTATTGTGTAATAAGTGGACACTTGGTGCAGTTACTGCCAGAGTATTCACACAGGGGACAGCTACTTCGATAGTCCTTGTCCCTCCACTTCTTACCTGAAGGACTGCCGAGGAACCCATACTTAGTCTTACCTGACTCCTCAATCTCCTTCCATAGCTCCTTACATTCCCTGATTGCTTCTCTCTTAGTCATCGGTTATACCTCCTTTTTAACTCCTGATTGTCAACTATCATCCTCTCCTACCTGTCAGCACCACTACGCTGATGCTTCCAGTGATCCTTCATATTGTCGGCGATAACTCCATCGCCATCGCTGCGTTCCACATAGAACTTCTCAGAGCCATCACGCAAGACGACCCTGACTGTTGTAGGTTTCAACTCCACTCGCTTTATACCACCTGGAACTGTTAGTTTATTGATTAGTAACATCGGTACTTCCTTTCCCTAAAAATTCCTCTAACGCCTCCCTGCTCACTCTCCACAAGCCACCCGACCTGACGGCTTTCAGTTTGCCCGACCGGATGTAGCGGTAGACTGTCTCGTCAGATACTTGCAGGTAGGACATAACCTGTTGGACAGTGTAATAGGGGGCAGTCAAGGCTAGTGAACTCTCTCTCATTCTATTCACCTCCTTTTAATAGCCCCTTATTCTCATATATGTTGCCGATGACTTCTATCACTCCCGTATAACCGCCAATAAACATTATTCTTCTATTATCTAACCTTTGCAGATAAAATCCACTGTCATCCCATATAACCTTGCATATAGTCTTGAGGCGTTCATCTTCGGGTATTGTAAACTTAACTATATCCCCTTCATAAATCTCCTTGCCATTCTTGTCTTTGAGTCCTGTGTATTCGTTCCTTGCGATTAGGATAGAGAACTTACCCATTTGATGGTCTTTATACCAACTATAAGGGGGCGGTTCATTAAACTTACTATCTCTCATATTGTAACTTTCCATATCTGTCAAAGAATTATAAGTAATCTGAACCTTTGGGTCATCAGGGCAATAGGTGCCAGCTCCTGACTTGGGTCTTTCCCAGACATACCTAAACTTTATCTCTCTATTCATTTCTGTTTCTCCTCCAGTTTAATTCTTAATCCACTCTCTCCAGTTAAAGCACAAGTTCAAATACCAAGTAACCGGGAAGTAGTCAATGAGTTCACCGTTAAACATAAGGTGATAACTCATTGCTTGATATATTGTGAGTTGTTTTAATTCTTCTAGCGTGAGCTCCATTTTATCTAACCTCCCCTTCTCAATATGCTGAGAATCCTAAGTATATCATCTCTACATCTCATCCAAACTGTACAGATACATATAGAACACGGTTATTGGGAAAAGCAACAACCAGCCAAATATCCAGGATAACTTCAGCCATAGCGGGAAGCCCCTAAAGTTTTTTCTTAGTTCCTTCCATGCCCTTTTTACTCCATAACCCCCATAATCCATCACCGTTGCTCCTCCCTTATCATCTCTTGCTTAGTCATCTGCTACCCCCTCTTTATTTAGTAGTTAGAGCTTCACTAAACCAACTGGTAACTATCTCTTCGACTTTAGCTTTTATCTCCTCTTCGCTTTCCGCATACACCTGTTGGGTTTTTAGAAATGGCAAATCCACCTCCCCTGTCCAGTCAGTAGAATCATCCTTAGTACCTTGCGAACGTGCACTGTTCCAATGGTAACCAGCCAGACGGATTTTGTTTAGGTATAGATATTCACCCGTTGAGTATTGTGCCACTCTCTTTACCCACTTGAAGTTTAATCTCGTCATATTTCCTCCCTTTACATACCTTCAAAAGAGTAGATTATCGCCATCGTACCGACACCGATTGCCCAGCCACATATCAGTACGAAAATAGTCCACCAAATAATATGTTTCATATTTCCCCCTTTACTTAACAACTCAATAGAACCTGCTGGCTAATGGTAATGAACCATCGGGCATATATTCCCCAGAGCCATCTGATGTCCTCTTTCACCAGCAAGCTCTATTCAATTGTTAAGGTGCTTACCCTCTTCAGTACCAGCTATCACTGATAGACCGCCCATTACTAGGCGGTTTCGGCTCATATGAAGATTTGTGTTTCACACTACACCCAAGAACTCATCCAGTGCTTTCCTACTCACTCGCCACAAGCCACCTACCTTGATTGCCTTGAGTTCACCGGACTTTATCCATCGATAAAACGTTTCATCGGATACTTGCAGGTAAGCCATAATATCTTCCGGTCGGTGAAGAGACTCGGAAAGGTCAATATTTCTGTTCTTGGCTATAATATCCGCCTTGGTCAGGGATTTAGCCATAACTATCTTAAACTGGTTCCAAAATGACGGAGGTTTAGGCAACTGAGTAAAATCAAGGACAGCAAGAGGAGAATCGGCGCCGTCGAAGATGACTATTCTGATATTGGGATGCGCCCGCAATTTATCCCACTGACCACTAGTGAATGTGATCACGTTATTGCGAGCCTTCTTAACCTCAAACCCAATACCCTCGGCGGTCAGGAAGTCGGGGCTACTGCGACGCTGAAACATAATGCCAGTATACCCCTGCGTCACTAACCAGTCGTAGGCGAACCGTTCCGTTTTATTCATCATACCAACATCATACCACCTTGTAGGGTTATTGTCAATAGGGTAGAGAACTATTTTTTTTGGGATCCCAAGAAAGAAAGTTTAGTCGTCTAGAACTCCGCTCGCTGGTCTGCTAACGTCTCAAATGGTCTTCTCTCCCGGTAAGTTACCATTGTTGTATTCCAGTTGAGAAGCCACCGTCTAAGATGCCTAGCCTGTTCATCCCAAAACTCCTCGCTCAAACTATCTGAGTTTCCGGGATAGATAGATTTAAGCATTTCAATCGCAGCCTTTTGGTCTGGTATTCGGATGTGCTTCTCACATTTCTCTGTTTTTGTGGCCTTTACCAAATCATGTGCTAACCTTCTGAGCATATCATAGTCGGGGAACATGGCAAACGTGTCAAATGGAGAATGTATAATCGCCTCCCATTGTTCTTCTTCCTCATATGCTTCATGCAAGTGCTTTCTCAATACAGATATAATAGCCCTAATCATTTCTTCCGTCCTTTCGCCTAGTCTACCTCTTCCCACCACTCGTCCCAAACCACATAGAAAGCAATCCTCTCAGCTTCAGTGAAATCATTAACTGTTGAGTCCTTCCGGTCATTGACCTTGACGAGTACGGCACGGAGTTCTTTGTACTTGACCAGTTGCTCATTAAGCAGTCTCCTGAGTTCCACCGACTCATACTGGCTCTGTTGCCACCTTTGTTCAGCAACTGCTTTCTCGGCGGAAACAATCTGGAAGTTCGTTTTCAAGCCAGTAACCTCAGTGGCCAGTTTTTGGTACTGGGACGCGACACTGGAGGCTTCAGCCCAGGCAAGGCTCTCCGACTTCTGTGCTTCTACTAGGGCAACTTCGGCGGTATCAAGTTCGGCTTGCAAGAGAGAAGAAGCGCTGCCCAGTTTCTCGCATTGTGCCTCATATCTCTCTATCTCGTTGCCCCGCTCGGTAACAGACCCTGTGAGGGCTATGATTACCATAAGGGCTACCATTAGCACACCAAACATTGCCAAGTTCACCCAGCTCACCGCCTGGATACGAGACAGCATCCCTTGTTGCTTTTTAGGTTTTGGATTCATTACTCACCTCTTCCTTTGCAGTCATATAGCGTATCTCTTCTCTACTTGTCATTATCTATGCCTACAGTAGTTACATCTTGAACGTTTCTTGAAAATGTTTTTATGGCCTTCTATGCAATAGCGGCATCGTCTTTCTATCGCTGTCTCTTCTCTACTTGCCATCTTGCTCCTCCCTCCTGTATTGCAGGTCAGGGTCAAGTATAAACAATAACCTCTTTACCACAAAGGCAATGAACGCCAATAACCTATTAGAGCAGGCAGGGCTAAGGGTATAATGCTCCTGCACCCTTGGAGTAACATTAGGAAACACACAGATAAGGTCACTATCTATGCCAGTAAGCCAGCCAAAAGCCCAACTCTTACCTACAGGCTGGGGGTTAGCCCAACAGTAAAAAAACGGGAACTTATGTGCTCTGAAGGGATAGTTACCATTTATTATCTCTTCCTCTTTACTCATCTATTACCTCCCCTTAACGCTTTCACTACCTTTTCCGCCGTCTTCTTGCCCACCCCCTCTATCCCCAACCACTCTTTGACATCTGCTTCCACCATAGCCTTGACTGTCGGGAATCTCTCTGCCACCACTCTAGACCGTTCCCACCCAATACCTTCCATCTCCTTGGCCACCCTGCGTACCAAGCTAGGCTTGACCAGCAATACCTGACCGACAGGTTGCTCGTATATCTTGTGCAAGGAATTGTGTTTGCTAGGCGGTGTCTGGAAGTTATCCCATAGTGCCTTGATGATTACGGCAGTCTCCTTGACATTAGCCGACCTCTTGACAATGACTCCAGCGAGGTAGTCCAGCTCGGTGAGATATTGGTCAAACCTGGAATAGGTTATGGTCGGCTTGACAGGCTCCCATATCTGGCAACGATGCAGAGTGCGTGGATTGATACCCCAGACAGGGACTTCCAGTATCCCATCATCGGGGTTGGAACGCACATCCCCCTCCACGATGAGGCAGAGGACATCGAAACCTGCTCTCTTGGCGGACTGGACTTGGTTCAGGTAACGGCCGTCCAAGATACACTGACACAGGTCGCCTATCTTCTTGCGTTCGACAGCGACAGCTAAGGACTGGTCGTTGTCACCGACCCCGGAGAAAGCACAGTCTACCAGCAAAGGGAGAGGGAGAGCAAGGCTACCGAGAGCCTTTATCATATCTTGGTCGTTCGGTCTATTTGAGCAGTAGATGGTCATCCCGATCCCCTCTTGGGTGACTGTGGATATATAAAGTCTTTGAATGGGATACCACGAACACGACTTAAATTAGACCAATAGCGGGCAAACCGAACTAGCTCCGAATGTGTCCAGTTCGCCCCCACGAACGAATTACGCTTTACTGCATCAAGAGGTTGATAACGCATCGGGAATGGCAGGACACCGAACTTCTTTACCGACTCTAAACGATAAAGAGCGTCCTCTGGAGTGTCCCTAAAACCAATCAAGACATAAACACCGATTTTGGATTTGGGAATGCCCTCCGCTCTCAGTATCTCATATCCACGCATAAACGCTGACTCGTACCCAACAGTATCCCAAGCAACTCTAACATACTTCAAATCAAGTTCAGCGAGTCTTGACGCATGGTGTTTAGTCAACAATGATGCACTAAGTCCTTGGTTGATATCTACCCCAGGAACTGGTTTCAAGCTATCGATTACACGGTCAAAGTGGCGGCGAGAACAAGCAGTCAGATTATTGTCGTAGACTATCGGTTTCGGTTCCCAATGAGGAAGCTCATATAAGTCACCCTCAATCTTCGGGACTATGCAGAACTCGCAATTAAAGGTACACCCCCTAGAAGTCCTCATTGCACGAGAGTTGTGCCAACGAGCATACTCTCCATCACAACTCGAACTAATCCCCGCATAATCAGCGGCGGGACCACCAACCCTGACAGAGTAACCGGACGACCACAGCTCTATTGAGCGGCGGGTAGCTTTTCCAATGTCCCAAGAGAAGACTACCGACAAGGAAGCTACTTTCCCGCTAATCCTCTCGACATAACCACTCCCCCACCCATGATTGCGATGAACAGCTTGGCTATTTCCCCTAGTCATCCATTTACCTCCAACATCAGAGACGAATAACTCCCCAAGTCTACTGTCCATTGGTACTTTGATCTCTCCTCCCAAATATCAAAGACCTTCTGATGGTAGCTTTCAAAGTCAGCCTTAGTACAGCCGTTTACTTTCATAAAGTGTGTTACCACATCCCTAAAATCCAACTTTCCTTCACCAGCGAGAACACCAGCTAGACCGATATGCTTGACGTGATGACACAGAGGACAAAGAGCAACGAACTCTCTCAATAACTGGATACGTTTCTCGTCATCATACTCCCATACTTCGTGGCAATGAAGCTGGATATCAGTAGCTCCACAGACAGCGCACTTGTACCCGTGTTCCCGGTAGGCTATCCTCCTCACCTTGTCCCAGTCCTCCCTACTCATTCTGTTCCTAAGATTGTTGCACCAAGAAGTCCGAGGAACCAGCTCTATTGATAATTTATAGTTCTCCATCTTTCCCCTTCCGTTCTACAACCATGAACCTGTAATCCAGATACTTCTCCAGTATCGGTTTAACATCCTTCCAATTTAGTCCTCCATTGCCACAACCGGGTCGAACCAAGTAAACTGGTGGGCGTAGATAACCGAACTCTACCAAGCCAGCAAAATGGATAGCACTATTCTCAATCAACCCGATATCCGCTTCCTCCCACCAGTTGTGCTTCACAGGGAAGGTGACTAGGCGGAACTCAGGGAAGAAGAACACCTGGTTGCCGTGTAAGTTAATCTCAATACCGAGACGGAAGGGTAGAGACGGAAAACGATTCTTGGCCTGCAAGGCTATACCTCTCCCCAGGACACACGCACCGTCCTTGCGAACCGTCCCATTGGTGGTTATCGTTATCCAGTACCCCTCGTCGTAGCAGTCCCAGATGTCTCCAGTTATCTCTCTCATACACTCATACCCCCCTTAGTGCTCTAATCCATCTTCTGGCATCAGTAATCGCTACGGAAATATTACATAGATGAGTGCCAGCCTTAAGCTCCTCACCCCTATCTACACAATCTCTTGTTATAGACTTCGCGGAACTTTCTAGTAATTCACTTATTCTATCTAAAGCTAATCCCTCTAAACTACCCTTTTTCATATCTCCCTCCTTTCAGCATATATTAGATACTTCTTCATCCTTCTCCTGTCTACTTAGCGTGTACCAGATTAAGCAAAAAACCAAAGTCACACATGGGTCCCCGTAAAATAGTCCCGTTGAGACTAGGATTATGTCGGCAGTCCTTTATAAACACGCTGAAGTCAGGCATACCGCTACCCTCCTGACTGTCCTCCCGGTAGGTGATAAGGTTAATCTGGCTCAAGTAGTCCATCTCGGTGAATCCCGACAACTCAAAATCTTTGGTCTTGGTGAGTTGGGTCTTACCGCTAGACGTAGTGAGAACTCGCCAGATTGCCTTCATCTTGTGGATAAAAATGGTGTTGAGAGGCGAATCGTAGGCAACACGAAGAACCTCACGCCACTCGTTATTCACTACCGAGTAATCGGACGGCTTTACCTCAGTCAATCTACCGAAGTGAGATAAACGAGCTAGTTCGTACACTTCCGTCGCCGTATCCCAGACCACTGTACCCGACTTCAGGGCATATACCTTGCGTACTCGTGCTTTGAACTCACTCCACATAGTCGTCCAGATATCAGACTTGGTGGTGGCTTCCTTCGGCACACGCACATCATAGATAAGAACCTGCTTGCCCTGCTCTTGGAACTTGCCGACTACTCCTTCCGCCCCAATATCCACGTTCAGGTAGATTATGGGAGGGGGAGCGGTCATGGCGAGATGGGTCTTGCCCGTCTTCTCCCGACCGGCGAGGGAAGCAACCAGTCGTCGCGGGGACTCCACATACTCGTCAGAGAACCCCATCGCTTTCAGTTGCGCAATGACCACCTGGTCTGTTGCTTGTGAGTTAGCTACTATCTTTTCCATTTGACTCTCCTCTTCGTTCATTATTTACTTCCTCTTCCTTACCACACCTGCAATTTAGAGGGGGCTTACCACAATAAGGACACACTAACCCGAAGTTGTCGTCCCTGTCCCATCTCTTTTTTAGCTGTATCTCACCCAGTTGCTTGTTGACCTTATCTGACAACTGTGCCATTTCCTCTTAACTCCTGATATGAGAGTGTTAAACGTTCTCCTGAGTAGTAGCTTCCATAAGTATGATATTCTTGTTAAAACTACCTCTCTCAGCAGCTCTCTTAGCTCTAACGAACTCAATTCTGTCCATAGGAACACTCATCTTATCCGCTATTCCACGAACACACTCCAGAATATCAGCCAGTTCCCTTATCATCTCCCCTTCCACAAATCCAGCGACTTTTAGTTCAGTAGCCTCTTCTCCAATCTTATCGATGAGGTACTTTATTGCCTCATAGCTACTGACCGTCCTCGTCTCACAGATTCCGCCGTCTTTCCTTATTATGTCCGGTATCTTGTCCCTAACTATCTTGTAATACTTAACCATGCTATCCTAACCTCCCTGTTACTGCGTCGCCGCTACCGCACCCATTATCAGATCCAGTAAGCGGCTATTGACCTCGACATCCAAGTTGGTAAACTCAAGCACAACACCGTCATGGTTAGTCAGGACAAGCGACTCTACCTCTATGCGGTCTGTGATACCGGGCTGTGCTAGAACTTCTGTCAGGTTCTTCACACTAGCCGTGACGCTAATCGCAAATATGAAAGACATCAGGAGCAATATTACCGACACGATAGCAACACAGAAAACAACACACTCATTCCTACTCACTGTTGACCTCCTTTACAGCCTCATTCAGCCAGAGCCCTACTCTGGGACTGGGGAGGGATGTTTGCCCACCCCAGTTTCGGCTTCAAGCAGGTAGGTGACCTGCTGGTGCCCCATCTATGCCTTGCTGATACTCTCTCCCTCTACCTTGAACCCGGTGGCAAGGAGAGCCGCAGAACAGGCCGGGGAAAAGATGAACGTGGCGATAGCGTCCTTGTTCTCATCCTTGGCAAGGTCTTTGAACACCGCTACAGCGAGTTCCTGTCTCTCGACAGACCCGCTCTCGGACTGCGCTATCTGCTTGGCGATGAAATCGACAGCCAAACTGGCGATGTCACCCCCTGCTTCCTCCACGATCTCGGCAGCAGTAGCACCTTTAGCCTTACCCTTACCTTTCTCCCAAGGCAACCGCAGGATCTGGCTGGGTACAGACAAGACCTTCTCCCGCGCACCTTCCACCGCTTGTCTAGCGAGACCAACCCTCTTCGGCTCGGGCAGACCGATGTTGTAGGTGTATAGTCCATCCAGCACCGAGACATCACCGTCCTCACTCAACTTGTTCTCCGGGAACCCGGCGTTGATGAGGGCGTTCATCAGGATATAGAAGTTAGAGCTCTTAGCTAGTGCTTCAGCAGTACCGACTGAGACGAGTTTCTTGCCGTCCTGCGAAGGGAGAAACCGCTCCGGGTCGGACACGGAATACTGCTGGATAAACTCCTGCCCTTCATCGCTAACATAGGTGATACGGGCGGCACACGTGACCGGGGCTTTACCACCATAGTCGAACAGGTTGAAGCGACATTCCCGCCATGTAAGGTTCTGGTCGACAGGGACGGCGCCTCCTTCTACAAACTCACTAGGTCTAATTGATACTCCTGGCATTGTTCTCCTTTGTTCCTCATTATCGCCAGAGATTTGTATTTGCCGCAACAGGTTCGTCCCGTCGGGCATCCCTGACGATGCTCTTAGAAGATACCACTTGATTTTACCACAGGTTTGTCTATTTGTCAAGGGGTATCGGTTGTCTTTTCTTGTCTCTGCTTATACGCTATCACCTCCTTCTCGGATGACTTACCACCCTATCCCACGTCTCGGTTCTTGGTAGAGACACGGGCGAGTGATTTAGCCCGCTTGATAAACTCAGCTATGCGCTTCTGCTCGTTGACAACGAGACGTTTCTTGGCTAAAGCTATATACTCGGCGGATACATCGATATTGAGAGAGTCCCGACCGAGACGCTCCGCAACCATAGCGGTCGTCCCAGCACCGGCAAAGGGGTCAAGCACAACAGATGGCACTTTATCAGCATTACATTTACAGGTGGGTCGCCAGCCGAGAGTTTTTCTAACTCGCTTCTCACCTGTTGTGAATATTCCACCAGCTTGCTTGTTGGCTTGAACTATTTTTCTATCCCCACTTGTGTCTGAACCCTCTCTTACTCGCACCATTACTCCGCCATCCAAAATTCTCTCCCAGGGGCTCCCACACTTACTACAGCACCCTACTTCTGGTGTGGCTGCCTTAATACACAACTCAGGTAGCTTCTCAGGGAATACTGCGAAATGTGCGGCAGGGAATGGAGTTGTTGGGAATGTCCACACTGAACGGATGTTGCGACCAGTAGAGGGGTGTTGTAATCTATCCCTATTAGTGGCATCAGCATGTGTCTTGCCGTTGTGTTGCTTCATAACAGGACCACCCCAGCGTTCCGTCTCTGAATATCTCTCTCTCACCGCATCAGCATCCCAGTAATAATCGTGTCCTCGCCAGAGATTACGCCTTGACCAGAACTTCTTTAATACCCTGTCCGATACTGGCTGATAATCCACTACCAATCCTGTCCTCTTGTGCGTCCAGATATAATCAGGCTTCGGTAATGTCCGACTTCCTCTCTTGCGTATGTGTGTCCAATATTGAGTAGTCCCGGATTTAGTCAGCATAATGATATATTCGTGGCTCTCAGTAGGTCTATCAGTAACGCTCTCCGGCATAGGATTATTTTTGCTCCAGATTATTACAGACCTCACCCACCAGCCATCGGATTGAGCGGAGAGGGCTACACGGAAGGGGATTAGGCAGAGGTCTTTGGGCTTTAATCCTGATGCCTTCAACATTGATACATTCCCACGGTCAAGAGGATAGGCGCCGGCATCTTTTCTATCGCCATGGCCAGAGAAACTTCCCTTGCCACCACCCGGATTAAAGCAAGTGCCTTTCCCTGAACCGTAACTATCCCCTATATTCCAGAACACCACGCCGTCTTTTCTGAGAACTCTTCTCACTTCCCTCAATATCTCAATAGTATGCTGGACATACATTTCAGGGGTTGGCTCTAAGCCATAAGCACCTTTCCAAGCACCACAAAGGGAACAAGAATGGTCGCTTAAAACCATATCGGGTACATCCTCTCGCAATCCCATCATTCTATTAGTTTTACTCCCACGCCCACTATGCTGTTTATATGTTCGTTCACCCCATTGATGTTCACAATCCTTATCTCCACCCCATATCAATTCCTGCTCACCGGAGTATTTGCGGAGTCCCCAGTAAGGCGGGCTAGTGCATACCATCTGGACAAAACCACTAGGCAACCCTTCCAGTATATCCTTAGCGTTTCCCTGTAGAAAAATCGCAGACATCTAAACTCCCTTCAAAACAAAAACTATTGACCTGCCACTCCTATCCCACATCTCCAATCCGCCCTCTCTCTGCTCCCAACACACCACGGGCAACTCTTGGTGAAGCACTCGAATATACTGAGGGACAGCATCATCACTTGGCGGTTCGGGAGTCTCCAGAGACAGGGGACAGGAGCAGTCCCTCTAACTTCTTCTTTCTTACCTCAGATATCCTGTAGTCAAACCTGTCTAGCCCCTCTTTTTCCAACTCAAGTGGGTCGTATCCTTTCTGTTCAGCTAGAAGCTTAGCCATAGTTATTGTATCCCCTAGTTCTATTCTCTCATCTCCTACATAGCCTACACTCCCAAACCTTTCTTTATATACTTTGAGTTGGTGAAGTTTACCAACCTCATAGGTAAGGATAGAGAGAGTGAACTCAGGAGTTTGCTCTATATGGTACTTTTCCAGTATCTCCTTATACATTGGTTACCTCCTCAGTACCAAGTTTGCTACTACCCAATGGTGGGAGTATAGATGTAAGCCCTTGCTATATGCTATTAGCTCTCCATCTTCTACCCCTAGCTCAGATGCTATGTACTCCTTCAGGAGTTGAATGGCAGCTAGGTTTGATGGGAGTCCACCCCAAAGATCCCAAGAACGAAAGTAGACATAAAAGGTTAACTTGTTATCCCATATCCTGGTATCAATTACCCTAAGGCATTGGGAGTGTTCTAAGAAGATGGATTCTTTATTCCCCACAGACATACAAGCTTGGTTTGTTCCAAATCCTCCTTCTTTGTAAATCCTAACTAGTTCAGTTAACTGGTAATCTATGTCTTCTCCATAGGTATAAAGTTCTCCTTGCTGTTTCACTCCAGTCATTAGATAGGGTAGGTATTGCTCTATATAATCCATAGAGGATGGAGGAGGAACACCTTCTGGCACATCAGGTACTAAAGGTCTGCTACCCGGGTATTCCACTTTTATAGTTGTAGAGTAGAGTTCCTTCCTCTTGCTTCCTTGATGGCTTCCTCTATCTATTAGATACTCGTACCCATTATCCATTGCTTCTTTTACGCAGAGGAACCAAGCCTCAGGTAGTGTCTTTGCTTCAATAGTTGATAGTTTCATCTTAAACACTCCTCTGGTTGATTTTTCCCTTTCTTCTTATTAGCCAGAAGACAACTCCAGCTATGACAGTAACTGCTACGATGCCACCAATAATCCATCCAATATTGGATTCTGGTTCAGATGGTTCTACTGGTGGTACGGGTAGTTCAGGAGTCGTAGGCTGGGGCAGTACTTCAACAGGTGGAGTTACAGCAGGTTGAGTTGGAAGAGACGGAACAGTGGGCACTGGCTCAGGCTCCACAACTACCGATACTACAACAGCTACCTTTCCGATGACCGCAAACTTAGTAAAGTGGCTTACCAAAGCTGTGACTACATTATTCTCAGTGTCAATAGTGCATTCCAGTTCTACCCATTTAGTACCGTCATAGAAAGCCAGTACCAGACTGTCCTCAGTTATTCCTTCCGGTAAGGTTTCAGGGTCGTAAGTAAATGTCAAAACTAGGGGAGGATTAAACGTAGCTCCATCTGGTCTCAAGTCATAAGGTAATCCGATGATGCTACTATTCTCAGGTGGAGCCGGGAATTCAGTGCTCTCAGTCATTCTGATATTGTAACTGGGTAACACTTGCCCCTCACTGTTTCTCATAACAGTTCCTTCAGGAATTTGTAGGTTAGTCGAGCCGTCAGCAGATGTTATGTCTCTATCTGTGAACTCACCTGCTACTCCTCCACCATCTCCCTCAGTACTACTGCCACCTGAAGGTGGACTTACTGGCGGCGACACTTCTATTTCAAGGGTGAACTCCCCAAACGTGTAGTTATCACTGGCACTGACACTAGAAGTGTTGGTTGGTACCAGCAGCAAACTAAGAGCTAATACTGTTGCTATTAAAATACTTTTCATGTTATCTCCTTTTTTTTCTTATTTACTTAGTTCCTACTCTCTAAGGGAGCGGTGAGCTACCGCTCTTTTAGTTTCTGTAGAGTGTTATACTGAGAGCTTGGACACCAGGTACTGCATTTCCAGGTGCTCTTATTCGGACAAAGAGAACTTGTGCACCTAACCTAGCGGAGCCAGACTCACCTCCATACGCCCCTAATTCTTCAGACCATCCACTAAGAGGTGCCCAATTTCCGTCATCCTTGAAGTCGTAGGCTAAATCACCATCAGGATGTGTGTCTGTTATAGCGCCGTCGTTCGTTAGCCAACAGTAACCTACTTCAAGTTCGCCTTCAGTCTCGACAGAAGCACTTAGGATGAGCGAACCACTACCTCCATTGCGGAGATTCAATGGTATTACTACCCACTCACCAGCAACGAAGCCAGCACCAACATAGTCTCCAATTCCTGCTATGGTAATTGTGGGGGCTGGAGGTTCACCAAGAGTTATAGTTACATCACCTAATACCCCAGTGTACCAAGCATCCTGTTCCCATTCCCACACTGCTGATGGATCAGACCCGTAGGGTTTCAGATTGTCCCAGGTACTAAATTCACCTAGGGCTATTGGTTCCTCAACCTCCGCACTAACAGTACCCGCAAAGAAAGGGTAACCTACAGCAGCAAAGACCACACCAGTCATCAGGACGACTGCTAGGAATACTGCTATCAGGACTATAGGTATTCTGTGCCACATCTTTTTCATGTGTTTGTTTACTCCTTTTTTACTTTATTTTGTTACTTGCTCACCGTCCCCTGAGAGAGTAGGACTACCAAATTATTTCTTGCTTAGCATCACCTCCTTATTAGAACCTCTTTTTCACACCAGCGACTCAACATCCATTCCCATATTGACTACTCCTCTCAAACTAAATCCTTATCAGGTACAGGAGCATAAGTCCTCCCGCACTTCGGACACCGGTATCGCTGGACTTGCTTCCGTCCAGACCACGCCTTACCCATCTTGTGCATCTTGGAGCCACATTCGGGACAGAGGACTATGGTAGTGGTGCTGTTGTCATTGGTAGTCATTTTACTGCTCGCTCTCCTACCTTTCTGGCTACATCAGTATTCAGTAAGTCCTCTGGGATAACCAGTTCCATATCTACTCCATCGGACGCTTTTATCTGTCTCTGTCTGCTTCTGGCGCTGTCATCAAACCCTACTTGGGATGCAACGATTGCTCTGGTGGCTGGTTGTAAGACAGACGGATGACGCTTAATATCATCAGCGAACTGAGCCAGAACATCGTATTTTACTAAGTTGGACTTGGTCTGGATGGGTATACCTTCTGGAGTTATCCCATCCACACCTCGGTCGAGGCTAGGTTTTACCGCTCGGTAGTATTCGTTGACCCACGCCTCAAACTCCAGTGGCTTGAGTTGCTTGACTGCTTGTAAGTCTCTATCAATGATTGAGTTCTCGATTAGCCCTGCTCCTAGATTGTCGGGGAGTTGGTTGCATCTACTATGGGTAGCCTTTATCGCTTGTCTACTGGCATCTATTCCTACCCACTTACGACCTAGCTTCTGGGCTGCCACGACTGCCGTCCCACACCCACAGAATGGGTCAAGGACAAGGTCGCCCTCATTACTAGAGGCACTGATGATGCGTTCCAGTAGTTTGATAGGCTTCTGAGTAGGATATCCCAACATCTCTGACCCATGGGAGGCTGTAGCAGACGATATGTCATCCCACCAGTCATAGGGCAACTGACCATCTGGATGAAGGTACACTTTACCCGACTTATTTTGCCCTGTCTTGTAATACAGCCTACCATCCGTGTCCGTTAGTGCAACAGATTGTATCTTCTCTGAATAGGGTATCCGTATCGCATCACTGTTGAACACATACTCGCCTGATTTCGTGTAGAACAGAATAATATCGTGCTTCTTACGAAACTTGTTTGATGCGTTGCCTCCCTTATAGCACCATACAATCTCGTTCCTGAAGTTCTCCCACCCGAATATCTCGTCCATAATCATCTTCAGGTAGTGGCTCGCCTTCTCGTCGCAGTGGAGATAGATACTCCCAGTCTGCTTCAATACTCTATGGCACATCTGAAGTCTCAACTTCATGTAATAAAGATACTTAGCAAAATCAGGGCGTGTACCTCCGAGCAGTTGTAGCCATACGGGAGCATTAGAAGCATAACCCTGCTTGCTCCAAAAACTTTTACTGTCCTCGTAAGAGACTTCTATAGCCTCCGGTGACCAAGCAGTAGCCTTCAATGTCCCTTTCTGGACTTTACCCGTAAAAAACGGCGGGTCAAGGTATATCAGGTCAATGGACTGGGACTCTATGTCGTGGCTTAGTACAGTCAGGCAATCCCCGTGGTAGAACACATTCGTTTTCATTGCTACTTTCCTCCTTCTTTACTCATCTACCCCCATTATACAGCACAGCATTTGTCAATACCTTTTGAACTATTTTTTTTTAAACTAACGGATCAGGTACACAACTCAAGCTACCCTTCCATCGCTCTTGAAACCACTTGGGAGCGAAATGCTGAAACTTCGGGTAGAACCAGCAGATATTATCGTCAACCACCAGCACTTCGCACTTGTCTGTCTCGCTACGCGTAGCCCTACCCGTCTCCTGGATCAGCGTATCCATAGCCATATAGCTCGGCCAGTCAGGGTCATCCCTCCTGCGAGCCTCCATAACCGGATCCCTAGTGTCAGGGTAGGGAATCTTCCCGACCACGATATATCTTATGTTGTAAAGTTCCGCAGGAAAGTCATATCCCGTGGTCACCGACGGGGACACCAGCACCGCAGGCGCTTTCATTTGCTTGAACCTGTTAATCACCAATGTCACATCCCCCGTGGAGTGGGTGAGCATGATATTCTTGTACCGAGACCGCGACATCAACAGCCTAGCCCGGTCGTATGACACAGTAAATACTATCCCCTTGCGGTCTAACCGGCGTTGTATAATCTGGTCTATCCTCGACTGCCATATCGTGGCACTATAATCATCCGAGCGGTAACTAACACGGGTAGTCGGCACGTGCCACATAGGGGTGTTCTCAGGTGGGAAGTAAGAGCCGATATCCAGCCATGACCGGTCGTCGCCGTCGGGGACACCGATAGAGTCGGCGGTCTTGGGTGACAGGATAGCCGACATCAACATGACCTTGGGAACGTCCTGAAACAAGGCATGACCATAGCCCGATACCCAACGGGGAGTAAACAGGTATCCGTGATATGTCTTCTGGATAACCCAGTCGCCCGAAGCGGTGGACATATTATCTATCTTGGCAAGGACGGACTTGGCAACGCGGTACGAACGGGACAGCGCTCCAGACACGGGGTTACCCAATGTCCTGAGTCCCTGTATCTCTGCCGCCAGCTCGTCAACGCGGTCCCGAACGATAGGGGAACTACATGAAGCCCACGACTGCCACAATGCCCACAGGTCTGGGGGAGAGATGGCATTGATGTCTTCCGTCTCGGCTTTCTTGCTTTTATTCTTCTTGCGACTGACAGGGAAGGCGTCAGTGGTCGGCAGGGACGGGAAGTCTACACCGAGGGATTGTACGTCCATGCGGGAGAGGTAGATATTGAGATGGCTCTCTAAAGCACTAAAAGCAAGATGACCCTCGTCGGCTATCAGCAGACCAAACTCGCCCAAGCCAGAACTGAATCTAGTCTGGGCAAGGTAGTAAGCGTAGTTGGTTACCACGACCTTAGCATTTATCGCACGTTGGAGTTGCTCACGATAAGGACAGCCACCGGAACGGGAGTAGGAACAGGCCATACCCTCGTGGCAGGGTCCCTCGTCGGCGGCGAGAGTAGGTACTAGGGTGCAGATGAAGTTGTTCTGCCCCTTGACCAGCGTGACTATACCCCCGAAGTCTTGGAGGAGTTGGTTCTGGAGTCCCTTGGTAGCAGTGAGAATACAGGTTCTCGTTCCAGACATCCGGGCGAGGAGCAGAGCCAGACAGGACTTACCTCCACCTGTCGGCTGGGACAGTCCCAAGAAACGGGCAGGGGAATGATACCAGTCCATTATGCGGTTGAAGGCATCGTGTTGACCAGGATACCAACTTTCAAAGCCAGGCGTGTTGAGCAGTGTTGATGGGGATGGCAAGACCATTATATGCCCTCCAGCGAACGAATATTACGACCATCCCGTATCCCTAACCGCGCACACACATCAAAGTAACCGAGTTCGGTCATTGCCCTTTTCCAGAACTTAGGATACCAGATAGCAAGCAACTCAAACTTATTGGGTGACGCAAGATGGCACCCGAAGCCACACAACCGACAACCATTTCGAGTAAATCCTTTGTCGTAAAGAGCAGCTCTAGGTAAACCGACTAGACGATGATATTTGATCACGTCAGCTTGTGTCCAGAAGGCCAACGGCCATACTCTATCTACCCCCTTCTTAACAGGATAATAGCAACCTCTAGCCAACCAGTTGCGCCGTCTATCCCGCGAGTCGTCTGCCCGCATACCCAGAATAGATGCCGTAAACCCTCTACGCTCGGCGTATAGCGCAGCGGGTCCGTGCTTGAGTAACTCACAACATTTATCGGATATCTTGATGCCTGTATCCAGAACATGAGTCAAATTAGACTTTTCCAATTGATGCCATGAACCGGGAGGACGAGTTGACACAGCACGCAAGTTGTCCTTGCGTTTCTCAGTAGATAGAATATGTGCAAGCCGTTTCGGGTATAATGGGTAACCGTACTGCGCAAGAATATCGGGCAACTTCATCAAGGGACGAGTCCTTGTCATCACTCGCTCAAATTCCCCCTCCCACCAGCGGACATATTCGTAGGTTTCAAGGAACTCCAACCCCGTATCACTGAATACAAACTCAATGCTCAAGCCCATACACTCAATCAGATGACCCAAGACAGCACTATCTTCTCCACCTGAGAAACCGAGATAAACCTTATCAACTCCGTGTTCACTTACCACCTGCTGGATTAGAGCCTGTGCCTTGCCTATCTTGACTGACAAGGGCAGAGATTGTCCCTCTCGGAGCAACCGTATACGGTCATCAAGCAAATCACGACTCCAGTCTCCCTTGAGACCCGTTCTGTATCTGCGGTTCGGGACACCGAGTGGTGTTGATGGGGACGGTAGACCTGTCATTCCTGACCTCCCTGCTCGGCAATAATTCTCGCCAGAGACACTCGGATATCCTCTCCAGCGATAGCATTACCCACACAATCCCAACCTAAACGCTTTTGCCTAGAAAACATCTCTAGTTTAGTAGCTTCGGGATACCATTGGTCAATCAAGTCCATAACTACTTGAGGCTTGATGCTATGCCTTTGCCTTCTCGACTTAATGATAGAGGATACTCGCAAATGAGGATCGGGTGGTGAGAATTTACCCTTAACGCCAACCAACAAATCTTCATGCTGTTGCCTGAACCAGTAACCCATACCGATTATTTCCTTATCCCAAACAGCGTGGGTCCGATAGTCAAATCCCCACGCCCTTAGAACTTCAAGAGCTTCCTCTAACTTAGGAGACATAGCCCACAGATAAAGAACTGAATCATCAGCACTAGGCACAACAAGGCTTTTAATATCCTCTAGTTTCATTGTGCTATATTGATTCTCAATCCTTCGGTTATTACTCGCACAATGTCTGTAAGCGAACGGTGGGTCGGCGTAAATTACCTGATACTTCGGCGTCATCCTTTGAACTCCATATCCGGCCAATTCAAAAACTCCTTTTTCTCCTGGCAGTACCAACACACCCCCAGCGACATCTCGCTGAAAGGCGGTTCTATCATCCAGTAATGGGTTTTCGACGGGGACGACGGACAGCGACCATTGGAGGAAACACGCCGATTACCACCGACGGATACCCGGGAAAAACTAGACAAACTGGTTACTGCTTTTGTCTTCACCGTCCATGTTTTCCCCTTTTTCTGTTTTGTCACCACCATTGCCTCCATTTTCTCTATATTCTCCATATCTGGGTTTCTCAACCCCCCCACACCCCCCCTAGGACCCCCCTACCCCCCAGACACTTGTGATATTTCTACCTTACTTTACATAAACGCTGTTTCTAACTTTACATAACATACTACCCTATAATCTCACACTCATTCATATTCTTATATTGCTATGCAATATGGTTATATGATATTACGATATTGCAGTTTGCAATATGTTCATTTGGTTATATGATATTACCGTATAGCAAATTGCAATATGGTTATATATCATGTTGCTATCTTATGCCCCCTTACCTCCTCCAACGCTTCTGCTAGAGGGATTACGGCGTACTTAAAGCCCATTCCAATCATATCGTTCTGACCACGTTGTAACACTTGGTAAACATCGCCAGAAGTATTATACAGGGGATATTTCTTGCTCCTATCTATAAGGGCAAGGTCAGGGTGGCTGAGGATTTGCTTGGCTGCCTTTAGATAATCCTCCCTCAGACTATCGGGAATTAGCACGGGGTTTTCTGATGTATCAGCATATCGAATTATCTCTGCCACCCACTCCACCAGTTCCTTTACTTTATCGTCCATTACTTACCTCCATGTGTCAGTTCTTGTAATAGATATGGGCTCCCCGTCTAAATGGTCTAGCAGTTCAGCCCAAGTGCAAGTATAGTGGTTGACTCTTTTGGTTTCCGTATAGGTTTCATAGACAACTACCCAAGTAAAAACACTCTGTGCCATTTTAGTTACCTCCATCAACCAATTTCTCGATCGCTAAGCAGAGGGCTAGGGCAGCCTGATTGACATTACTACTATCTCCAGAAAGAGTGACTAACTCGTCATACCACAACTGAAATAGCTTCATTATGGGTGGTGAATAACCTTCCTTGGCAAGTGTTCCAAGGGCTATTGGCGCTAGCCACTTAAAGCAGGCATCTAGGGATTGGGGAAAGTTAGGCATGTATCCAACAGAATTGTTGGGGAAAAGGTATCTCTCCTCAAGACACATTTTACCCGCAAGGAGGATACTGCTTTCCCTATCCATCTCCACAGCTGTAGGGTGGTTGACTCTAAACCCTGCACACTCTGCCAACTTCTTATTTAGTTCTTGTTCATCCATTACTACAAGTCCTCCCTTATTTCGTACTTCTCCCTTAGTGCTTTGACATCCACCAACCGATCCCGGATGAGGATACTGATATTGTTCGCCTCGGGGAGAAAGTACCTTATAATATTAACCTCGTCCCACTCGCGGTTGGCTAAAGTAGTAAGACTCCAAGCGAGACCAACCAGGAGCAGGTCAACACGCTTCACTCCAATAATATCTCTCACATCCCCCAGCTTGCCGATAACCCACCGAATAGTACTCAGGGATGTACGAGTATCCTCGGGCTGGTTGGCATAGCTGAACTTGGAAGGATTCTCCGCTTGGATACGCAGGGTAGTATAACCACGCAACTTGATCTTGGCGTAGACACCCTCGTACTCAGTCACCAGCCGATCTAGTCCCAGAGAGTTCGAGTACCAGTCCATCACCTGGCGAGACATACACTTGGTTAGAACGCTACGTGCAACCCCGAGACGGGCGGATACCACCTTCAGAGACGACACCAGCTCCACAGGAGCAGACCGTACCATCCAAGGCACCTCCGCCTCGACTTCAGGTGTAGTGTTGATATTCCGCTTCTTCTCTACATCCTTGAATCGAGCCACGACCTCTTCCAAGGATAGGATAGATAGGTCGGGGCGATCGTCGGCGAAAGAAGACGGTTTAACCGATACCGCTACGGGACTGTTAGTCATTCGTAATCCTCCACACTAGGTCCAACGAAAAGGAGACGACCAGTACGACTGTCGTCCAACTTCCACTTCTTAACCCAGCCATCGTAACCACCAGCCAATATTATCTCCAACTGGACATCTACCTGTAACACACTAGGACGGTACTGCCACAACATAAACTCCGCTTGATGCACCCTATCCTCTAGCAAAGCGTGGTGTAGATTACACATTAAGACACGCTGCTGAAATTTGCCCTTGTCGGCATCGCTGTTCTCTCCCCAGACTTCGTGCAACTCAAGACCTTCTACCTCCCCACAAGGTAACGAATCACTATTCACATGGGCGATACACATCCCTAGACAGTCAATGTAAGTCTGTCTCCAGTTGCCATGACGACAAGTACGGGTGGCACCACGACCTACCAAGGATTTCCGCTCAAGGTTCTTATAGGGCAAAAAATCGTTTCCTTTCTGGAATATCTCACTGAGGGAACACCCACACCAGACTACCGACTAGGATGGATAGGATTGCCCGAAAAGTCGTATTGCCTGGAGCAGTTGAGGCAGCCTAGATAAAGAAGAAGTCGCCCGTTCCATTTCTCACTTTCTAAGAACAGGCGACCTCCACATTGGGGGCACAGGGGATTCCGGTGTTGTGCCGAGACACCCTCGGCAAGACTTGATATCCTCGACTTGGGTTTCGTTGCTGTTACCATTGTTCACCTCCTGTGTCACAATACTCTAGTTATCCCTTTTTGTAGGTATTCCATACGACTCTTACCAGCAGAACCAGTAACACCAGCATTAGCGAAAAAGACAAAAGTTGCAACACTCACAATCCTCCTTTATGCGATGTCTAAAGCTACCATTACCCTTGTCTATTTGTCAATGCAGTAGTTGCCGGTTGACAAGGGGTCAGGGAAAGATAACTAACTACATCCTACACCGACAACTCACTAAATCCCCTTAATCCTCTGTTTTTTGCCCTAATGAACAGATGTTCTAACTTGCCCTATTGACAAGGGGGGGAAATCGTGGTAGGGTGTATGTATGGAAGCAACAGAACGAGTAAAAAGGAAGAGATAAAGCACATAGTTCTTCTG
>SDBU01001437.1_pt1 | contig 34019 bp, 30 predicted proteins | sample 2277071 | NCBI WGS metagenome assembly SDBU01 (sample SAMN10397929, study PRJNA504765) | marine sediment metagenome | isolation source: marine sediment core GS08_GC12, 126 cmbsf | place: Arctic Ocean: Gakkel Ridge, Loki's castle | collected 2008 | reverse complement strand
GAAGCTACGCGAGGCACTGCCCGATGGCACCAAGATCCTTGTGGCTGCCATGGGCCCGAAGATGTGTGCGCTTGCCGGTGAGCTTGCAGATGGAGTTTTTGTTAACTGGATGACACCGGCCGCAGCGCGGGAGGCACGGAAGCAGGCAGTGGAAGGCGCCCGTCGCGCCGGTCGGGATACCCCACCGGTGCTTGGATACGTTCGCGTGGCCGTCGATGAAAGGGCGGAAGGGCGCATGACCAAGGAGGAGTCCTTCTATCGCGAGCTTCACAACGGCTATAAGCGGCACTTCAAGAGGCTTGACGCCGATCTTGGCACGGTAGGCGTTGCCAAGGAGGGCGCCGAGGAGGTCTCCGGTGAGCTTTCGCGGTACAACGGAGCACTGGATGAGATCGTGGTTAGGGCTTTGGCCAGCGCAAACGTAGATTCCATGGGCAATGTTGCACGTGCGGCTGCTCCACGGTCACAGACCGTTGCCGGATAGATGTGTGGATCAACCTGGCGCGCATTTAACTAAACTTAAGGGCATTAAATTTAATGACTTAGACCGTAAAGGGGATGAATATCCGCATGTCTGAAGGACTGGCCACCAAGCCAAAAGCAAAGTCTGTAAAGGTCAACCCTACCGCCGAAGAGCTTTACGAGTTGACCGAGGCGATGTCCAACTCACGCTGGACCGAATACAAGAACCTGAACGTTCAAACAGAGGTGGTTGCACGCTCAAAGGGGTCCACATACCTGGTGCTCGACGATCCCGACAGCTCCCCTCATCAGGCGATGACGAAGGAAGAGGGAGAGCGGGTCGCAAAGATGCAGGACGCATATATCGCCGATCAGCCGATGGTCGAGATCGACGGCTATATCGGAAACGATCCTGACAAACGCGTACCGGTGCGGCTTTTCATTGAGGAAGCGAATGCGAACATTGCCGGCATGCAGAAGACCCTTTACTTCGACGTTGACGACCCCGATTCGTTTGAGCCGAGACTGCTGGTCATCTACACACCGAACCTGAAGGCCGAGGGTTACCCGGACGACCGGCTGATATCGGTGGACCTGGACAAGGGAGTGACTCGCGTAATGAACTCCGACTACTTCGGAGAGTCAAAGAAGGGCGGGCTGCGCATGTGGAACAAGCTGGTCTACGATAAAGGTGGACTGGCGCTGCACGCGGGCTGTAAGGTTATCCCGGTTGGCGATGAGCAAAAGGTCGGGCTGATTGTCGGTCTGTCCGGAACGGGCAAGACCACCACCACCTTCACTCGCCAGAACAACTCGCAGCCTGTGCAGGACGACTTCGTCGCAATGTGGCCGGGCGGTCATATATCGGCGACCGAGGACGGCTGCTTTGCCAAGACCTTCGCACTGGATCCCGATGACGAGCCAACAATCTACGGTGCAGTGACCAAGCCGGGAGCATATCTGGAGAACGTATCAGAGGACGATGAGGAAAAGATCGACTTCTTCGATACCAGCTACACCATGAACGGCCGCGCTACGTTTCCCTTCTCCGCAATTGACGCGGCCGATGCGCGTGAGATATCGAAGGCCGATTTCCTGCTTATCTTGAACAAGAACGAGAACATCATCCCGGCGGTCGCAAAGCTTGACTCGGTTCGGGCTGCGGCGTACTTCATGCTGGGTGAAACGCAGGGCACCAGCGCAGGTGGAGCCGATGAAGCCGGTAAGTTCCTGCGCGTGCCGGGAACGAACCCGTTCTTCCCAATGGAGAACGACCTGCAGGGCAATCGCTTCCTGGAGCTGATGAAGGAAAGCCCCTTCGATGTATATCTGATGAACACGGGCCGAGTCGGCGGCTCCGGCGAGGACGAACGCTCGAAGAAGGTTCGTATTCAGCACTCTTCGGCGATAGTCAAAGGCATTGCCGAGGGGACGATCAAATGGGAGCTCGACCCGGACTTCGGCTACGAGATTGCCACATCTGTTCCCGGCATAGAAGGGGACGATGCGGATGTTCTCAACCCCAAGAAGCTCTTCGAGGAGCAGGGTCGGGGCGACGAGTACGACAAGTACGTGTCGCGCTTCAAGCAGGAACGGAGCGAGTTCCTAAAACAGTTCCCCGCACTGTCGGAAGAGATTGTCCACTCAGTAGGATAAACGTCTAGTTTGACAATTAGACCGTAACGAAAACGGTCCAAAAACATCTTTATTAGTAGAGACAGCTATTAAGCGTCTTGTTGCCTAGTACAGGCAAGGACTTGGATAGGGCAAGGAATGCTCAAAAGATCAGACAACAATCCCGCAACAGAGATAAGACCGGCGCGAATGATTATGCCTGCACTTTTCTTGGCAGCCATATTGTCGGCGCTACTGTTTTCTGTTAGTGCCTATGCGGGAGTAGGCACAGACAGTAAGCAATCTGGGGTGGGGGATATAACAGCACCTGTAACGCAGTTCTGGGCGCCCCCGACCGTTTCGCTGCAGAAACTTTCTCGCAGCGGCGTTCGACTCGAGCTCAGGACCAATGAACGCGTGAAAGGAACAATCTACTTGCATATCCCGGTTGTAACCGTCAGCGGCGAAGCGGGCTCAGTAAGCCCGCTCGCCGTGAGACGCATTCGCTTGAAAAGCGGCAAGAGGCGAGTAAGGATTCGCCTCCCGAAAAGCAAGCGGAAGCTGATCCGCCACAAGCGCAAGCTGATGCTTGTCTTTGTGGCTCAGGACCGAAGCGGCAACCGCGCGGCACCGCTGGTCAAGTACCTGAAGATCAAGAAGAAATAGATTCTCAGTGCGACTCCTCCGACGCGGCGGCGGGGGGTCGGCTCTCTTCGGCGAGTGAGGTGATCTCCAGTGTGTCGGTGGAGGCTGCTTGGTCTAGGACTTCGGATGCTTCGTCGGCGCTGCGTGCGTAGAGCTCGACCAGTAGGTGTACGACGATCTTGTCTTCATCATGCTTATGAAAGCGGACGTGGGTGAAGAACTCGTTGATGCCGGCTGTACCCAATGAGCTGTATGTGAGTGAGTCGGCGGCCTCGGGGCCCGAGCATGTCTCTACCCGATCTTGATCGATGGTGACAGTGCACGATGCGATCCAGGGTGTGCCTGCGACCATTCGTTCCCATCGATCGTCATCCGGTTCGACCCGGCCATCTATGAAATTCAAGTGAGGTTGGTCATGCATGCAGTTGAGGCACTGCACCGACGTCTCGTGCAGCTCGTCGACCTTTTCGCTTGGTTCGCCAGTATCGGCGTCCAGTCGCATGACGGAGTCGTAGTGGACCTGCACTTCTAGGTCCTGTGACCAGCAGCGGTAGCAACGAAGCCATGGCCTGTCCGATGATGAACTCTCGCCAAGTGGATCTCCGTTACGCATCGTCTACACCTTTGACGGCGAGGAGAACTCGCCGAAGACCTCTTTCATCGTGCCGCAGACTTCTCCGAGCGTTGCGTAGGAGTGAATTGCCTCCAGCATGACGGGCATGACGTTTTCATTGCCTTCCACAGTCTTTCTCAGCTTGGCCAGCACAGCGTCGACTGCTGCATTGTCGCGTTCGTCCCGCAACTTCTCAAGCTTCTGCTTCTGGGCTTCGGCGAGGCTCGGGTCAACCTTGAAGTACTCCGCCTGGGGATCGTTCTCGTCCCTGTATTTGTTGACCCCGACAACTACGCGCTCACCATCTGTCACTTGCTTTTCCCATTTGTAGGCTTCGTCCAGGATCGCCTTGTTGTAGTAGCCGCTTTCTACAGCTTCGACGGCGCCGCCAAGTTTCTCGATCTTCTTCATCTCTTCGACTGCGCGACGCTCCAACTCGTCGGTGAGCCACTCCACGTAGTAAGAGCCGCCCACGGGATCGACGGTGTCGGTGACTCCGATCTCGTCTGCGATTATCTGCTGGGTGCGCACGGCTATTGTTTGGGCCTTCTCGGTTGGAATTGCAAACGCTTCGTCATAGCAAGACAGTGCCATTGACTGCACTCCTCCGAGCGTGGCGGCCAAAGCCTGGATGGCGGCTCTTGTGATGTTGTTCTCGGGTTGCTGTGCAGTCAACGTGGAGCCACCGGTCTGTGTATGAGTACGAACCATCATTGACTTCGGGTCGGTTGCGCCGAACCTCTCCTTCATGATCTTTGCCCACAGGCGGCGCAGTGCCCGGTATTTGGCGATCTCCTCAAAGAAGTTCATGTGCGTGTTGAATATCCAGGAAATCCGAGGTGCAAAGTCGTCGATATCCATGCCGCGCTCCTGCACCGCCTCGATGTAGGCGATGGCGTTTGAGAAACTGAATGCGATCTCTTGAACTGCGGTCGAGCCCGCCTCGCGAACGTGATAGCCGGACAGTGAGATGGCGTTGAAGCGTGGCACGTGTTCGGTGCACCAGGAGATGAGGTCGGCTGCCAGTCTCAGCGATGGCTTGGGCGGATATATGTAGGTACCGCGGGCATCGTACTCCTTGAGCACGTCATTTTGAGCAGTCCCCGAAAGCTTGTCTCTATCGACCCCCTGGTTTTCACCGGCCGCGACGTACATGGCAACCAGCACCGGCGCGGGGGCATTGATCGTCATCGACGTCGACACCTTGTCCAACGATATGTCGTCGAAGCAGATCTCCAGATCGGCGAGCGAGTCGATTGCAACACCAACCTGCCCGACTTCGCCCATCGCCCTTGGATCATCCGAGTCGAGGCCCATCTGGGTCGGGAGGTCGAAGGCCACCGAGAGCCCGGGCTGTCCCTGCGAGAGCAGGAACTTGAATCTTTCGTTTGTCTCCTCGGAAGTTCCGAATCCCGCGTACTGTCTAATTGTCCAGGGTCGACCTCTGTACATGGTCGGTTGGATCCCTCGTGTGAATGGATACTCACCGGGAAATCCGAGATCTCGTTCGTAGTCGATATCACTGATTTGCTCTGGCGTGTACAGCCGGTCGGTGGGAAGCCCGGACACGGTTTCAAACGACTCGCGACGCTCGCTATGCCTCTCGAGTGCCTTGGCGAGGGTCTCGCCCTCCCAGTGCCTGCGGGCCTTTGCGATCGCTTCGATCGAGCCGCTGCTCGTCAATCGCTCCTCAGAGCGCAACAGGGCCTGAGTCGAGGACGTGTCGTTGTCTGCGTTGCCTTCGCCAGTCACAAAGAAACTTTACTTTACTGGGGTCTGGCGCACAATTGTCGCACAAAGAATTACGTTAGGCCTACCTCTATAGGGGGAGGCTCTAATAAGCTCATGAGATGGATATGGGAACAGGGCAAGTTCATCTGATCGATACACATCACGCGGGCGAGAGCCATGGGACGGGCTGCTGGCTGCTTGTGGGACCGAAGTCCGCGCTTGTAGATCCCGGGCCGGAATCCAGCATAGATACCGTGCTTGAAGGAATTGGGCAGCTTGGCATGACAGGGGATGATCTGGACGCTGTTCTGATAACACACATTCATCTGGATCACGCGGGCGCAGCGGGCACGCTTGCGCAAAAGTTCCCAGACTTGAAGTTTTACGTGCACGAGCGGGGTGCGCCGCACCTGGTTGACCCGGATCGATTGCTGCGCAGTGCCGAGAAGATCTACGGCCAAGATATGGAGCGGCTCTGGGGGCAGGTCCTGCCGGTACCGCAGGAGCGTGTCGTCGTCTTGGAGGGAGGGGAGACTCTGGATGCCGCGGGTAGAAGCATAGAAGTCGCGTACACACCGGGCCATGCTTCCCACCATGTTTCCTACTTCGACCCATCGGACGGTGCCGCCTACACGGGAGACATTGCCGGAATGAGGCGGCTGCACGGTTTCGTGATACCACCGACACCGCCTCCGGATATAGATTTGGAGCTGTGGTTTTCCTCGTTAGACAAGTTGGCGTCGTGGGAGCCGGCCCGGCTAAGGCTGACTCACTACGGCGAGGTCGATGACGCAAACGGCCACCTTGCAAAGGTGCGGGGCCGTTTGGAGGTGTGGTCAAAGGCGGTTGAGCGGTTAGTCCGCGACGAGTTATCGGACCCCGTGGACCGCTTCAGGGAAGTGATCAAGGCGGACCTGTTGAGCGATGGAACCAAGCAGCAGGTTGACGATTACGTCGATGGCACGCATTTCAGCTCGAAGCAGCAGTTCCTGGGCCTGGAGCGCTACTGGCGCAAGCGGATTTAGCTGCCAGCCACCAGCGTTGACCACTGAGGAAGGATCGGTACCAGATGCGTGCCGATCGCCCTCTCGCGCAACTTGATCATCTCCTCTGAATGCCAGTATTTGTCGAAGTCGAGCCTATCCTCCCAATACGAGTGGTGTATAAAGTGAAGCGGGTCATCCTGGCCACGGATAAAGGAGTATTCCCTGGCTCCATAGTTCATGACTTTTGATGCTGCGGGTGCCCATAGCTGCTCGAATTCATCGCCGAGAAATGCGTTTGCATGCAGATCAATGATGCATACTTCCATGAAAAGTTCATGCTACACGATACGGAATTGGTAGTAGGGTATTCTTATAGATCGTGGCCACAGTTACCGAGGAAAAGGAACGTACTCAGCATCCTGGCGAAGGGCTCGGAGGAAGCTGGCGAGTGGTTGTTCTAAACGACAGCCACAATACCTTTGATCACGTTGCCAACAGTCTTGCATCGACTATCCCGGGCGTTAACATCGATCAGGGCTATCAGATTGCCAACACGATTCACAATTCGGGCCAGGCAATAGTCTGGTCAGGCCACATGGAGGCAGCCGAGCACTACTGGACTCAGCTTGAAACTACCGGCCTGACGATGGCACCACTCGAGCGTTGCTAGTGGCGTTGAGTACTAGCCGCCCACCTCGGCCCTGATCGCACCCTCGCCTTCGGCGGTCTTGCCCTCTTCCTCGGATGTCGCTCCAACAAGGATCGAGATTTTGCCGAGGTGCTTGTTTTCACGCAGAAGCTGGTGTGCATCCGGCACCTTCTCGTATTCCATCGTCTGCCAAAGGACGGGGCGGATCTTGCCCTCTGTCATCAGCTGGTTCGCTTTGTAGCACTCGTATGCGTTGGCGAAGTGCGACCCAAGGATCTCCTTCTGTCGCATCCACAGGTAGCGGACGTCGAAGTCCAGGGTGTAGCCGCTGGTGGCTCCACAGATCACAATCTTGCCGAACGGCTTACAGACGAGGACGCTGGTCGGGAAGGTTGCCTGGCCCACGTGCTCGAACACTATGTCGGGATCCTGCCCGCCGAAGTGCTCTCTCACGGCCTTGCCGAAACGGCGTGACTCCTTGAACCTTGCCTTCTCTTCGTCCTTGGTCTCCTCGCCCGTGCGCAGAAACTCGTATTCGTTCCGGTTGATGTACCCGACCGCACCCAGTCGCTCCACTAGTTCACCCTTCTGATCAGAGGAGACGACGCCGAGCGCATTACCGCCGGCCAACTTCACGATCTGGGTGGCAAACACTCCCAGGCCTCCGGCTGCGCCCCAGATAAGGACGTTCTGTCCCGCCTGCAACTTGCAGCGATCGATCAACATTCGATAGGCGGTGAAGTAGGTGAGCCCGTAGCTGGAGGCCTCTGCCCAGCTCAGCTGAGGAGGCTTGGGTAGAAGCTGCTGAGCCTGGACCTTCGTGAACTGGGCGAAGGAGCCCCAGCTTGTCTCGTAACCCCAGATCTTCTGCTCCTTTGACGCCAGCGGGTCGAATCCGTGGGTCTCGTAGTCCTCGTACGAGGCTTGGTTGCAGTGCAGAACCACTTCGTCTCCCGGATCCCACTTGGTAACTCCCGGTCCTACCTTCCAGACGATCCCGGAGCAGTCGGAGCCGCCGATATGGTGGTCTTCCGGGTGATAACGGAAGACGGATACTGGTGTGCCCAGCGACGCCCAGACATTGTTGAAGTTGACTCCCGCGGCCATCACGCGAACGACAACCTCGAATGGCCCGGGCTCCGGAACCTCTATCTCCTCCAGCTGAAAAGCGTCGATCGGCTCGCCTTCGCGCTCCTCGCGGATGACCCATGCGGACATAGCCTTCGGCAGCTCGCCCGGCTCGGTTGAAACCTCTTTTACTTTGGTTAGATCGGTTGTTGCCACTTGATTATCCCCCGGTGGTCGGATTAACGAGTGGGAAGCGTATCCAAGATGCAGCTAAGTGTGAATGGGACCACTAAGGAAGGAGCAGGTCGTTCTGTGAGCTTGGACGCTCTTTGGTGACCTTGAATCTCTTGGACGCGATTGCAAGCGTGTCGGCAGCTGAAAGTTCGTATTCGCCCTGCTTCAAATTGACCTTCACGATGGTCGTGTTCTGCGGCGCAAAGTTTCTGGATGAGCGCTTGAAGTCTCCTCTGCTGATTGTAAATCGTTGAGCCGAGCTGCTCAGATTGATGACCGTGAATGTCGCGGGCCCTGCGCCAATGGAAGCGGGTGAAGTGGTAACCCGTTCATCGCCTATGGCAACCGACACGATAAGTGGCGCCGGTGCGCGCAGTTTGTTTTTGCGATCGTTACCGGAGCAGCCGGCGGCAACAATGGATGCCATCGCGAGTAAAAGCAGCAATGTGAGTGTCGATCGAACCCTACCCATCTCCTCTTTGATCCCCATCCGGAAGGTTATCCGAACCAGACAGATTTGCGAGACCCAAGCATCTTTTGGAGCTCCTTGTGGATTCTAGACCGGATTACTTCCGACAACTGTTGGACCAGCGCAACGTCTCGCGCTGCCTCGGCACCATATTCGGCTACAGATACCGGCTCCAGGAATCGAATCTTGAACTTTGCCGGCAGGTACATCGCAGCACCAAGCGGCCCAAGCAGCGGAACCGTGGGTGTTACGGGGAAATAGACGAGCCCCGAGAGTTTTTGAAGCAGCGGTATATGTGCGAACGTGGGCATAGCCTCCTCGGCCCCTACGACCGCTATCGGCACGATCGGCCTCTGTGCTTTCAACGCTGTGGAAACGAACCCTCCACGGCCGAAGCGCCGTAGACGGTAGCGCTGCCAGTAGAGCTTTCGTGGACCTCTCTGGCCTTCGGGGAAGACAAGGGCGAGGCGTCCCTCGTCATGAAGCAGCCGCTGAGCATTCGCCGGGTGGGCCCCGACCATGCCGATCTTGTTTGCAAGCATCCCAACGATGGGGTAGCCCTTGAACCAGTTCTCTCCCAGCATGAAGAGCGGCCTTGGCTCAGGGTGCTCGTTCCTGATCGCCTGGGCGATCATCAGGGCGTCGGGAGGGATTGCCCCGGCATGATTTGCGACCAGAAGTGCTCCACCACTCGAGGGAACGTGCTCGATTCCCTCGCACTCGACTCTAAACCAGTTCTTGTAGTAGAAGTTGAAGATTGGCTCAACCAGGGAGTAGAAGCTCTCAGAGCGTCCCCAATCGTCGACATTCCGCGCGGGATCGGGAGCTGGGAGGAGGCCGTCAAGATCTCTGCGCACCGGTACGGCAGGCTTGTCGGAGGGCATCGCGTAGAGGTCGGGGTGCGCCTCGTACCCTTTTGATGGCCTGCTACTGGCATCCTCTGCGTCGGTTGGAAGGGGGCCACCGAACAGCGGGCTGTCGGCGCTCAGTGTGCCTTCATGCAAGGTAGCGCCGGTTTTACCTGCACCACGATCACTCTCGTCGCCGATCGCCCGATCGCCTTCACGATTATCGGCATCATCTGCGCTTGAACTCATGGCGCCCTGGCTTACCTTCCTTTCCACATCTATTAACTAGTCAGGGAATGGCAGGGTAACAACTTTCGCCCTTTCGCCTGCCGGGCCAAGTAGAACTTCGTCGCCCGGGTTAACTTCCTTGCGAAGGATCGCCAATGCGATTGGGCCCAATCGCGGCGAGACACACACCGAGCTCACGGCTCCGACCTCTCCGTCGTCAAGGATCACACGTACACCCGATCCGGGAGGTGTGTCACATGCAAGGCCTCGCAGGAACCGGTTTGGGTGGCCGCGATAGTGCATGCGCGCGACGGGCTCTTGTCCCACGTAACAGCCCTTCTCAAAGTTCACGGCACGGTCCTCAATGCCCGCCTCTGCGGGGAAGTTTTCACTGGTCATATCGATTCCGTAGCGGGGGACACCACTCTCGATGCGGATGCATTCTGCCACCTCGGGCGAAGCAGGTATGCAGCCAACCTCTTCAAGGCGGGTTGAAACTTCTCTCAGATCGTCTCTGGAGAGGATCAGGTCGAAACCGGCAGCCGCGCCGGTCGACATTACTCGCACTTCTTTGCCGGCTATTCGGCCCGGCACGTGTTCGTATTGGGCTCGCGGCATGTCGATCTTTTCATTGAGTGCGTTCTGTATGGCCTCAACTGATTTCGGGCCGTGCAAAGTCATCACGCCGAGTGTGTCCGAGAGATCTTGGATTTCAACCGTGTGTCCAATGCTGTGCATGCGAAGACTCTCAAGCAGGGTCTTGAGCGCCACCGGCTCGGTCCCGATGAGGAAATCGTCGTCTCGTCGCAGAGCTGTCAGGTCCGCCTGTATCTTGCCCTTGCGGGTCAACAGCGCGCTGTAACATCCCTCACCGCTACGCAGTGAAGCGACGTCGTTGGTCACCTGACTCTGCAGGAAATCCGAAGCATCGGGGCCGGCAACTGCAAAAAATGAACGATCGATTTGTTCAAGCAAACCGGCCGCTTCTTTCAGCGCTCTATACTGAGTTTCGTCAACCTTATTCATAACAGATGTAGCTGGCTGTGTAGATAATTGTAAGGACCTGTCCCGATAGGGCCAAAGCGCAGGTGCTGCATAACCAATGTATGTGGAGATTTGGAATCGGCCATGTAGGATAGGCTGTAACTAATGGAATTGAGCAAGGAATTTGATGCGATCATCGACGCGCTCCCCGATGACTGGTCCGATCTGGTATTTGAGATAGAGATCGATGATTTCGATCAGTATGTAGATGCGGCGGTGATCATGACACGCTGCAACGGTCAGCCTCACACCAATGGTGAATGGCAGTGGCGCGTTCGGGTTTCACGAGACGTTGGTCATGCTGCCGACGTCGAAACGGTACGTTCCGTTCTGGAGGGAATGGATTCACTTGAAGGTGACGGCAAGATCAGGCTAATCGATACCCGCGAGGGTCGCTCCGAGCCTTTCAACGGATGGGGGAGGACCGAGAGCGTGCGCCAGGAGTTTCTCTTAAAACGCTCGATCTGACACGGACGTCATCCTGAGCCCCGCAGGGGCGAAGGATCTCACGGATGTCACTCAGGCAGATAGGCGTTCGTAAAGGCCTCCGACAGCGGAGGTTTTTTCTTGAGGATGCCGAAGCGCAGATCCCAATCTGCCCAGGCTTTAATGACCTCAGGATCAAGGTAGCCAACTGATCTGGCGCTTCCCTTGAAGACGTCAAGCAGAGCGTCGAGTTGCTTGCGCATCAGGCGCTTGTCCAGGCCCGGGACCTCACTCACGAGGTCATCGAGGCTGCCTTTCGGATCGGACAGCGTTCGCTCATACCCCTGAACAGTTGCTTCGACGACCGAGCGCACCAGTTCGGGCTTTTCTTCGACTGTTTTACGCGACGCTACGAGCACCAGCTCGGGATAGCTTGGTGCTCCATAATCGTCAACGCGAAACTCGATCACTTTGAAGCCACGGTTACGCAGGCTCACGCCTTCAGCATTCCAGAATGCCGTGGCGGCCGAGACCTTCTCGCTGATCAGGCTTGCCGGAGCCTTGAAGCCTATGGTTATCTTTTTTACATCTTTCGGGTCTGCACCTGAGTGTGAGACGATCGAGTTCAGCACAGCGTCATCCGACGGCACGCCGGTCACTCCCACCTTCTTGCCGGCAAGTTGCTTGGGAGATTCAATGCCACTCTTCTTGAGAGCGATTATCGAGGAGAGCGGTTGCTCGACTATCGCCATTACGGCAACCAGATCCAGCTTCCGCTCCAGAGCTATCCCGAGGTCGTGGATATCGGCTATCGCAAATTGTGAACGCCCGGCGGCAACAAGTTTGAGCGAGTCGGCCGACGATGATGGTGCCTTGACCTTCAGGTCCACGCCCAGGTCCTCGTACATATCACGATGTAGTGCGGTGTAGATGCCGCTGTGCACAGCGTTAGGAGTGAAGTCGAGTACCAGGGTGGCTTTATCCGTATCGCCCTTTTCACCGCATCCGGCAATGGCCAACAGGATGAACAGGAAAGATATTGCGATGAATCTCAAACGCATCGGCGCATATTACGATACTTCGCTTATGGATTCGCCGAATCTATGGATAAGCTGCGTCAACTCGTCCGGCTAAAAATTGGGGGTTTGACAGTGGAAGAGCGTGGCACGGCAGCATATATAGCAGAGTTCATCGGCACGTTTATCCTGGTGATGACGATCACGATGGTTTTCAGCCTCTGGGGTCGTCCAGGCGGGGTGTTCGTGGTAATCCCGCTGATGCACGCTTTTGTGCTGATGATGCTGGTTCAGACGCTTGGAAATGTCTCCGGGGCGCACTTGAACCCCGCGGTCACGATTGCCTTTGCATCGATAAAAAAAATCAAACCGGCCGATTCGCTGATCTATATTCTCCTACAACTCTCGGGCGGCATACTCGGCGCGCTGTTTACCAAAGCGGTTCTTCTGGACGAAGGACGCTCCATCAGCTACGGAGCGACCAAGATAAACGAAAGCATGATCAACGTTACCGGGGGGTTGTTGGTTGAAGCAATGTTCACGTTCCTTCTGGTGTGGGCGATCATTGGTGTGGCCACCAACCCCAGAGCGGCCCGCGACTGGGCCGGCTGGGTGATCGGCGCAACACTGGGTGTGGGCGTGATAATCGCCGCGCCGCTTACCGGTGCGGGCTTCAACCCGGCTCGCAGCTTCGGCCCCGCTCTGGTCAGCGGAGTCTGGACGGACTTCTGGATTTACATCGTCGGCCCGATTGCCGGAGCAGTGGTTGCCGCTGTCGTCTACTACAAGCTGTTTATAGAGACGCACGAGAAAGTGGCTCGGATTCCGGACGTCGAGTAGGTAAAACCTTTATTCCGACCCCATGGGTAGGATATGATCTGACCTTGATGCAGAGAGCAGACACTGCTGTTATCGGAGACGTTGCGGATGCAGTCGACAGCGGTAGCGTGACCAAGGAGGGTATCTGCGGAATCTGTCCCTCGGGCTGCTGGGTAGAGCTCGACCTGAACGAAGGCAGGATCTCTGACATACGACCGCAGCGAGGCCATCCACTGGGCACTGTCTGCAGGCGCGGTGCGCACTCGGCAGAGATAGTGCATTCGAAAAACAGGTTGAAGCACCCGATGCGGCGTGTCGGTCCAAAGGGGACGTACGAGTTTGAGCAGATGAGCTGGGACGATGCGTTTGAACAGATCGTCGATCAGTTGAACCGGGTAAAGGAGATGTACGGTCCGGAGGCGGCGACAATCTACACCGGCCGCGGTGCGTTTGAGTCAGCGATGTGTGACGTCTTTCAGCCAGAAGGTGTGCGTGTCTCTTCGGCGTCCAGTGTGCTCTTTCCTTTTGGGTCTCCGAACACGATGGGTGTCGGTGCTCTCTGTTATGTGGCGTTTGCGATGATCGCGCCGCACACAACGATGGGGGAGATGTTCGTGGACATGTTTCCCGACGTTGCACACGCCGAGCTGATTGTCATCTGGGGCACGAATCCCGCAACCGACTCTCCGCCACTCGACTATGAGCGGATAAGGAATGCCCAAAAGATGGGGGCCGAGGTAGTGGTCATCGATCCACGTAGAACCGAGACCGCGAATGGCACCGGGGCCGAGTGGGTCCCGGTGAGGCCGGGGACCGACGGTGCGCTGGCGCTGGCAATGATCAACGTTTTGATCGAGGAGGAACTCTACGACGAGGAGTTCGTCGACGAGTGGACAGTTGGATTTGAAGAGTTGGCCGAACACGTGGCTGAATTCACCCCTGAGCGCAGCGAGCAGATCACGGGTGTACCGGCCAATCGGATCCGGGACCTGGCAAGGCGTGTGGCCGCGACCCGTGGCGCCGCATTGGTCATGTATACAGGGCTCGAGTACTCGAACAGTGGCGTACAGGCGATTCGTGCATGTCAGATCTTCTGGGCGCTTGCGGGGCAACTCGATACCCTCGGCGGTCTTAACTTCAAGATGAGTCAAAACGATTTTCCGCTCAACAGGAGCGGCCACGTTCCCAATCCGGACGTAGAACGCGCCGTGGGACGCGAGCGCTTCCCCCTGTACAGTGACCTTCGCGGTGAATCGCATGCGATTGCGCTGCCGGATGCCGTGCTAAAAGACGACCCTTACCCGATTCGCATGCTTTTAGTCGTCGGCTCGTCGATTGTTACCGCCTGGCCGCAGCCGGAGATCTGGAAAAAGACTCTTGAAGGGCTTGATTTTCTGGTGACGATTGACAGACAACTCACGGCCGATTCCGCGTATGCCGATATCGTGCTGCCGGCCACGACATACTACGAGACCACCTCGTACATGACATATGGCCCGATATTTCGCATTCGCGAAAAGATCATCGAGCCTATCGGCGAGTCGCGCAGCGACTTTTTCATAATGGCGGAGCTGGCTGAACGTCTTGGCTACGGCCACCTCTATCCACAAACGGAGGAGCAGCTCCTGGAACACGTGCTGGACGGATCGGGATTCACTCCCGACGATGTACGTGCGGCGGGAGGAACCGTCCAGATCGACCCGGTGATTCAGCAGTACAAGAAGTGGGAGAAGGGCATGTTGCGCAGTGACGGTAGGCCCGGCTTCAACACGCCGTCCGGAAAGTTCGAGATTGCATCGAGCACTCTTCGAGACTACGGCTACGAACCTCTTCCGGTATACACGGAGCCGACAGAGAGCAAGCTGTCCAGGCCAGATCTGCAGAAGGAGTATTCGCTGACATTCAACTCCGGTGCGCGCGTACAGACCGATTTCCGCAGCCAGCACCACGGTGTGGAGGGAATGCTGAGAGATGCTCCCGGCCCGGTGGTCGTGATCAATGACGTTGATGCCGCGGACAGGGGGATAGCGGACGGTGATCCGGTTGAAGTGCACACTCCTCGAGGCTCACTTCAATTCACGGCGAGGGTCACGCCTGACATTGTTCGCGGGTCGGTCGACGCGAATATGGGAGGTGGCGGTCCCCTGGGCCCTGCTCCGTGGCGTGATTGCAACGTGAATGAGTTGACGGACCTGGACAACTACGACGCGATATCGGGCTTTCCGGTCTATAAGGCACTAATGTGTGAGGTTGTGACGTCAGCTGAGCAATCAGGCGATAAAAGTGTTCCCGTGAGCGATAACACCGAACAAGAGCGCACGGACATTGCGGCGGTTGCCAACATTGACGAGAGTGCCCCGGTTTACGACGGTGTCGTCTATCTCGACAACAACGCGACGACCCCGGTCCACGAGGACGTGCTGGAGGCGATGATGCCGTACCTCGGCGAGCTGCATGGAAATCCGTCGAGCATTCACAGGGTCGGACACCAGGCACATACGGCGGTGGAGGAAGCGCGCAAGAAGGTTGCCCAGCTCATAGGATCGACAGCAAGGCGGATCATTTTTTCTGCCAGTGGCTCCGAATCGGACAACCTGGCAATCAAGGGCGTGGCTCAGGCCGGTCGGGCCGAGGGTAGGCATATCGTCACCTCATCGGTTGAGCATCCCGCCGTTCGTGAGAGTTGCGCGGCGCTGGAGAGCGATGGTTTCGAGGTGACCTGGCTGCCGGTCGATGACTTGGGTCTGGTTAGCCCACGGGAGCTCGAGCAGTCAATACGAAACGAGACCGTCCTTGTTTCGATAATGCACGCCAACAATGAAACCGGTGCAATTCAGCCCATATCCGAACTTGCCGCGATTGCACGAGACCGGGAAGTTCTGTTTCACACGGACGCGGTGCAGTCAGTGGGGAAAATTCCAGTCAATGTCGATGATCTGGGTGTTGACCTGCTTTCAATCTCCTCTCACAAGATGAACGGTCCGAAGGGCGTCGGCGCACTCTACGTGCGCAGGGGCGTGAGCCTTTTCCCCCTGATCCACGGTGGTGGGCAGGAACGAGGCCTTCGCTCCGGCACTGACAACGTGCCCGGAATTGTCGGTCTGGGAAGAGCGTGTGAGATTGTTTGTGCCGGGCTTGATCGAAGCGATACGTTGATTGAACTTCGAGACCGGCTCGAGCGAGGTGTCAGGGACCTGATTCCGCAGGCGCGGCTGAATGGGCCCAGAGAAAAGCGACTCCCCAACACGCTCAATATGACTCTCCCCGGTGTTCGGGGTGAGTCGCTTGTTCTCGGCATGGACCGCCTGGGAATCGCATTCTCGTCGGGCTCGGCCTGTAAGTCGGGCCATCCGGAGCCGTCTCATGCCCTGCTTGCACTGGGCCTGTCCGAGGAAGATGCGCACTGCGCCGTGCGCTTTTCGCTGGGATGCGAAACATCGGGCGAGGACATCGACAGAGCACTTGACGCGATGGAGCGGGTTGTGGGTGGCATCGACTGGGACGTTGCCTTCGTGCCCTGCAAGTGATACGGACGTCATTATTAGCTGAAAGAGCACAATCTTAGGTAGAACCCCGGTATACTGAGAGCAGTTGTCACGGAAGGGAAAAGGAATGCCCGCGACTGAATCGCTGTCCGCCGTCAAGGAACGTGAAAATGCACGTGACAGGGCGTTGATGGCAAGATCTGCATCGGGCGAGCGTGAGGCGTTGGAGGAGCTTTTCAAGGCTTACAACGAACGGATCTATCACTCGTGCCTGCATGTATGCCGCAGCCCAGACGATGCAATTGATGCCACCCAGGAGGCATTTCTAAACGTTTTCAAACGGATGCGCGAGCAAAATGCCGACATCTCGAGCTTCCGTGACTACATCTTCACTTCGTCAAGAAACGCAAGCTTGAAGATCATCGCCAAGCGCAGCCGGTCGGTTCCCACGGAAGAGGTTCCGGAGAATGCTGAGGATCGGGTAATCGATGCGATAGAAGATCCGGAGCGGTCGCTTCTTATCGAGGATCAGCAGGAAATAGTGCGCAGCGCAAGCGGGCGGATTTCAAAACGTCAGCTGGATGCGTTGAAGATGTATGAACTGGATGGCATGGATTACAAGGACATAGGTCAGCAGCTTGAACTGGAACCCAATGCGGTTGCGCAGTTGATATCCAGGGCGAGGCAGAAGTTGCGGACCGAGGTTCGCTACTCAGGTGCTGCCCAGCACACCTCGACAGAAATTTGCACGAGGGCCATGGCGCTGATGTCAAAGAAAGTTGATGGCACTCTCACAAAGAGACAGGCAATCTGGCTCGACCCACACATTGAAAGTTGCGATATATGCAAGACCAACCTGAATGTAATGGAAGAGGTCGGGACGAGTTACCGATCCCTGCTGCCACCGTCTGCGCTGATCTTTGAGCGCGTTTTCCGAGATGATGCCCTGGCACAGCTTTATCCTCGTTTGACGGATTCGGGCACTACCTCGACGAGCACGGCGGCACAGGGCACCGGGATCTTCACGTTCAGCAGGAAGATAGCCGCTTCGATACTGATATTGGGCGGCGTTGCATTGATCGGGGCAACTTCATCAAGTCCCGGCGTTCCTGACCCGGATACCTACCATGCAATCACTTCTGATGCCAGTGACGTGCAGAACTCACTGTACGCCGGATTAGTGAGCCCACAGTCGGTCGGCGCCGGTGCGGGGCTGGTAGCCGATGGCACAGTGGGGGAAGAGGGTGCATCTGCCGATAACGGTCAAACGGCAGCCGTCCCATCCTGGCCGGGAGTTGCCGATGCACAACCGGTTCCCGGCAACTTGGTTTCGGTGATAGATCCGACATCCGCTGGCGCCGGTGCTGTTGTTGGTGTTGAACTACAGTCAGGCTCCGGCGGGGATGAGGGTGACGCTGAAATCTTGTCCAACGGCGCCACGGCGTCGTCTGCGTCTTCAGGTGAGACTACCCGCAGGCGCAGAGGCACAGGGAGTGGCAGCGAGGATAATCCGTTTTACGGATTTCAAGGTGGCGCAGCGGTCACCTTCATTAACAGCGGATCTTCATCAAGCAGGCGTCGCGGCTCGGGAAGCACCCGTTCGGGCAGATCGACGCGCTCCAGCCGCAGTGGCTCCAGAAGAGGCTCGTCATCCGGGTCGGGGAGCGGAAGAAGTCACACGAACCCGGGAAGTAGCTCGGGCGGTAATTTGGCGGCTCCCAGCATTGGCGGCCCGGGTCCCGGGACTTCGAGTCCCATAGGTGGAGGTTCCAGTGGCTCGACCTCGGAATCGGGCGGAGGCACGCCGCGTAGCGGCGACTCGGGAGAAGGGTCCGGTGACAGCAGTCGAACCGACACCGATTCGGGCAGTAGGGACGGCTCATCAGGATCGGGTGACTCGGGCTCTGGTGGCAGAGACGACGACAACGGCTCACGCAGGTAGCTGCACTCACAAACCGCCCATAGTCCGCAGGCAGGCTGAAAGCCTATTTCTATAGGCACAAAATAATTCAATTGACCCCGTAATTCTCAGCGACCGACGGGATCGTTCCTTTCGTATACGTAAAAAAGCAGGTTTTGGCCGATCTTCCGGTTGGCCGAAAAGGTGCGCTACAGCGGAAGAAAGGACCTCTGATCGCATGAGCGCTGAGCGAAATAAAACCAAGGCTTACGAGAACGAGCGAGACCGCTCGCTTATTGCCATGTTCAAGGCCGGGGATAGAAGGGGCCTCGAAGAGTTGTACCGGCATTACCACGAGCGGGTATACCGGTCGTGTCTTCACACATGCCGCGATCCTGAAGACGCTATCGATGCCACACAGGATGCATTTCTCAACGTATTCAGGCGAATTGGTCGTAGCGACGGTGATCTCAGCAGCTTTCGCGACTACCTTTTCATGTCGTCACGCAACATCAGCTTGAAGATCATCTCCAAGCGCAAGCGGTCCACTCCGACCTCGGAGCCGCCGGAGCCGGATGAACTTGTTCACGCAAGCGAGGATCCGGAGCGCTCTGCCCTTATCGACGACCAGAGAGAGATACTGCGCAAGGCCACGGGAAGCCTGAATCAACGCCAGATCGATGCATTGACCATGTACGAGATCGAGGGCAAGAGTTATTCGGAGATTGGTGAATTTCTTGGCATCGAGGCAAATGCCGTGGCGCAACTGCTGCTGAGAGCGAGGATTCGATTAAAGAAGGCGGTACGACTGCGAGCTGCACGGGAAACGTCGTCCGGGAGTTGCTCTGATGCGCTGGCGCTGCTTTCGAAGAAGACGGACGGGAAATTGCATGACGGTGACGGGGAATGGCTCGACGCACACCTTGATGACTGCCACAGGTGCAGGACAAACCTGCTGGTTATGGAGGAGGTTGGAACGAACTACCGGTCGCTGATCCCAGTCCCGGCCGCCTTGGCCTTCGATCGAGTGTTTTCGGACGAGGCGCTCGCCGCGATACTCAAGGGTGTCGGAGATGCAGCAGGTGTTGCAGGTACTACAGGAGGTGGAGAAGAAGCGGGCGGAGCCGAAAATACCGTCGCTGCCCGCCAACGCAAATCAGATTTAAAACTCCGAAAAAAGCTGCGGTTCCGGAAGCGCAGCAATTGCAACGGAGAGACGGTCGGCTTTGGGAGAGGAAAGAAGACCGCTGTGGCTACAGCAGCCATGTTGTTGCTGATAACTGCTGTTATTGCACCTGCTCATTGGAACGGGAAAGCGGAGCGGGACGGCGTAACTGACAGCAAGGCCATGACCGGCATGGACAAAGGGGTGTTGGCTTCCGGCATTGGAGGACCGGCGGGACGGTTTCATCAATCCGACTACTCAGATGGTTCGCATCTAGCTGGGAGCGATAACCAAGGCTTTGCCAAGAGCGAAAAGAAAGTGCTGCAATCCACCTCTGCCACGGCGAAGGCATACTCGAATCTAACGAACGATGGACAGATACAGGCCAATGAAACCGAGAGCACCGGTGTATCGGAAGGTAATTCCACAACAGTGGGTCAGAAGCAGGCAGTAGAGAGCAAGCCCAAGAAGAAATCGAAGCCAAGTGCAAAGGCCAAGAAGAAGAGTTGTAAGGGAGTCAAGTGCAAGGGGCTTGGCAAGAAAAAGAACTCGGGCTATGTCCCGACTCCGACGAAGCAGTTCAAACCGGCTCAGCAGTCGAAGGGCAGTCCTCCCGCGCACCCGGCAATACCGAATCCGGACACCACAAAGAAGGACATCGGTAGTGGCAGCAAAGACCAAGAGTCACTCGAAGAATCAAAGCCCATGAAAATAAACCTCACGATGCCAAAGCTCAAGAACAATCTGCCGAAGAAGGACTGCAAACCGCTCGATATGTCGTGCTGATCGATACTGCTTCCGGCGCACAAGGCTGACGGCAGTTAATTGGGCCTGTGGCGACGGTAAGCTTTCACCGTGGCAAAGATCTATACCAGGAAGGGCGACGATGGAACGACGTCGCTCTTGTATGGAGGCCGTGTCCTCAAGTCAGGACTACGCACCGATGCCTACGGCGCTCTGGACGAGGCCGTATCGGCGATCGGGGTTGCACGCGCAAAGTGCGAAGACGGAGGATTGGGCAAGGACCTGCTTTGGCTTCAGAGAGAGCTTTTTGTAACTGGGGCGCAGCTCGCAACGGCGCCCGATGCCGAGCAGCGGCTTGAGGAGGGTGTGAGCCGGATAGGCGAGCAGAGTGTTCATCTGGCAGAGCAAAAGATAGATGCCTACATGTCGCAGGTGGACTTGCCACCCAAATTTGTCATCCCCGGCGGCACAGAGTTGTCCGCACAACTCGATGTTGCCAGAGCGACACTGCGCAGGGCGGAGCGCCGCGCAGTAGAACTGGCTCAGGAGGAGGAGCTGGATCCGACGCTGTTGAAGTTCTTGAACAGGGCGAACGATCTTCTATTTGCACTTGCACGAGCAACAGACGAGCAGAGCCCGGAGCTATTTGAACATGGGCGGGAATAGTTGAAGGTGCGTAGCGCGGCAATTCTCGGTAGCCTCTGCAATCAGTGAAGCGCGTCACCTTCAGCCGAAACTACACCGTCTCACTGTCGCGAACCTGTCAGTGCTACTGCAAGTACTGCTCGTTTGCCACCCATCGGGCTCATCTATATTCGCCCGACGAGGTACTGGCCCAGCTCGACGACGCTGTACGGAGAGGCTGTAAAGAGCTTCTCATACTGACCGGAGAGAAGCCTGAGATAAACGAAGAGGTTGCCGAGCGACTGAAAAACTATGGATATGACGACTTCACCGGCTACGTCGTCTGGGTATGTGAGCAGGCGCTCGATAGGGGTATTCTGCCGCACAGCAATATTGGAGTTCTGTCCGAGTGTGACCTGGGCCGTCTGAGGAAAGTGAACGCCTCGATGGGACTTATGCTCGAATCGTCAGCGGAGAGGCTTATGCAGACGGTGCATGCGGGGTCACCCACGAAGCATCCCAAGGCGAGGATGGAAATGATCGATACGGCAGGAAGGCTGAAGATACCCTTCACCAGCGGCATCCTGGTCGGAATCGGGGAGACAGAAGAGGAACGTATCGCCTCGCTTGAGTTGATAGCTGAATCTCATGAGCGTTACGGGCACATTCAGGAAGTTATTCTGCAAAACTTCGTTCCCCACGACAACTACTTCGGGCGTGATGTGAGTGAGATCGCAGATCACGCAGCAAGCGGCTCAGCGAACGGTTCGGCTGCAACTCAGTCGCTGCCGGAGTGGGCTACGCAGATCACGCTTGAAGATTTGAAACGACTCATCGGGGAGTGCCGCAGGCTGATGCCTGATGTGGGCATCCAGGTGCCGCCAAATCTGTCGGAGCGGTGGGCCGAACTGGTCGAGGCGGGTGCAACTGATCTCGGCGGCCTTTCATCTAACGGCGATCACATATCACCCGAGCACCCGTTCCCGACGTCGCACAGCGTCCGCAAGGATTTGAGAGCCGCGGACTACGCGTTGACCGAAAGGCTATGCGTGTACGCAAAATACATCGACCCGGAGTGGATTTCACAGACCGTGCTGGACGTTGTCAGGTCGAAGCACTGGAGCTTTATTCCTCGTCGCAGCTCATATCGCACATCGCGGGTCAAGATACCCGAGATGACAGCGCCACGGGCGATCGAAAAAAGTAGGTCAGGCCAGGCTCTTGACACAGAGGATATGACCGCACTGTTTTCCGAGACCAGGAGTGGAGTGATTGAGGAGATGCGGCTTGCCGCCGACGAGTTGCGCGCTGATGTTGCCGGCGAGCTTGTCACCTACGTGGTTAATCGCAACATCAACTACACGAATATTTGCAACGTTGGCTGCGGGTTCTGCGGCTTTGGCCAGGGAAAGCGATCTCCCGATGCATATCACCTGAGTGAGGACGAGTTTGCAGAAAAAGTTAACGACGCAGTGGCATATGGCGTAACCGAGATCTGCATTCAAAGCGGAATTCACCCTGATTACACCATGAGTGACTACGGTCGCTGGCTGAAGCTCGCAAAAGAGATTGCGCCAGAAGTTCATCTGCACGCCTACTCACCGATGGAAGTTGCCTACATGTGCGATCAATCCGGGAAGCAACCCGAGGCGGTATTCGAATACCTACGCGACTGCGGGCTTGGATCGGTGCCAGGCACAGCGGCTGAAGTTCTACACGACGGGCTGCGTGAGCAGATATCGCCGAACAAGCTTCCGACAAAGCGTTGGATCGAGATGATCGAGGCCGCACATCGAGTTGGTCTACGCTCGACCGTGACTGTCCTTTTCGGTCACATAGAAGAGCCGTCAGAGCTTGCGCAGCACATGCGAGTAGTGAAGGAACTGCAGGCGCGTACAGCCGGGTTTACCGAGTTCGTGCCGCTTTCATTCATTCCATATCACACCCTTCTTGGCCGCACTCATGGAGTGGAAGAGATTTCACGTGAAGAAAACCTTAAGTTCACGGCAGCTTTCAGGCTGGCGCTTGGCAGGTCGATTCGCAATCTGCAAGCAAGCTGGGTGAAGATGGGCCTGGATGCGGTCACCGAATCGCTTCGGTGGGGCGTCAACGATCTTGGTGGTACTTTGATGGAGGAATCGATCTCCAGAATGGCCGGCTCCGGCCATGGCGCGAGACTCGATCCGGAGGATCTGATCGGGGCCGCTCACGCGGCGGGCAGGCCAGTCGCGCAACGCGATACGCTGTACGAGATAGTCAGAGAGCATGCGGCAACAGAAGAGGTAGTTGCCGCCTGACTGCAACATGCGCGCAATGGTCTTGGAAAGCACGGCTCGCGCGGAAGACTTACCGTTAGTTCTAAAAGATCTGCCAATTCCAGAGCCCGCAGACGGAGAGGTCCTTTTAAAGGTGAGCGCATGCGGCGTGTGCCGTACCGATCTGCACGTGGTCGAAGGTGAGCTTGAGAATCCGAAGCTGCCGTTGATTCCGGGCCATCAAATCGTTGGCGAAGTCGTCAAAGTGGGTGATGGAGTGGAAACCGCCGCGATTGGGGACCGGCTGGGTGTCGCTTGGCTCGCAAGCACATGTGGAAGCTGCGCGTACTGCCGCGCGGGCATGGAAAACCTGTGCGACAAAGCTCTGTTCACCGGTTATCAAGTGAATGGCGGTTACGCCGAGTACGCGACTGCCCGTGCCGATTTCGCCTACCCGATCCCCCAGGGCTATCCGGACCAGCAGGCGGCGCCGCTGCTGTGTGCCGGGCTTATCGGCTACCGCTCTCTTCGCATGGCCGAGATCGAGCCGCTGGACGGTCCACTGAGGATTGGGCTCTACGGCTTCGGTGCCTCAGCGCACATTGTCTGCCAGGTCGCCAACCACAGAGGACATGAGGTGTATGCCTTCACCAAGGACGGCGATACAGAGACGCAGTCGTTTGCCCGTGACCTGGGTGCTGTCTGGGCCGATGGGTCGAGCGAAAGCCCGCCGGAGAAGCTCGATTCGACGATTATCTTCGCCCCGGTCGGGGAGCTTGTGCCTCAAGCGCTGAAAGTTCTACGCAAGGGTGGAGTCTGTGTCTGCGCCGGTATTCACATGAGCCCGATCCCAAGCTTTGACTACGACATACTGTGGGGCGAGCGTGTTCTTCGCAGCGTCGCCAACCTGACGCGAAAAGATGCGGAGGAGTTTTTTGAGTTAGCGCCTCGGGTTCCTGTGACTACACACATCAAGACATTCGAACTTGAAGAGGCCAATTCGGCGCTGCGGAAACTTAAAGAAGGCGAAGTAGAAGGCGCCGCGGTGCTAGTTCCGTAGCAGCAGCAATTTGAACCAAAATGAGCCGTCGGGAAAACGAAGTCTCGGCCGTCTATCTGGTGGAGAAAGATTCTTGAGGGGTCTAGCGGAAAAGATCCTCTGACTCGGGCCTCAAGATTGCTCGAGCTCCGGGGCCATCCTCGTCGGTTACATGCCTTCCGAGGCCGCGAATCAGTATGAATGGATGGCCCGAGTCCTTGGCTCGGGCCAGATCAGCTGCGGCCGCTATCTGATCGGCGACGGCGGTACATGTTGCGCTCAAGATTCGGCCATAGCGATCCGTATCACCGCGGTGATCGTCAAACGCCACGAGACCGGCACAGCCGATCGCAAAATCGACCTGTCCGAGTCGCCAAGGCCTACCGAAGCTGTCACTTATCACTATCGCAGGGCCGGTGCCCGTCAGTTCTGTCAAATCGCGCCGTAGCTTTCTGGCAGACTCATCGGGATCGAGTGGCAAGAGTACGGCTGTATCTTCAGCCTCGACATTCGAAAGATCGACTCCCGCATTTGCGCATATATGGCCCGTCCTCGATATCGCAATCAGTACGGGGTGCTCCCGCACCAGCTCATCGCTCTCATTTAGTACGACCTGAACCACCCTTGGATCGGCTCCATTCCGGTCAGCGATCCTCTCAGCCTCTGCCGATAACTCAACCTCGCCCAGATTGACCGTGCGCCCCTCGGACTTCGAGACTACTTTTTGCGAGATCGCGATCACGTCGCCGCCGCGGAGCTTGCAGCCCGCCGCATCAAGCGACTGCTTGAGCAGTCCGGCAAGGTCGGCCCCTCGCTTGACGTCCGGTACGCCCGGCAGGGCGGTCGCGTTTACTTCCAATTAACCGAAAGCCATGGAGAGGGATTCACGCCGTTCGGCATCTGCGTCAGCCATTCGTTTCAATTGCCTCACGCTGCCGCGAGTAAGTGGTGCCAGCCCGTGGACACGTTCCAACTCCGCATGTAGCTTGTCCAAGTCGTCACCGGTGTCGATATCGAGTTGAAGCGACTCGAGCTGCACCACGCGGTAGTTGAGTCCCTTCTCATCGGCCAGGCTGCGGTGGATCTGCATGGAGTCCGGCCCGAAGCTCGGAGTCATGGCGGTCGGCGGCCTTAGAAGCAGTGCGTTGGTGCCCGTGTCATGCCTGTCGGGCACGATCACGACGTTCAGATCGTCCTCCCTGGTGCCGGCAATGAACGAGTCGATTTCCTGGGGATTGATCAAAGGGCAGTCGACTGGAACGATGAGAGCCTGTTTGAAGCCCCGCACATTGCACTGGTCCAATGCCAGCTGGACGGCGTTGGAGTGGCCGCTGTCTTGGGGGTCATCTATTGCCCAAACTCCGTGAGTGTCCGCTACGTCTTTTGCATGGCGGTCGCCGGTGACGATTACGACATCGTCGATGGTTCTTGCCTGCAGCAATGCCCCGAGAACATCCCGGAACATCGACTGGGCCAAGAACGATCGCGCGCCTCCACCGAGTTTGCCGGCGAGCCTTTGCAGCGATTCTTCGAACCGCTTTACCGGAAGAACTGCGACTGTGTGCAGATCGGCCATCTGGTAAGCGAAAACCTTATCCAGTGACTCCGGTTCAGTCACTGCGTATTCCCGCAAATAGCGTGAAGAAAAATTCAATCGCTTGCTGCACAGTTCAAAACTTTCTCGGCAAGCAGTGCCCGCTCGTTTCTGTCGCTCATCCTGACGTCGGTCCGGTGAAGTTCGATTCCTGCAGGTGTGGGCTGTTCGGTGTCGCTCACCAGCGAGTCGATGATCCCTTCATAGGCCCTTGCCAATCCGGTGTTGTCGGCGGTAAATCCGGCGGCGCTCATGAATTTTTCCGTGGGGCCCTTGATTGCCCTGCCGTAGACAAACGGGCTTACGGCGATCACTGGTACCTCAGTCCCGGAAATGACAGAGCGTACATCCGGTACTGCCAGAATTGGGCCAATGCTTGCAATGGGATTGGAGGGGCCGATAACAATTACGTCGGCTCCCTGCAGGGCTTTGCGAACCTGATCTGTCATCCGTGCGCTTGCAGCACCCCTTATTTCAATGTCTTCTATTTCGGGCTCGCAGTTTTGCAGGATCAGGTACTCCTGGAAGTGATGCCAATTGCCGTTGGTCTTTACAAACGTAGTGACGGTGTCATCCGACATCGGCAGCACCCGCGCCCTCACATCGTGGGCCTCTGCAACCTTGGCAGTCGCCTCCGTCAGGCTTCTGCCATCATCCAGCAGCTGCGTTCGTAGCATGCAGGTTTCCCGGTCACGGTCGCCGAGCTTGAACCAGGAATCTTCACTGCCAATCCTGCTCGCCTGCTCATGCGCGGTGAACGCTTCGTCGCGGATGCCCCAACCGCGATCTTCATCGATTATGTCCGCCAGCCAGTAAGTGATCAGGTCCGGATCAGGCGATATATAGAGACCGTGGGCAACGATGTCATCCCCGGTGTTGGCAATGACGGTGAGCTGTTCGTTGCCGGCAACATCAGCCAGTCCCGCCGCAAGCTTTGCCCCGCCCGTTCCACCGGCTAGAAGCGCGATTTTCATAACAGGCATTACTGATCTCAACGGTTGTCGGGCCTATCTACTGCCACAGATTCTGAGGCAGGCCGGTAATCCGCACACCCGAGTGGCCGGACTTGTAGCGCATGTTTATTCCTATCAGCAGCGATGTCATGCGCTCGGTCACGCGCGCCATCTCGAGCTTGCCGCAGTCGACGGGCCTCAGACCGTCGATAGATGAGATGGTCTCGGCGAAAGTCTTTTTCGCGTTCGCATCGTCTCCACATATGAGAACGTCCTCGTCGATCTGTGTCGAGAGGTCTTTGAGGCCGGATGCGCCGACGGTTTGCATGGCCGAGACGACGCTGACCCCTTCGGGGACTGCCTCCTGAGACACTTCCGCTACCGACCCACCCGGCACATCGATGGTGCGCAACGGCGAGCCTCCAATCGCGGTTTCCAGCGGTGAGGTTGTATCGACCAAAACATCACCGGCCTTCAGGCTGCCCGCGAGCTCTTTGAGGGTCTCGTGCTGACCCTTGTAAGGCACAGTCATTATGACAAGTGAGCAGATCTCTGCGGCCTCCGTATTTTCCAGTCCTCTGATGTCGGGTGCAGATCCGGTGTGCTGCTCGACCGCATCACGAGCTTTTTCTGCGGATGTCGACGCACGTTTCGGGTCCCTCGAACCGATGATCACTGAAAAATCTGCTGCAGCCAGCCGTACGGCAAGGCCGGGGCCGAGGTCACCGGTGCCGCCTATTATCGCTACAGGGCCTGGACTATGTGACGTCAAGTTTGAGTCGGTCATTCGATGGCAGTCTAGTCGTGCAGAATTTCCGGCAGGCAGTTACCGTGTGCGATGTGTGCCTCGAAGGTAGAACGGCGCTTGTCACCGGCGCCGGCGGCGCGATTGGCTGTCTGGTGATGGTCTGGCCTTACCCGGCCTGACCCTGCACAGCCGGCTCTGCGTTGATCTAGTCTCATTGTCCTAGATATATAAGTAACGCTGTAGGAGGCAAGAAGATGGCGATAAAAAAGGTTGGCGTTGTCGGCATGGGCATCATGGGCCACGCGATCACCCAGGTGGTGGCTCAGGCTGGATACGATGTTGTGGCTTGTGATAGAGACCAGGAGAAGCTGGACAAGGGCCTCGCAAGGATCGATAAACAACTAGGCAAGGCGGTGGAGAAGGGCAAGCTCGAGCAGAGCGACGCCGATGCGGCCAAGGGGCGGATCACCGGCACGCTGGATAAATCCGATTTTGCCGGCTGTGATATTGCGATCGAGGCAGTAACCGAGAACCTCGAACTGAAACAGACCGTTTGGAAGGAGCTTGACGAGGTCTGCGGGAATGGCACAATCTTTGCATCAAATACCTCCTCACTCGCGGTCGTTGACATGGCAGCCGCCACCAAAAGACCGGATAAGTTCATGGGGCTTCATTTCTTCAACCCGGCCCAGATAATGCCGCTGCTGGAGGTCGTTAAGGCAATCACAACATCGGACGAGACCTATGAGGCCGGGTATGAGTTTGCCAAATCGCTGGGAAAGAAGTGCGTACGTGCCAAGGATAAGACAGGCTTCATAGTCAACCGCTTACTCGTTCCTTACATGCTCGATGCGATCAGAGCGCTGGAGGAAGGCGCCGGCTCGATCGAGGAGATCGATATTGCGATGCGGGGAGGCGCCAATCACCCGATGGGGCCGTTTGCGCTGCTCGACTTCGTCGGCCTGGACACGACCAAGTCAATCGCCGACATCATGTTCGACGAGTTCAGGGAGAGGCGGTTTGCGGCGCCTCCGACTCTGCGAAAGATGGTCTCGGCCGGCTACTACGGTAAAAAGTCAGGAAAGGGTTTCTATGACTACTCAGGGGATAAACCGGTACCAGTAAGCCTCTAGGTGGTCCTTTCCACCGTGTTCATGAACAGGGCCACTAGGTTTTGAGCCTTTTCAAGAGAGAACTTGGGAGTGGGCATCCGGCTTCGGTACTGATCCGTGAGGTTGGGCCTCGCGACGGCTTTCAAAACGAGCCGGAGACGATTCCGACCGATCAAAAGATAAGGCTGATCGATGAGCTTGGCCTGACTGGGTTGAAGCGAATCGAGCTGACTTCGTTCACGCGGCCAGAGGTGATGCCCCAACTGGCCGATGCCGAAGAGGTGCTGCGTGGATACAACAAGGTCGATGGCGTCTCCTATTCGGTGCTCATCCCAAATGAACGTGGGATGAAACGGGCGCTCAAGCTGCGTGAGCGGTTCGATGAGGTCAACGTATTTATATCGGCCTCCGAAGCGCACAACAAGAACAATGTGAATCGCACAGTCAGGGAGTCGATGAGAGGCTTGAAGAAAGTAATAGAGTCCGCGAGCAGGGAGGGATTGCGCTGCGAGGGCGTTATCTCTGTCTCCTTTGGATGTCCGTACGAAGGTGAGGTTAAACCGAAACACGTTCTCGAGATTGCGGATCGCTTGGCCGATGCCGGCTGCCAAGAGATCGCCTTCGGAGACACGTTTGGTATGGCGAACCCCGCGCAGGTGAGGAACTTCTTTCTGCTCGCGGGCGAGCATTTAGGCAAGAAGGCGCAGATCACGGCCCATTTCCACAACACCCGCGGCCAGGGGCTGGCAAACGTACTGGCGGCAATGGATGTCGGGGTAGAGTCGTTCGAGTGCTCTTTTGGCGAGTTGGGCGGTTGCCCGATTCCGGAAGGAGCGACCGGCAACGTCTCGACCGAGGATACGATCTCGATGCTGCATGAGATGGGAGTCAAAACCGGCGTGGAGCTGGGCAAACTGCTTGACTGTGCACGTGCGGTGCAACATGTGCTGGACCGCCAGTTACACGGACATCTACTAAAGGCCGGGACTATCGAGTGGCGGCGATGATTCCAAGGATCGCCTATTTGCCGTCAAAGACCGGCATACGTTTCTCATAGAAAGCCGCCGCGCCCTCTTTGAAGTCATCGGACGTGACAAGCACCTGCTGCGCTGATATCTCTGCGTTCAGGGTCACGGCGAGCGCCGGTTTTGCCGCGCTGTCGATGATCCGTTTTGCGAGCCCGATCGCTCTCGGCGCGCAGTTTAGTAGCTCTCCAACCAGGGCATCGGTTGTCGTATCGAGCTCTTCCTCCGATGCGATCCTGTTTACAAGGCCCATCTCCAGTGCCTCCTGCGCTGCGACCATGCGGCCGGTCATGATCAGCTCCTTGGCGCGGCCGACACCAACTACTGCGGAAAGCCTGGAGCAGCCACCGAGATCGGGAATCAGCCCGACCCTAGCTTCGGGAATTCCAATGAGCGCGTCTTCTGCCATTACGCGGAGATCGCAGGCCAGGGCAAGCTCCATCGCACCGCCTATGCAGGCCCCCTGGATCTTGCAAACGGTTGGCTTGTTCATCTCCTCCGGCAGGTTGTAGATGTCGAGCGCAACACGCCGGAACGGTCGCAGCAACTCAGGTTGCTCCGAGAGCCCTTTCAGCAGTCCCAGATCCATGCCGGACGAGAACATGGGGCCACTTCCTCCCAGCACGACACAGTGGACGGAATCGTCGTCTGCAGCGGCACCCAGTGCATCGCCTATCGCAAGAACCAACTCTTCGTTCAACGCGTTGCGTTTATCTGGTCGGTTGAGTGTCAGGTTACGGACTGCACCCCTGTCTTCGACAATTACAAGCTCGCTCATTTTGGCTCCTTAACTCGACTTGATTGGTCTTGAGCCTACCGACCTTCAAGTCAATACGGGGAAGAATGTGTGTGATCTAAAGCTGGCCCGTTGCGGACCCAGCGATCAGGGTGTGCTACTTTCCTGCGGCGGATAAGGCCAAGGAGGTAATTTCATGCAGCCCGTCTATTGCGTATCCGGCGGCGTTTCTAAATTCGCCAAAGCGCGCCAAGACAAGACATTTCAGGCAGTCGTTAAAGAGGCGTATGACTACGCCATAAATGACATAGGCTTGGAGAACGGACAGTTCAACGAGATCTGCGACGGCTCCGTCGCTTCATATTTCTCAGATCACTTCCAGCGCCAGCTCATGAGCGGAATCATGGTGCAGGACTATCTTGGACTGTGTCCCAAACCTTCTCACAGAGTGGAGGGGGGCGGCGCGACCGGTGGTCTCAGCTTTCAGGAAGGCTGGAAGAACATCGCATCCGGCATGATGGACGTCTGTGCCATATACGGGTTTGAGACGATGAGCCATGTAGAGACATGGAAGGGGAACGAGTTCATCGCTCTTGCCTCGGATGTCTCCTTCGACTATCCAGTAGGCGGTTTCTACTCGGGCTACTACGCGATGATGGTTGTTCGCCACATGAAAGAGTTCGGCACGACGGTGGAACAGATGGCCCACATATCGGTTAAAAACCACAACAACGCTTTCCACAACCCTTACGCTCAGAAACGGGAGCGTCTGACGATCAAGGATGTCCGTGAGTCCCCGATGGTGGCGTGGCCGCTGACGAGACGCGATATCTGCGTAATGAGTGACGGCGCGGCGTCCACGATCCTCACGAGCGAAGAGGGGCTTGAGAAACTTGAAAGAGCCTCGGGCAAATCGATCCCAAGGGTCGAGGTTACGGCGATCGGGCGCGGGACGGACGCGATGCGCATGGCCGACCGTCCGCATAAAAAAGTCCCGCTTCTGCCACACGAGAATGAGGAAGATTACAAAGACCTTGAGTACCCGGGAGTTCACTCTTTTCGCGCTGGTCGAATGGCGTCGAAGTTGGCCTACGAACAGGCCGGAATATCCGATCCCCTCAAGGACATCGACTTCGTTGAGCTACACGATGCCTACACATCGAGCGAGATCCAGACCTACGAGGACATGGGCATCTGCAGATACGGGGAGGGTGGCGAGTTCGCCGCAAGTGGCAAAACGTTTATGCCGGGCATAGATTACGGGCTCGACCTGCCCGACGAGCCCATCATTCCGGTAAATCCATCAGGAGGCCTGATCGCCTGTGGCCATCCGGTAGGGGCAACAGGTCTGATGCAGGGAGTATTCGCCTTGTGGCAACTGCAGGGCACAATCGACAAGCACTTCGGCGATCCAGCGCTGCAGGTCAAGGGCGCCAAGCGTGGAGCGATCCACAGTCACGCCGGTACCGGCACATATGTGACCGTGTCGATACTGGAAAAGGAAGCCGCTTAAAGATGTTCGGTTGGTTGAAAAAGATAACCACGTTGGAGAAACCGCTCGAATTTATGGATGGAGCTATGCCTAATAATAAGAACAGCGCACATAAGGTTGAAACATCGATCGGCGAGGACATGGACGGTTCGGTCGTCTTTCAATTGCCGATGCCGGAAGACGTCGAGCAGTTAAAAGGGATGTCACCGATCGTTATCAAACAGCCCTACCAGATCGACTACCTGCACTCCTTTGGCCAAGATTCACCTTTCTTTGCAGGTTTGACCAACAAGCGGTTGCTGGGCACGCGCTGCACGAGCTGTGGCTATGGCTATGCCACTCCGAAGCTGGCATGCATGGAGTGCGGTGGAGAGTGCGATTGGGAGGAGTTACCGGCCGAAGGAAAAGTGCACTGCTTTACCGTGTGCTACTTCGGAAGTGAGGAGTTTCTGCCGGAATGCCCGTACATGCTGGCGCTGATCGAGTTTGAGGGTTTCGATACGCTCATGTTGACGAGAGCGTTGGGGCTGGATCCGGAGGAACCGTCGCTCGACTGGGTCGGCATGAAAGTGAAGCCCAAATTCAGACGCAAAGCGAAGCTCCGCCCAACGGACGTTTACTTCGTTCCCGCACAGACGTAGCTGTCCAGTAGTGGCGCGCCGCCGTCGCCAGATACTTGGTCGTTAAAGGGAGAACTCAGCATATCCCCGCTTTGAGGTATAAATGTTCTCCACCGGATGCCGATACGGCCTATATAAGCAGCCGATTGAAGGTATCGCTCCGGCGATGCCGAAGAGAGGTTGCTGCATATCCCATTCACCGAAACGCCCAGAGCCGAGACTGGGCGTTTCACTTTGTGCAAAGCAAAGGTGTCAGCGCTGACTTAACTGGGTTATCACGTTCGTTGTGCTGCTGCTGCGCTCACTGTTTTTGATGCCAGGACTTGAAGATGCCGTGGGGGAGGATTTGGGAGCAGCGTTGCCGTGTCGCTTTTTAGTCTTGTACGTGTGGTCATATGGATTACGAATGTTTTTCGTCTTTGCCTTCTTCAACTTGAGCGTATAGCGCAACGTACCGGGTACCAGGTTCTTGATGCCGATCGCTTGGTACGTCATCCCCTTCGCCTTAGTAATACCGAGCTTATTTACAGTGGACTTAAGAGGCTTCGTAGAAGCAACGACCTTTCCACGCCGGACAATACGTATCGACGATACCTTCATCGACTTTGTGGGATCGGGCCAGGTGACGACCAGATTCGCCGTGTTCGCCCCCTTCTTTATTGCGAGCCGGTGGTGCTTTGCGCGACCGGCTGATTCGTCGCTTTCGTCGAACGTGTCCTCAATCTGTTCCGGTTTGCTCTCACAGTTCAGTCTGCTGTCGATCTCATTGAAGACAGCTTGAAGGTTGTCGGTCGTCACATTGCCGTAGTACTTGCCCATGGTTTCCTCGGCGATTCTTTTCAACAGTGGCTCACCATAGTCCTGATATTGTGCGCCGGGGTTGTGCTGCCCTTTGCCTCGATGCTTTCTGACTGGCTTTTTACGAACCTGCCCAGAGGAACCTTCACTTCCAAAAAATCCTATTACGTGAGTTTCGGGCGCCTGTTTGTGCAAATTCTCAAATTTTCGCCCATTGTGACCGCCGTCTGTGAGGAAGATCATCGCGTCGGCGTTTGCGTTTTCCTCTATCGCAAGCCTGAACGCATCGTTGTAGTTCGTTGATCCATTGTCTGCGCGGATTCTTTTATCCAGGCGTTTAAGCAGATCCAGTTTATCCTCTTCGATAAGGGCCGGTCCGAAGATCGAAGATGCCCAAGTTCCAAACTCAATGGAACCCAGTGTTTTTCGTTCGTTTCCCGGCTTGTTGATCAAAAGCTCGAGTGCCGCCAAACGCAATCTGTACGAGTCCGACGACCTCATCGACCCGGAATCGTCGATGATTGCCTCTATGTTTTGGGCCGGTACGCAATTTTCCAAGTCACTGCCGGCCTTGCCGGTCGTTTTGGCATTCACATTGCTGACGGCCATGCTTCCGATGAAAGTAAATGCCACCATTAACGCTCCGATAACTCCAGTAATGGCCCAGCTATACCTATGTCCATGTATCGGCTGTCCGAGTCCCTGCTTCATGAATTTACCCCCTGTTTTCCCGTCTTTACTATTAGTACGTCCCGGCCGGGCAACTCATCACAACTTTTATGAAACTAACGCAACTTGGCCTCCACACGGCCTTCGACCTGCGGATTCATGTCCTGACCCCATTCACTGGTTGTCTTAGGGTCTCGGTGCCTCGGGG
>SDBU01001436.1_pt1 | contig 34044 bp, 51 predicted proteins | sample 2277071 | NCBI WGS metagenome assembly SDBU01 (sample SAMN10397929, study PRJNA504765) | marine sediment metagenome | isolation source: marine sediment core GS08_GC12, 126 cmbsf | place: Arctic Ocean: Gakkel Ridge, Loki's castle | collected 2008 | reverse complement strand
TGTGGAGTGGGAAAATTGTCTCCAAGGTGACAAAGGATTAAAGAAATGAAAAATATTTTAATTGCGATTGGAATAATACTTATTGTAGTGGTCGCACTATTTGGTGCGTGTGGAGTTGTTTCTCAAATTATTGAAGATAATCAATGCATTCTGGAGAATCCCCGACAAGTTGATTCTGGTATTATCAAATCTTTTAGAGGTATATTTTCAAGTGGACCAGAAGAATATCATATATACTATAGAGGAAAGTCAAGGCTGAGTGGCAAGTTGTGCACAGACTCAATACGTGTTACAAAGGAAAAATACGAAAAATCTATGTATAGAGAATGATATGAGTAGATGATTTGAAATGGAGGAAGTGTGATGAGAGAAATAACATTGATGTTTGTAGTATTGTTTGCGGGTATTATATTTACGCTAGTAATGGTTGATGGAATTATTAAGCATAGTGGAAATGATTTATGTGTTGCTGAATATCCTGCACAAGTTACTGGTGGGACCATTTATAATTCAGGGCTACACTATTTGACATACAAAGGGGAAATGAAGTCGAACGGTGAGTCGTGTGAAAAATCTATACGTGTTACAGAACAAGAATATGAAAGACTTATGTACAAGGAGTAAAAAATGGGATGGATTATAATTGCTAGTGTAGTATGGAAGGTTGAAAATGGATACTGAAGAAGAAGTGATCAGATTTTTAATTGAGGAACCACATGAAATTAAAATAGATGGAACCCCTTTGTGGTTAGACATAGTAGGAGGTATTAGTCTTTTGGGTATTATTATTTTTGTCATGTTGATGATTTGACAAAAGGGTGTAGATAAAAATGAGAAAAATTAATTGGAAACAAAGGCATAGCGATATGATTTGTTCCGCTATGGTTGGAAGTATTGAATTGTGTTGTTATTATTATGATATTGGGAAACATTCAAAACCTAGATGGTGTGCAGATATATCTATCAGACGGATAAGTGGGACATTCATGCTTGGTCCTATGAGAAAGTCATTAGATGAAGCGAAAAATGATGCTGTTCTATTGGCCCGCAAGTTGCTACTTGATTTTCAGATCTGCTTAGATATTGAGAAGAAAAAATTTGGTATTATGGAATAATTTTATGGAAAAGAAGACTATCAAAGCTTGGGTGCATTGTAAAAGTATAATGCCTGTCTGTTGGGGGTGGTGGTGTTTTCCCTTCTTGAATGTAAAGATGACTGGAAAGACAAAGACACCTAGTGGTTCTATTCGTGCTGTAAAGAGAACGATAGAGAGGCTTGGATTTAAAGCAGATATTAAGATTTTTTGGCCTAAATTTTAATATTAATTTTTGGGATAAGGGAGTGAGTTGGACGTATAACAAGATAGCAGCATCGTGCTGCTCTCGGAGCTTTGCATTATTTTTTGGAGACAAAAAAAATGTCACAGAATAAATTGATAGTTATTGTAGTTGTCGTAATTTTGGGATTGTTTTCCTTTGTGCTATGGGGAGCCCCTACGTATAAGGTATGGCAGAGAGGATTGGCTGGTCAGGCCGAACTGAAACAGGCCGAATGGAATCGTCAGATTCTGATTAGAGAAGCAGAGGCAAAGAAAGATGCTGCGACAATGTTGGCTGATGCAGAGGTAGAAAGAGCTAAAGGTGTAGCAAAGGCCAATGAGATTATAGGGAAAAGTTTAAATGGAAATGAAGCGTATTTGCGATATCTTTGGATTCAGGGTTTGCAAGATGGAAGCAGTGAAGTTATTTATATACCGACTGAGGCGAACATGCCAATTTTAGAAGCATCAAGATTGCCCATGAATGCAGTGAAAAACATTCGGGCTAATTTCTCTGTGACAGAGAAGTAAAATATTATGACTCAAACAAAGAAGTGTATACAATGTTGACTGTTAAGAAAGAACCGATGGGAAAATGAGTATGCACTGTTTTTGTTGCGATCGTGTTATGGAAACGGAATCGACCGATAACCCAATTATTATCCACCCTGTTTACGATGGTCTAATTTTTCGTGCTACAGGCAATTTCGGATCAACCATTTTCGATCCCATAACAGAAGAAGAGATACTTCAGGTGATTATCTGCGATGATTGTGTAAAGAGGAATGCAAAGCGGGTGACACATATCTATAACATAGTTAGAGATATTACTGCTGACGATAAATCTTTGGAATTTATGGAGGATGAAGATGGCAGAACCATACGGAAAAGAATTGATTGTTGATTTGAGTGGTTGTAATATAGAGACTTTCACCAGATACTCTATTGGCAAATATTTCGATGAGCTTTGTAAACTCATAGACATGAAAGCTGAGGATAGGTATTTCTGGGATGATGAGGGTTTGCCTCTTGAAGAATGTCAGACTAATCCTAAAACTTGTGGCGTTAGTGCTGTGCAGTTCATTCTGACTAGTACTATTGTTCTTCATTCATTGACGAAACTCGGTAAGGTTTACATTAATATATTTTCTTGCAAAGATTTTGATACTAATGAAGCTCGTGACTTTACTATTGGATGGTTCTCTGCTGAAAATTGCAATGATACTGTGGTGGTGAGGGAATAATTGATGAAAATTATTGAACGACATATTACTCTTAATAATCTTTCGGAATTGAAGTATATAGATGAGGTTCGCATCAGGTTCGTTGTGGAGAGTGTCTGTAACGGCAAATTCCACTGTAGTATCAGTACAATAAAGGATTTGCCAACTGGTAAATATCCATCTAGTCATAGTTTTTCCCCAACTCGCAAACTTAGATACGATGATAAGTTTAGGGTAGCCTTGGTGATTCCGACTGGTCTTGGAGCTTCCGTTGGCGGTCATGCTGGCGACGGTGGTGCTACGGCCAGGTTAATGTCTTCTGTATGTGATAAACTCATTACTCATCCGAATGTTGTCAATGCTTCTGATATTAACGAGATGACAGATAATACCTTATATGTAGAAGGGTATTCACTTACAGAATACTTACTGGGCAACATAGGTCTCAAAGAGGTTAGACAGAATCGTGTATTAGTGATAGTGGATGGTTCTGCTGATCCTGTTTATATTGATGCTGCTATCAATACGGTTAATGCTGCTCGTGCCACATATGGGTTTGATTGTCCAGAGATTGTAGTATTAGATAAACCTTTTACTATGGCAACTGGACTGACTAGTGGGGGTAGGGCATCTGGTGTTATTGAAAATTTAGAAGAACTATTTGAAGTACTTCATAGTCGCAAAGATACTTATGATGCTGTGGCAATAACATCGTTGGTGCAGATTCCATCTGAAGTTCGCGATCATTACTACAAAAGTGGTGGAGTCAATCCATGGGGTGGTGTTGAGGCAATGTTGACACATGCCATATCCCACTGTTTTAGGGTGCCTTGTGCACATTCCCCAATGATGGAGTCAGAAGAAGTAGAATTGACTAATTTCGGAGTAGTTGATCCTCGTTATGCGGCAGAAACTGTTTCTTTGACATATCTTCCTTGCATTCTGAAGGGGTTGAACAGAGCACCTCGAATTAATGAGTTCAGAGGCAATAGCGTCGATCCTGATGTTTCTTGTTTGGTTATTCCTAGATGGTGTTTAGGTATTCCTATGTTAGCCGCACACGAAAGAGGAATTCCTATTATAGCTGTTAATGATCGACTAGAAGTAGACAATATTGATTGTACGGATTATGTTGACGCATTTGTTGTTGACAATTATATGGAAGCGGCTGGTGCTGTAGCTGCGTTGCGATCAGGTATTACTATTGAATCATTGCGCAGGCCGATTCGTAAGGTTAAAGTTTATGGAAGGAAAATCCAATGAAAGATATTGAATCCATATGGTGCAATAAGTGTGGTAACAATTTTTTAATGAAGAAAGATTTATATGAGAATCTTGAGGAATGTGGCAATACATTCTATTGTCCGAAAGGACATGCACTTGTAATTTCTCGTACTAGTATTGTTTCTCATTCTCGGTTTTTGGCTAGGTCTCTTTCCTACAGATCAGAAAGAATTCGTACACTAGAGAAACGTGAGGCATCACTGCGGGGAGTACAGGCTAGGCAACGTAATAGGCTATTACGTGGTGTGTGTCCTTATTGCGGAGAAAATGCGTTTGTCACAGACTTAGTGGGTCACATTAAGGATCATCACAAACGGAAGACAAGATAGTGGAATGTTTTGAAACATGTCCTTTGTGTTCGCAAGATGATTGTCTTTCATCAGAACAGATGAAACCTATGGTTCTATGTGGTCTAGATGAAGGTATGCAATGTGATGTATGTAATAATAGTTTTAAGTTGCCGGATTGTGAGGATATTATAGAGGTAGCCAGACAACAAAGGGAGAGAAGATATGCTAAGGATTAGTGATATACCTATTATTTCTTTGGACATTGAAACCGGTGGGTTGGTTGCTGGGACTCATACTCCATTATCTATTGGTGCTGTTATAGTTCCTCGCGGCGGAAATCTAGGAATTAAGCATGAAATTACCGAAAAGAATTCTTTCTATATTCAATTAGAATGGGATACGGTAGTTGTTTCTCCGCAAGCAATGAGAATCAATAAACTTGATATCGTTAACCCTCCGGGGTGTCATGGTCCCATGGGTAATTGTAGTCTGCCTGGCCCAAAAGGTTTGAGATATTTTGCCGATTGGCTTGGTCTATATCGCAACACAAGTCAGCAGGTCCATGCTCTCGGAGTCAATGTTGGTTCATTTGATTTACCAATGCTTCGTTCTGTGTGGCAAGGTCTAGATATTTCTTGGCCATTTCATTATCGATCAATCGATTTGAACAGTCTATTTTTTGCTTTATCTCAAATACAGAATAAGCCTTTTGATACTATAAAGAAGGAAATAACTGATACTGCATGGGACATTATTGGTGATTCTTTGGAAGTGCCAGGGGCACACCATGCTCTTGCTGATGCATGGTCAAACATATATATATGGGAGGAGTGTATGAAAAGATTTAATGGTGATTGTGAGGTATTTTGTGATGGCAGCACATAAAGCGACTATACATAAGCTAGAAGGACTTATAGATAAACCTGAGTTATTGGACCAGCTCAGAGATGCTGTTGCGGAATTAGAAGTCAAGATGAAAGCTTCTATTCCTATTAATAGGAATACTGTTACGGGTTCTCAGACTGTGGGTTATGGTGTGAGTAAGGCTCAGCGGGGGATTGCTGCTGACAGTGTTATTTCCATTGCCAGGGCTATTAAGGCTTTAAGAGGATGGTAAGGTAACTACATCCGTGTAGTTCCCACAGAATAATTAAGAGAAAGAGAGAGATTTGCTATGAAGATTGGTGATACCGTTAAGATTACAAAGTGTGATGAGTGTCCGAAGGTTGTTGGGAAATTGGGTACTATTGTTCAGACCGTTACAGAGGCAGAGGGTGGTCCCTGCATAGAAGTTAAATTCGGTAGAGGTAGACCTCCATTGAATCGTCCGACTACGTTTGTGATTGATCATCTTGAGTTGGTTAAGTCTGCATACGTTCTTGCAGGGGAAATCATATGAAAATAATTGCTCTTGAAGCCGAGAATGTTAAGCATCTTAGGGTAGTAAATATAAAGCCCGATGGTTCAATGATCGTTATAGGTGGAGATAATTCCGCTGGGAAAAGCTGTGTACTGGATTCCATAGAGTATGCTCTAAATGGTGCTGCTTCTATTCCCGAGATGCCCATCAGAGCAGGACAGAAAATGGCCAGGGTCGTTCTTGATCTTGGCGAAATTCAGGTTACTCGCACCTTTACCAAGAAAGGCACCAATCTTACAGTTAAGAGTAAAGATGGCGCAACATTTTCGTCTCCTCAGTCTATGCTAAATGAATTATTGGGTGAACTGGCTTTTGATCCGTTGGAATTCTCCAAAATGGATGCCAAGAGACAGGCCGAAGTCCTTAAGCGGTTGGTTGGTTTAAATTTCGACAAGGTGAATGCTCAATATAAAAAGACATTTGATCAAAGGACTACTGTCAATAGACAGGGTAAAGAACTGAAGGCTAATATTGGTTCTATGGTCAGATACGAGGGTATGCCCGACACAGAAGTATCTATCAACAAACTTAATACAGAATTTCGTGAGGCACTATTTAGAAACCAAGAATTCAAGCGTCTTACAGATACCCTATCCGTAGAAGAAGCTGAGTTGGAACAATTGAAGAAACGTGCCGCTGTGCTCGTTAAAGACATCAAAAAAAACCGAAAAGATCTCCAAGGAATGAAAGAGATCGATACAGAAGCCATTAGTTCTAAGATAAGTAATGTAGAGACTATCAACAGCAAGATACGTCAGAACAAGAGATATGATGAGATCAATCAAGATTTGATTAAGTTGCGAGAACAATCGACATCTCTTGGTAGACAATTGGCTAAGATAGAGACTGACAAAGAAAAGACCCTTGCCAAAGCTAAGTTTCCAATTAATGGATTAGCTATAGATGATGACGGTGTAGTATTTAAGGGTATTCCATTCACTCAGTGCTCTTCTTCTCAACAGATTAAGATATCAGTAGCTATGGGACTAGCTATGAATCCTAAATTGCGAGTTATATTGATTCGAGAAGGATCACTATTGGATGAGAAAAACTTAGCTATGGTTGCAAAAATGGCTGAAAAGGCTGATGCTCAAATATGGGTTGAAAAAGTGAGTAAAGGTCCAGAGTGTACTGTGATCCTGGAAGAAGGATCTGTTGTTGAATCAGGGATGAGTAATGCCTAGACCTATTGTCATAGAAAGTTTATCCATTAAATATGGTAATCAAAACAGATGCAGTCACTACCATAGGAAGTTTGTTTGTTCTGTGCCTTTTAGGCGTGATGGATCGTTAAAACGTATCTATTGGTGTGCAAGTTGTGGTGCACTTGGTCGTAAAAGATGGGGCAAAAAACGCACCGTTTGGGAAAGACCTATAAATGAATAAGAGATATATTTGGTGTAAAATTTGGCATCGTTGGCTACACTGGACTATTCTTAGGATGAGAGTTACATCCTATCGTGAATGGTTGAAGGGCAAACATCAGGAGACGGATTATTGTTGTCGTAAATGTGATAGGGAATGGACAGTGGTAAGACATGATTAATGTTGACAAGAAACCATGTTGGTTAATACAATCGAATATGGGTGATATTGATACTAAGTCTATGGTAGCTGAAGTTGTAGCTCAAGGGATGGTTGCTCACAGCATTGATTATAACTTAGGGCATGTTATTCATTTTAGAGAATACTGTGATAATATAGTTGATCAACGATATCCCTTTATATGCTATGGTTCTATCGATTTTGTTCGTCAGGTTCAGCGTAGATCAAAATTTATACCTGGAGCATGGTGCAATTTCTACAACATGAAATGCAGTACTTATCATGCACATCTTGGTGAGCACTTACTTAACCAACAATATATGATGATGCCAGTCGGTGACTTACTGAGAAGATGGGAAGAATTGATCAGGGTGTTTTATCCAATGGCATCAATCATTGGTAATAAATCATTGTTCATACGACCAGACAGTGGTGCTAAGCCGTTCACAGGTTATGTAGTTAAACCCCATGAACGAAACAAAATCCAAACGCTAATTCAGGCGGTTGGTCCGGAAACACTCGTTGTAGTATCCCCAAAGAAAGAAATCTCAGCAGAGTGGCGATTCGTTATCTGTGACAAGAAGGTAGTGACGGGATGCAGATACCTACCCGATGAATCTTCAGATACTCCCCCACCCTCATCTTTGCGTCTTGCAGAAGCGATAGCGTCCAAAGAATGGCAACCCGACATATGTTATACAGTAGACATTGTTACATCTAATGGTAAGATGTATTTGCTTGAGATTAATAGTTTCAGTTGTTCTGGGTTTCATGATTGTGATATAGCTTCTATTGTGAAATGTGCTAGTGAAGCTGCGGTTAGAGAATGGAGAGAATATAATGTTCGGTAGAAAAAAGAAGTATGATTTTTACGTTGCTGGAAAAATGCGGGGCTGCAAAGATTTAAACAAGCCCATGTTTACTTTGGTTTCTCGTCTACTGAGATCTAAGGGGTTTACAGTTTGGAGTCCGGCTGAACATGATAGTTATTTGAAATTATCATTTGCGCATGTAATGACTATTGACCTTAATAAGGTGATAAATGATTGTAGAAAGATAGCTCTACTTCCAGGATGGCGTGAATCGCTTGGAGCTAATATGGAAATGTTCTGTGCTTTTGCAACTGGTAAGGAGGCAGTAGAAATTGTGCCTAACGAAGATAATACAGATATCGACATAGCGCCATTGAATCACGGGGATTATCGTCTTCCGTATCAAGAGGGGAAAACCCATTCTTTTAATCCGCATAATTGTGATTTGGATTCGTTTGATAAGAATGAATAATGGGATCTATGATTTTTTGATTACATTTCTCCGCTGATTGTGTTCGGGTTATCATCATTATCATCCTTATTTTGATTTTTTAGTATCTTTATAAGATTATCTCGTTCTCTTCTAGTCGCTTCTAGATCGAACAATATATAACTTATACAAATCCTTAAATCTTCGATTGACTTGTGAATCTTGTCGGCATCTTCCTTGATCTCTTTTTGTCTCCGTTTCGTCTCTTCTATTAGTGGCTTAAGGTTCTTTTGATCTTTTTTCGGAAGCTTGGCAATTTCACCTATTAAGTCTCTCAGTCTATTGTTCAATTCTTTCTCGTCCATGCTATTTTTCCTTTCTGGAATCCCAGACCACTTCTAGGGAAGCACTACTCACGATGTCGTCGGCTACTACTGTCGTTCTTCCAAAGCGTTTTTTACTGTTTATTATTGACGGGTAACAATAGTCGATAAGTTCAGTACAACTGAATCTCAGGGTTTCTTTGAAATCGAAAGCAAAATCATAATCGCTGCCAACGGCTATTTTTGCAAGAGTAATAGCATTTTCTTGAAGTTCTTTTGGGGCACGTAATACGATGAGATGATCAGTCCGCATGAAATCAATCAGATCTTCAATAACTACACCATCACTTATTGCGTGAATTATCTGGTGTTTTTCTCTATCTACTTTCCCGACATATATCCCGGCATGGTTCCATGTGCCAGGAATTAAAAATTTATCCAAGTATCCTTCGAATCGTCGGATTATGATATCTCCTGGTTGTATTAATTTTTCTACGGCCCTGTAATGCTTTCCTTTGATTTGGAATGAGACACTATTGATGGTGAACCACATTGGATGTAGCAATCCATGCCATCTAATATTGCCAATAAAAGTAAACAATGCTTTTTGTATTTTATATCTTAGTTTTGTCATTTGATGTGCCTCCATATTTTTCTTCGTTTAATATGAGAAATAACAGATGGATCTACATTAAACTCTCTTGCTAAATTTACATTAGATATACCAGATTTGAGCTTGTGGAGTATTGATTGTACTTTAGCATTGTTCAATTTTGCTCTACTATTCTTTGTGCCCCGCTGACTACCAAGACGAATTGTATCGCCTGCATTTTCTCTGCGTGTTCCCCATTGTAGGTTGGATGGTAGAATATTTATTGATTGACCATCAAGATGTCTCACTTCTTGATTAGTTTTGGGATAACCATGAAAAGCAAGACATACAAGTCTATGAACACTAATGGTTATACTACGTTTCTTTCGTCTTAATTGTATTGTGGGATAATGGTCGTGTATCCATGTTTTCATTAATTTTCCTTGTGCTGATCTTTTATAACTCCATATATTTCCATTAGAATCAGCTTTGTATCCATGGAAATCTGGTATATTTTTGCGTTGATACATTTTATCTTTCTCCTCTATATTATACACCCTGAATAGTCTGTGGCCAGATCTTTCCATTTGTCTGGATCGGTATCTGCTGAACAATGACAATCTTTGCACAAGTACAATAGAAGAAATGGCCTAGAATGATCTGGGTGATGACCTTCTATTTTCTCTCCGGAATAACACACTTCACATTCTTCTAATGGAATAAGTTTACCCGATTTCACAGCCTGACGCACAAGCGATCTAGCTAGATCTTTTTCTGGGAACTTTTCCTTGTCTCGGCGAGTATTCATGGCATTTGTCGTAGTAGGTTCACAGCGACGTTCCTCATTGACTAGGGCCGAGGCGCATTTTCTTGTACAAGCATGTTTTTGTCCCAGTTTTTCTGCCTGGTTAATTCTCTTGCGTTCTTTTTTAAATGAGATACCGCAATATGCGCATGTGACAATAGCCATATTATAATTTTTCCCAACGATCAATATAGCTATCCTCGTAAATTTTGACTCTATAATCTGTTCTTAACGCATGAGCAATAATTTCATTGTATAGAGTTTTGATACGTTTGATAGGAGCATTATCAGGGAGGCAAGTATGTGATTCTGCATCCATTGATTCTGCGAGTATTGCATGATAGATATCAGACACTTTTTCGAGAGATAGACGACCAAGCTTGATGGATTTCAATACCACAGCATTAGGACGAGGAAAAGTAAGTTTCCCAGTATTCATTAGTTCAGTCAATTGCCCAAGCAGTCTTATGGCATGACAGGCGCTAGACGTACAATATCCATAATACTCTATTTGAGCTTTACGCTTAGCACCTAGTTTGCGTCTTGCTGATCTAATCTCCCTCGGATGTTTAAGAAACAATAAACGAATTATCTCATCCATTTCTTCTCTTCGTGGATGGAATACTTGACGGATGTCTTCTACTATTTCATCTTCGTTCGGTGTACGTTTAATAGGGACTATTTGTGTTCCTGTTACTTTTCGCCATTCAGATTGTGCATACCCACTAATTCTACGTGCAAAACGTTTACATGCGAATAATTCCCTATTGCGCAAAATGGTACCACCGACATCGCTGCGTTCTATGATATTTACTTCAGGAGCAAATAGTATTTCATACGCTGTTGGATCACCCAATATCAATAATTCAAAGAATCTTTTGAGAGAATATATCACTGTATCTGGTTGTCTGATGATGTGGTGTTCGAAGTTGCTTAGACCTGATAAATATTCGAATGGAGGGACTACAAAACCACGATAATCATAATCACTTTCAACAGTATCGGTTCCATACATTCTAGATCCTGCAATTACCAAGAAATCTGGTTTATTCAGTTTGTTGTCTAATTCACGTTCTTTAGTCATTTAATTTGTACCTTTTTAATGAAATCCTTGATTTTAGATATACATTGATAATGATCTGCTATGAATACTTCAATGAAGTCGTCGACCTTCAACGGAACTTGGGCTTCAAAATTATAGTCTATGAAACTTGTTGATGGTAGGATCTCAATGATACGCTTTTTTATGATCGTAATCTGACGACAAGCGTGGGGCATAGATATAGCTGGTTGCGGTGGAGAAGGGAGGTTATTGTCTTTGGCAAAGCTGCACGATGCAAAATACACTCTTTCTATAGCAGCGAATATTACTATGCGACGCCATCTATCTACTAGAAAATGGATAAATTGTTCACTATCATCTTGGTTCATGCCCATATAGATTTATCCATTATTTTTCATTTCGTCCATGCAATCTAATGCTAGACCCCATAAATCTTCTTCTCTATCACGGATAGCGACTAGACTGAAACTACGTCGTATTTTTTTTGATTTATTTTTATCTGTTAATATAGAAATGAATAGAGTTCCCTTGAAATATAAACTTTTAAATACCCATTCTTTTGGTGAATTAATCCAAAGTATGTTCTCGAACAATTGTGCTAGTTTTGGTTTGACTTTATCAGACACTTTCACCACATCTCCCTCCATTGTTCTTTCCATTCATCAGGGTGATGATCATAGTGTTGTATCATATATGACAGATGTGATAAACTATCACTAATAAACGGAGCGAGACTTTGATCCAATGTGTACATTTCTTCGAAAGTGAACCATCCTACTCCTATTATATCTTTACGTGCTGGTTTTAATTCTCCACTCCATCTGTCACATAAAAAAACTTGAATGCGATATTGGTCAAGGAGTATATGAAATAGTTTACGGAATCTATGACCTTCAAGTCCTACCTTTTCTTTTAGTTCTCTATATGCAGTGGCAATGATATCCATATCTTCTGGATTAGATTTCCCGCCAGGTAAGGTCCAGGTACCGCCTGCACGATCAAACACGGATCGTTGAGCGAGTAAAAATCTATTATTTCGTCGTAAAACTACCCACACTACTTCGGTCATAATTCACCCCGTTTCCTAAAACAAGGAATTACACCAGTGTGATTATACACCAATTAATTCAGCGATTATCTCCTTCACCTTTAAGGACATTCCTTTCTTTACGATCTAGTAGTTTTTTGATATTTGCAACGTAAATCTCTTCAAGAGTAAAATCACATCGTTTTGCTATTTCTTCGATACATGCCACGATATGTGATACGTGCGGGCAGATTCTCTGAATGTCTAAGGCAACAAGGGATTTATGGTTAGTACTAAAGGCATTTTCGCCGTCTGTACAGAGACTACGCTTGTTATAATAGTACCAAAATTCCAAAAGCTCAGCAATAGAATTCGCATGTCTGTTCATATAAAAAACCAATTGTGGCAATGTGAGTTTGTGAATCTTGTGTATGGTAGAATAACCTCGCATTTCATACATCATATTTAATTCCAAATCTACATCGCAACAAATATTCGCTAAATACCAACAGCAGTCACCCAGCTCCTTAGCTATGGCCAGCTTGCGATCTGATGTTAGATTATTCACATCATCACGGATTAGTTTTTTAACTTTTTCTGCGACCTCCCCACATTCACCGATTATACCTAGAGCTGGATATATCATCTGACTATTTTCAATATCCAAATATATAGCAGTACTACGAGCTTTTTCTTGATATTCTGTCAAATTCATTATTCGTCTCCATTTTCTTCTTCCTCTTCTACTTCATGTTTTCCTAACTTCATAGCTGGTTGCCATTTGGCGTTTTGAGTATCAGTAGCATAATATTTGTAAGGATCTTGAAGAGTTTCCATTTGCCAATCAGCTAATCCCTGATTAACAGCTTCTTCTGCTGTGAAGATGGTGTCGTGTGAATTTAATTCTTCTATTTTCTTTAATGTGATACGAGGTTTAGCAATTTTCATTCGGCTGAAATAAATTCCATACATTTTTTTTCGTAATTTTGTTGTATACTTAGCCCAAGCTTCAACTGTTTTACATGTGCCATTAATTGATTCAAATCCATCGTGGATCATAAATGTGCAATGTGGCGCCACTATACGAGAATCGCAAGCCTGGATAATAATAGATCCCATTGACATTGCGTGTCCCCAGCAAACACCATAAACATGGGATGGAGATGCTCTTATAACATCATAGATTGACATGCCATGAAACCAATTTCCCCCAAGATTGTTCATGTGAATAACAATAGGCTTGTTAGAAATAGAATTGAGATGAGTCATGGCTTTTATCAAGAACTCAGACATTTGACAGTCTGTCCCTGATTCTCCATCTCCAGACTCCGTCTCTGCATCGTGGGAACTGACATAGACTAGCCGTTTGGTTGATAAATATGAATAATCAAACCATCTATCAATGTCCTCTTTTATATAATTAGGCATTATCCATATCTCTTTGCACTAATTTGATATCACAGTATTCACACTTTTCTACATTCTCTTCTTTCTCGCAACAAAATGGACATAATGTTTTGATTGGGTTAGATACCAAATATGATGATAGAATTTTATCTACACATTGGTCGCATATATTAATCTTGCCTAATACGCACTTCATCTTATCTATTGATTTGAATTTGCCACAAGTATCACAAAGTAGTGTCTGACTGATTGACGATTTTGGTAAGTTTCTCGATGACCAAGCTAAAATGTTCAAAATAAAGTTCGATAAAATCCTTACGGGTCCATGCATATCCATCCATTAACTCCGGTTGACTACGGATCAGATCACCCCATTGTGGTAATTCTTGACACAAAGAGTTTTGAATACTTTTTTGATTGTCATACGTTTTACTATCAAATATTATTGGTTGTCCCTTAGTCCTCTTGATTCTTCCATTAATACCTCCATCGCTTGTTTCAGCTTTTGATATGGATGCACATTCTCCATCTTTAATTGTATTACTCCATTGTTCTAGTAGTTCTAATATTTTGGTATTATTCATAAATTTTCTTCCACATTATCAACTCCCGTTTCGTATGTGACTTGACTTGTCCATCCCGGATTAGTTATTTGAGCTTTAATTTTACAACCACATAACTCAAGCAATGTTTGAGCATGAGACAACATGACCAATGCTACGGCTACCCTATCTTTTGGCGATGAAATTAATTGTCTATTAATGATAGTTGCAGTATCTACTGTATTAATCAAATCCATAATGCATTCTGGTGACAGATTTATAATTTGTACAAGTGTTTCTGGTTCAATTGACATTGGTGTTATCTTTGTCATCCAAATTTTTCATGTGTTCCTTAGCTTCTTTCATCATATCTCTGAGCACATCTCTTTGTTCTGATACTTCGTTGGGGTTTGAGCCTCCGAATGTCAATTCCCAAAAGATACTGGTTATGAAACACCATAAGGTCGGGTTTATTGTGAGTTCGAATCCCGTTCGTTTGAAATCTCGGTCGGATTCTACATACGGTGGGAAGAACTTAATCTTAGGCGAGACACGAATAGGAAGATATGCTAGATCATTGACGGGAGTGAATTCTATTGCATACGCAGTGGACTTAGGGCAGTCCTCGCCACATTCGTGTAAGTCAATGTCCTTTGATGGACATCCTGGGCCGATACCGTGGAAGCCCATAAGGTTTGATAAGTCTGCTATTTTTGGGTCATCCCAGTAATTTTCATTGTTGTTCCCAAGAACAGAACAGTTGGATGTTGGTTGATCTGTTGGTTTACCGGTCTTTTTGGTCGTGCGGGTATCGTATCCAATATGCCAATATAGTTCCAAATATTCTACATCATCGATATCTTCGGGATCTCGGTCAAGCTGTATTTGGTTCCAGAATGCTTTGAATTCAGTCATTCCCATCGTAGTGGAGATGTCTGGAATCATTAGATTTGCATGATAGACTAGACGAAACAAGTCATATAGTGTGAAATCGTCGTCTATTTTAGTTACGTTCCACTGAAGATCTGTGGGGAGTAAATCTTTGTAGTAGTCTTTTGTCAGATGAATACCACCGGTTGCTCTATCAGACATGGCTCCAATTCCTTCCTTTGTCAATGTAATAAATTGTCCCTGCACTAACACCAAATTGTTTGCCGATTATTCTGTATGTGGGACGATTTGATTGTTTCAATATTATTTTGATTTGTCGAACTTGATTGTCAGTAAGTTTGGATGTCGGACGATTTTCACCGCGACATTCTCGTCTTCTACCTTTCATTGCCATATCTTCATTATTATCGAATGCTGTTCCCAGAAATAAATGGGATGGATTAACGCAAGATCGGTTATCACATTTATGACATACATATAAATGTCGTGGTGGTTCGATATTATTTGTTAACATATATGATGCTCGATGTGCTGTATAGCGATACATTTGTCCTCCAATCATGAAACGAAAACATCCATAACTATTAGGGGTAAATTCTCCTTCCCATTCATGGCATTCACTAGGGGATGTTATATTAACACGGTTCCAAAAAGTATTGGATCGACTTTTGAGTGCTGTTAGTCGATTCATTCGTAAATGACCTCCAGATATTCTGCTGTTTTCTTGATAGTTGGTTCGCTGACCTCGATTCCGACACAATCTAGGTCTAGTTTTTGACAGACGATAGCTGTGGTGCCACTTCCGATAAACGGGTCTAGCACACGACCACCTGGGCGACAATGGCCTTTGACAATTCTTTCCACTAATACTTCTGGGAGTTGAGTTGGCGACCATTTTCTTCGTTCCTTATGTGTGCCACAAATACGAGGAAATGTCCATACGTTTTCTGGCATTTTCCCGTCCTTTGCACCTCTTTTGTCTTTATACTTTATCTGTCTGGCGCTGGGTACTTTTATTTGTTTTGGCCGAACATAATCAGAATTTAACCAATAGATAGGACGAGAGCATAGGGCATATTTCCCATTTCTTGTCTGATCCTGTCCAAATGTAAAATACCAATGTAATCTTTGGATTATCGGTATGCCTACAGATTTAATGGCACTTTCAACAATCCTGGTCCATTTCTCATTAAAAGTGAAGAAAATAGGATTATTTGTCAAATTTGCCATATAGGTAAGCCATATCAGAATATCGTTTTCATATTCCTCAATTGGTTTTTTATCTTTGAATCCATCATATTTGAGACCTATATTATCTGGTGGATCGCAAACGATCAGATCGACCTTCCCAATATTAGAAGCTGGAGTTAACTCAAATTTTCCATGAATTAATTTTATCATCAATCTAACTCCACTTTACGTGTATTAGAATGTCTCGGTGGCTTAGGTGGTGGATCGCCTTCTGGTTTTTCCATAAGTTTTTCCGCAGCTTGTATAGCATTATTTGATTTTTGCACAATATTACGTTTAAAAATAGAAGATAATGAATCGGGTATTCCGTGTTTCTCTAGGATTTCACAAGTATTATCGGCATCTTTTTCAGTTTTATGTTCAGTAATTTTGCCACCTGTCTTTGTATCAATAACAGTCCACTGATGTACATAAGGAAGAGTATTCTTTCTAACTACAAATCTTTTCATTAATAACTACTCCTACTCTGTCCACATCTTATTATACGAACAACTAAGGTGTCTGTTTCAAAAAAAATAAAAAAAGATGGAACGTTTTTGTTAAAATGTACTCCCTATATTCATGGAGGGGTGTTTTTATCGGACGTGATTGTGTATAATCGTGGGGGTGATAGAAATGAGGAATAATAAAACTAAGGTGGAATGTTGTTTGATTACTCGTGGGACCGACAAGGCTAATGCCAATGCTGTCGATGACTTATCTGTCCAAGATCCGGAACAGGTTGTTGGCAAAAAAGTGATAGAGGAAGCAATGGAAAAGGATTCAGAACATGACGGTAAGTCAGAAAATTCTTGATGCAGCCTATCCAGTCATAGAACGATTGGCCAAATCCCGTGGTGCCAATGGTTCTTTTGCGTATTATGAGAATAAGGATGTATATCAAGAAGTTTGGTGTATGTGTTTGGAAGCTCTGGATAGGTATGATCCAACTATAGGTCCTATAGAGAATTATCTAGTTAGACATATAGCTAATCGTCTAAAAAACTTGAAAAGAGATAAGTATTTTCGTCCCGGTTTGGATGTATCTACTTCTGGTTTTGCTCGTACACGAATGAATTTGATAAATGCTTTGCCGCTTGGTAGTAACAACATTGCAGAACAAGGTGTGCTTTTGTGCTCAACGTCCATCAATGTTAATCCAATAGAACGTATCTTGTGTGATGAAACTCTGACTTATATTAGAAAACGTTTGCCAGATCATTTGTGTGATGCCTTTGAAGAACTAATAGGTTACAACAATATTCGTAATCCACTTGTAGAGGAGATAAGACAAAGTGTTGCTGAGATATTAAGTGAAAGGGATGATGATGTCTAAGGTTAAGAATAGAAAATTGTCTTCTAATCCCGAAGCATTAAAGATTCTTATTGACTGTGTAAAGCAAAACTTATCAGACAAAAGAATTCAACAAAGATTAATACAGGAGTGTGGATATAAGTGGACCATAGATACCATTGGTCGCAGGCGCAGAGCTATGGGGGGCACTAAGAAACGTGGCAAACCAATTAATATTAGTGCTAGGGATACTCCTGTGCTTACAGTATCACCCCCTGGACTTAGCGAGACAGAAAAGGCTAATTGGTTTAGAAATCAATTCAAAAAAACTCATCTATACATAACAATCCAGAGGCAATTCGAGCCAGAAGAAGTAGGCGTATATATCGAAGATTTTGGACTTCTTTGCTGTCAGTTTGAAGATATCGTTATCAGTGAATTTATGCAGATTGATGATTTTATTAAACACAGGATTTTAGTGGATCAACAGCTTATAATTAGTCATGATATTCAAAAACAAATACACGAATTACAGCTATGGTTCATAACAAACCCTAAAAAAGAGGATGAGAGTAAGGATGCTTTTAAGTTTCGTATTGGTCAGCAGCGGGTTTTAGAAGAAAAATATAGGTATTTAAAGAGTATCAATGATCGTTATGACTGTTTAGTCAAAGAGAGGGCTAAGATATATGTCGGTTTAGCCGCGACACGTAGGGATCGTTTGGATGAGTTAAAAGGTGGTAAAGCTACGTTTTTGGAATTAGTTAGTAAATTGCAGCATTCGCAAGACGAAAGAGATAGGCAGGGTCGTTTTGCTGAGCTAACAAAAATTTCTTCAGAGGACATTAAAGAGGAGTTCCGTAAGCCTATTGAATTTCCTGATGGAAGTGTAGAACCTATTATCATGGACAGTAAGACTCCTTTTGGGGAGAACGATTGTGAATAAAATAGCACTTTGTATACCTCGTCCTGGCGAAACATCTCAGATGGTGCAACAGGGGTATGTTGATACTTTACGATATCTTGGGTGGAGAGTTTATTGTGGAGATCCTAAGACTAAGATGTGTTGTCGTCAGTGGATAGAAAAATATGGTATTAACCTTATTATTACCCACTCAAGATACGGTATTAGACAATTACCAATAGAGGTAATTAACAATAATGATGTTATGGTATTCATTGATGCGTTACCTCTTAATTCAAACAATGCTACTATCGATGGACCATATGAGTTCGCTCATGACGATGAACCAGATTTAATAGAAGAAATTCAACATGCTGTTGTACACACGAGTATTGAGTCTAGTGCGTGGCCAGAATATATGTGTGGATGGAAACACCGAAACATCCACTTACAACTCGTTCCATCGGCAGGTAATATGATAAAGGCATTACCTTCTACGTGCTCTATATTTACTGATGTTGCGATGATCGCCAATTTTGGCCATAGACAAAATATTATGAAGCGGTTGATAGGACCATTATTCAATAGACTTGACTTGCTAGGTTATTCTTATCAGGTATTTGGAGACAATCTTTGGCAATTGGCTGGGATTAGCTATAATGGTTCACTAACTGGAAACGTAGATAAGTTAGCTCATATCTACGCGACAGCCAAGGTATGTCCCAATGTTCATACAGAAAAACAAGTTGGTTCTCAGGCATATATAAATGAAAGATCATTCATGATTACACTTTGTGGTGGTCTTCAGGTCACAGACAATCCTTTGTCTTCCGAATATCTGGCAGGAGAGTACTGTAAGATTGGTACTAGCACAACAGATTTTATGAATAAGGTTATTGAATCTATAGAAAATCAATCAGATAGATTTGATCAAATTAGATTAGGGGTATCTCACGTAGCTCATAATCACACTTATTTTAATCGTTTATCAAGTATGTTTAATGGGTTGGGACTGATGAATATATGCGATGAGATAGAAGCAAAGGGACAGAGGATGGCAAAGCGTCATTGTTGGGAAATAGATACTAGGCTTAGCGCAGAAGAAAGGGGTATACCTTATGAACAAGAAGTTATCAAAACTTCGTAATATTAGGAGGAGGGTAGATGGTGTGACTATGCCCATCCTAAGAAAAAGAATAAAATGGAAGCGTAATTGGCCTTGCTTGTGTGGATCAGGAAAAAAATATAAGAGATGTTGTCTGAACGAAATTGTTGATATGACCGCTTTCGATGGAAATGCCAAGGTTGAGAAATTGCCGGAAGATATCCAAAAAATTATTGATATTCAACGGGATAGACAGTCTAAGGGAGGTATAAATAAATATGAGTAAGATAGCAATTATCACAGGAGTAACTGGTCAGGACGGATCTTATCTTTCAGAATTTCTTTTAGAAAAAAAATATAAGGTCTATGGTATGATTAGACGCTCTTCGGTGAATACTACTGAAAGAATTGCTCATTTTCAACATCATTCTAATTTTGAATTAGTAGAAGGAGATGTCACCGATGCGGCATGTATGCACCGCTTGATTTCTGGTATTAAGCCAGATGAAGTTTATAACTTAGCAGCTATGAGTCATGTTGGTGTTTCGTTTGACCAGCCTGTTGCTACGTGTCATATTGACGCTGTAGGTCCTCTTAATATACTGGAAGCAATTCGTCAGTGTTCACCACATAGTAAATTCTATCAAGCTAGCACATCAGAACTTTTTGGTGATACAGATACCGCTCCACAAAACGAGAATACACCTTTTAATCCTAATTCACCCTATGCAGTTGCTAAGTTATATGCCCACCATCTTGTTAGTCTTTATCGTCGGGCATACAATATTTTCGCATGTGCTGGCATTCTTTTTAATCACGAGAGTATACGAAGGGGAGAGACTTTTGTAACTCGTAAGATAACAAAATATGTTGCTTCACTCCAGAATTGGATAGACAATCATGATGGATTTCCTCGTAAAGATGTAGATGTTCCTCCGTTAACTTTGGGGAATATTAATGCCAAGAGGGATTGGTCTCATGCGGAAGATATGGTTTACGGTATGTGGTTGATCATGCAACACTCAGAACCAGATGATTTTGTATTAGGATCTGGTGAGGCTCATACCGTTAAAGAATTTTTACAGCGAGCGTTTGGTTCAATTGGTTTAGATTATAATGACTATGTGATTATAGATCCAAAATTTTATCGTCCGGTAGACGTTAATTTACTTCATGCTGATGCGAGCAAAGCGAGAAAAGTATTGGGGTGGAAACCAAAAATTTCTTTTGGAGAATTGGTCGACCGGATGGTTCAGGGAGATTATAGGGAGTCATTTAAATGCCACGTTTAATCCTACCAACGTATACCATAGTAAGAGACACTAGAGAGCAAGATGGTTATGGATGGACTTTTAGTTCACATTTACCAGATCGTCGTCCTCCAAGATGTGACGGAATGATAACAGACACTCTTCAAACAGGAGATTACAGCATTGTAGGTTATACTGATATTTTGGCTATTGAGAGAAAGTCTAGTTTTTCAGAACTGTGGGGCAACTATAGTAGTAAAAAACGACCAGCATTCGAGGCAGAAATGGAACGTATGTCTAAAATAAAACATCCATACATAATTATTGAATCATCTTTTACTCCAGATATTATGGAATTGTCTCCACCTCAATTTGAAAAGGGCGTACCGGGAAAGTCGTTCGTACGATGGTTAATGTATTTATCTGTTAAATATGGTGTACATATTATACCAGCAGGAGCTTGTGGCAGGCAAGTGGCCCAAATGATTTGCGAAGAAGTGGTTAGAGCAGAGAAGGATCGATGGGTTCATCAAGAACCAAAAGAAAAATCAGAAGGGAATCGTCTTGATTTCTAAAAACACTAAGACTGCTCTTAATGAGTTATTACACGGTGATCAGGGGACATACGGGTATTTGTTTCCATTCCGTGATCGTGTACCTAAAATTAGTAAACACATTTTTACCGATCTAAAGCAATCCAAAGATCCGTTAGACGAAGTTGTTCTTAGCAAAATGTTAAATATTGATTATATTGGTTGGACAGCCAACGTAATTTTAGGGCTTGATTTGTTGCCAATTCAAATTGCTATGCTTCAAATGATGTGGAACACTCCGTTCCCAATGCTTGTAGCTTGTCGTGGTGGCGGTAAATCTTTTATGCTTGCAGTATATGCGGTTCTTCGAGCCATACTTGATCCCGGTACAAAGATTGTCATTGTTGGTGCCGGTTTGCGCCAGGCTAGGTTGGTATTTAATTACATAGATACTATTTGGGGAAATTCTCCAATGCTTAGAGGTATTGTCGGTGGGGGTAAAAAGGCTGGACCTAGACAGAATGTTGATCTCTGTTACTTTAGAGTTGGGGAGAGTATCGTCTATGCGCTGCCGATGGGAGATGGTTGCAGTGATGCTTTAACTTGTGTGATGCACAAAGATGGGTTTGGAAGAATTTCAGATGATCAAAATCCAGGACAAACTGAAAAAAATATTATTAATCGTTATCGAGAAATTTGGGGAAATGGAAAATTTAGACTAAGTGATGAATCTTATTGCAATGGAAAATCTAAGACAAAGAAAATAAAAACACATCATGGATTTGAATTTAATGCTACGCATAATCATAAATTAAAGATTGTAAGAAATCAAAAAATTGCATGGGTTCGAATGGATGAAATGAAAATTGGGGATAGAATTCTTTTAGATCGTTCTGTGCGATGGCACAACGAAGATTCTGGGATTACGGAAAAAGAAGCGTATGGAGTGGGATTACTAGTTGGGGACGGTAGTTATACCATTCCGTATCGTGTGGCATTTGCAACAAAAGATAAGGAATTGGCGATTGCTGTTCAAAGTGTAGTTCCTATTAAACAGATACCGTCAGATCCAGTTCATTGGATTCTTTCTAGCAAGCCTCAAAGAAATGCTATGCTTAATAAATTTGGAATTCATCATTACAAAACCAAAGATAAACAGTTTCCTTCAACTATTCTCAAATCCCCAAGAAATGTAACTTCCGCATTCATCTCTGGTCTTTTTGATACGGATGGTCATGTTCAAGTTACGACAGAGCGTGGCGGGACACAAATAGGTATAACATTCTATAACACAAGCAAAGAACTTGTAAGACAGCTTCAATACATACTGCTTCATTATGGTATTGTCGCCCATGTTAAATCAAGAAAACGCAGCGAGAAATGGGAAGAATGTTATGAATTATCTATTACAGGTCGGGATGTTCTTATATTCGCAACAGAAATTGGTTTCAGACTAAAGAGAAAACAAGACGAACTATTTGATGGAATAGACAAGAAGAAGCGATGGATGGATCAGAATGATTCTATCCCAGATGTACTAGAAGATATGATAGACATATCAGAAAACCATAGAGCTGTGAGAGGTATCGGGAATTGTATTTCAGTCTGTGCGGGAAGATTGAAAGTAAAGAAAACCGTCAGTAGGCCATTAGTTGATAATTTCCTAAGAGTATATGGACAGGTAGATGATTCTCGTATTGACTCTATTCGTCGTCTTGCTGATCCAGATATTTATTATGATGAAATTGTATCTATAGAAGATGATGAATGTGTCACTTTTGATGTTCATGTTCCGGAAGGCCATGAATATTGCGCAAATGGTTTCCACAGTCACAACACTAAGATCCGTGGATTCAGGGCCAACGTAGTGATTGCCGACGAGTTTGCATCCATCCCAGAAGATGTGTTCGATATTGTTGTCAGAGGTTTTGCAGCTACTGCCAAGACTCCTGTTGAAGAAGCTAAAAAGATTGATTTTGACAAACGACTTGCTAAGATAGATTTACCTTCAGATGTCAAGAAAATCTTGGTTACTGACGATGGTAAGATGCATGGAAACCAGATTGTGTATTCTGGTACAGCATATTATGCTTTTAATCATTTTGCTAAAAAATATCAGATGTGGCGAGATATTATTTGCAGCAAGGGTAATGCAGATAAAATAGCACAAATTTTTGGTGGAGATAATCTTGTCCCTGATAATTTTGATTATAAAGATTATTCTCTTATGAGAATCCCACATACTCATCTTCCAGAGGGTTTATTAGATCAAAGACAATTAGCTAATGCAAAAGCTACTTTACCTCGTAATATTTATCTAATGGAGTATGGTGCCGTTTTTGTAAAAGATTCTGATGGATTTTATCCACGCAGCTTGATAGAAGGATGCAGCGTTGGGCCAAGCAGGCCAATCGAGACACCAGATGGAGCAGTAACATTCACTCCATTAATGAGAGGTATTAAGGGACCTAAGTATGTAATGGGGATTGATCCCGCTGCTGAACGAGATAATTTGGCAGTTGTAATTATTGAAGTCTGGTCCAATCACTATCGGGTGGTGTATTGTTGGGCTGTTAACAAGAAAGAATTCATCAAAAGAAAGAAACGTGGATTGATCACTGATGACGATTATTATGCCTATTGCTGTTCTCGGATTCGTGAAATTGTTAGATTATTTAATCCAGTTCGTATTGAAATGGACAGTCAAGGTGGTGGTTACGCCATAGCGGAAATGCTCAGGAACAAGAAATTATTGGATACAAAAAACGGTGATTTTCCCATTTATGAAGTTATAGATTTTGATGATCCAAAATTTACAGATGGCGAAACAGATGGACGACACATATTGCACCTTCTTGCTCAAACTTCTGAATTTAATCAAAACGCCAATATTGCATTACACAAAAGTTTTGAAACCCGTACTTTACTTTTCCCAGCCTTTGATAGTGTCAAGATGTATGCAGCAATTCAAGGTGAAAAATCTATGGGTATTGTTTTTGACACCTATGAAGAGAATGTGTTCAATCTGGAAGAATTAAAGAATGAACTTTGTACTATTCAGATGAGTGAGACTGCAACAGGTAAAGAGAGATTTGATACACCACAAGTTGTACAACCTGGTTCGGTAGAAGGTCGAAGTAGAAAGGGTAGACTTCGCAAAGACCGTTATATTGCTCTATTGTTATCTCACAAATATATCTATGACACATCTATAGCCCCAGATAATGACATAGATTATAATGATGTTCCCGGTAATATAAAAAAACGAGAAAATCCTGGCAAAAATGAGGCGCTCTATATAGGACCGGGTGTGGGTCGTTTACGAAATAGTCAAAACGTTAGGAATACGCATATGCTGGGGGCAGTTAAAAGAGGTAAAAGAATATAAGACGTGGTGTATAATCAATGAGACCGTATTCGCATTGCTGTGCAACTGATTCACAAGAGGGGATAAGATGGCTAAAAGGAAATCTGATACTAATGTTTTAAGTGTTCCCATAAAGGATCGGTTATATACCCATGGTGTCAAAGGCATTACAAACCATGTTCTTCCGAAAGTCTGCCACACAAGTCAGGGGATAACTCACAGGAGTATAGCGTCCGATGTTAATCTTCGTTCTGGTAGTAATCGTCACGACTATTATGGCCAGCGTCCTGATGACAAGCTCCCTGTAGAACATTCTGATATTATTCTTGCATGTCAATCTATTTATCGAAAAATTGGTATGGTTCGAAATATCATCGATTTGATGACAGACTTCGCGGCAGAAGGATTAGAGTTGCAGCATACCACCAAGAGTCAAGAGAAGTTTTTTAGAGAATGGGCTAGGAGGGTCGACTTACAAGGTAGAGCCCATGACTTCATGAAATTATTGATGCGAGACGCAAATGTGATAGTTCGTCGGAAAAGTGCACTTATTACTGTGCCAGTTAAAAAGGAGATGACCAAAGGAAAGGTTGGTTCTTTTGAATTGATAGATGAAACTAAGGTTTCTGATCCTCCAGAGAAGATTAAGGTCAAAAAGAAAAATACTATTAGAAACGAAATTCCTTGGAGATACACATTCCTTTCTCCGGTTATAATCGAGAAAATTGGTGGAGAAGTTGGTAGATTTTTTGGTTCAGATGCGTTGGGGATGCGTATTCCGATTGCTCTTTCTAAGGCCATCAAAAATCCCAGAACCAGTGCTGAGAAGGAATTTATATCGAAACTTCCTCCAGAGGTGATAAGAGCGAGCAAGAAGAGTGGTACTCTAGTCGCTTTAGATATGGATAAAATCTATGTGGATTATTACAAAAAAGATGACTGGGAAGACTGGGGCACACCATTTTTGTATGGGATTCTTGAAGATGTAATGTTTAAGGAAAAGATGCGATTAGCTGACATGGCAGCACTTGATGGCGTAATCAACGTCATTCGTCTATGGAGACTTGGTAAGTCAGACCAACAAATTATCCCTACACCAGCAGCAGTAGATAAGCTCATAGACATTCTTCAGCACAATACCGGTGGTGGAGTCATGGACCTTGTATGGGATGACATGATTGATCTTACGGTAGAATATCCTCCTACAGATAAGATTCTTGGACCAGAAAAATATATAGGTGTTAATTCAGACATTGTCAGAGGTTTGGGCATTCCCGATTCTTTAATTGGTGGAGCAGATCTTGGAACACGTAATGCTCAGTCAGCATTTGTTCAACTAAAGACCTTGGTAGAACGTTTAGAATACGTACGTGGTCGTGCCATTCGTTGGATGGAGGGTGAACTACGTATAGTAGCAGATTCGATGGGTTTCAAGAAAACTCCAGCAATCACTTTTGGCATAATGTCCTTGAGAGATGAAGCGGCAGAAAAACAATTGATGATTCAATTGCTGGATCGTGGTATTATATCATCTGAAAAGACTTCAGAAGTGTTCGGTACGAATTTCATGATAGAACTTGAGAGGATAAAAACAGAGCAGCAAATTAGAAACGATAATCCTTCCATACTAGAAAAATCCAATCCTTATAATATACCATTTTCTATCATGGAGAAGCAAACCGAACTTGCTATTCAGGTAGAGAAAGTAAAACAGGGTTTTCGCAGAGATAGTGATTTTCCTAACAGAACAGACGATGACAATGGTGGAGGCGACAATCCAAGAGGTGATCAACCTAAGAATGTTGGCAAAAATCCATCTGGAAGACCACCCTCTACTAAGGACACGAAACCCAGAGATCAGCGAACGACAAAAACACAATCAGTGTTACATATTATTGCAGATGGTTTTATAGATCAAATCGATCAATTGGTAGATAATCTATATCTACAGCAACATAAGATAAAAAATATGAGATCTTTGACAAAAGCTCAACGGACAGAACTCGAAAGAGTCAAGCGTGGTATATTATCTGTCTTGCATCCTGGTGATGATGTGACTCAAGAACTCGTCGCAAAAAGGTTAGATACAGCAGGGAAGAATGGTCGTCTCATGGAGGATTGTTTTAATGATTTTACGGCAGATTTTACAGCATCTACTAACAAAACACCTACATCTAAGGAACGTAGGGTTTTGACAGTATTCGCGTGGATTAGTACGTTGCCTGTCGATTAATTGAATGGTGTAAATAAGTTGTTAGGTTTTATTTTGTACTAGTAAGGAAGGGAAATAGTAATGGCAATAGTTAATGTTTCGTTGGATACGGCAAATCGTAATGCAGTTTTGACAATCGATGGTGTTTTGATTCCTAGTAATGATTTTAGTATAAGTCAGTTTATAGACATAGATAAGGAAAAACGATTGCACTTTGAGTATACAGTGGAGGGTGCTGACCATAGCGGTATGAAGGAGATACGACGCTTTTTTCTTCCTTCTCCAGAAGATTTGGCCACAGAAGCTCATTCTGGACTTGGTGAAGATGGGCTTGCGTCTCAGGTTGTTCACAATGACGACAAGGCAAAGGCTGATGTAATTGATTTTCTCAAGGTCCACCGTAACCCTGAGTAGTGTGTTAGTGAAAAGTCTTTTTTTCGTATATTTTTGAATGATAGTTGTGTATAACATATACGACGGGAGGTTTTAGTGCGTATCTATCAAGCAGAAAAAGAAGCTGGTATAAATATTCACCTTAATGGGGTTGGGAATTCAAGTGTGTTGGTCACAGCACAGGCCAAAGTTGGTGATATTGATAAGTACTCTGATGGTGCTTTCGCTGCTAATCTAACAGAATCTACAGTACAAACCGTAGAAGAACTTCTTGGTCGGGACCAGCCTGATTTGGCACTCATTGTCTCTATCTTGGTTAGTACTGGGTGGAATCTAAATGATGACATATTTACTCCTGGAGAAGTTTGGAAGGCAAGATTGTCTCCACTTCATAAGCCTATGAATGATAATCATATGGCTGAAAAGATTTTGGGTCACATTGTTCAGACTAGAGTGTTAGATAAAATCGGTGATGAGCTTACGATATCTGACGACAATAATCTTCCAGCAGAATTTGATATCGAAGTTGCTGGTGTTTTGTATAGGGCATATCCCGAGCTATCTGAGAGAATTGATGAGATTATAGTTAAGGCAAAAGCTGGCGAGATGTTTGTGTCAATGGAAGCTTGGTTTCCAGATTTTGGTTACGGTTTTATTGATCCTAAGACTGGAGATACTAAGATTGTTGATCGTACCGAAGCAACTGCTTTTTTAACTAAACATCTGAGGGTTTATGGTGGTTGTGGTGAATATCAGGGATATAAGATTGGCAGGGTTCTTAAAGACATCATTTTTGGTGCACAAGGATTTGTCGATAAACCTGCGAATCCCGAGTCTATTATTAAGGTTGCAGCGGAGGAAGTAGCTGCTTCAAGAGTTTTTGTGACTGCTGAATTGGGTAAATTATTGGAAGGGGGTGTAGAAGACATGGACGCAAAAGAATCAAAGGAACTTCAGACAAAGCTTGATGAAACTCAAGCAAATCTAGAGATCAAGGAAAAAGAGGTTATTGAGTTGCAGAAGGCAGTAGAGGCATTCAAAGCCAAAGATTATGATGGGCAAATTGCTGTTTTGACTGAGAAAGTCGATGGACTAACTGCAAGTCGGGATTGTGAGATTGCTAATGTAACTGAGACATCTGAGAAGATGAAAGTTATGGAGACTGAAAAGGCTGAGCTTCAAGGAAAGCTTGATGAGATGACTCAACGTGCCGAAAAGAGCGATGCGGAACTGGAGGGGATTCGCAAGACCGAGATGGCTCGTGATCGTCTTGCCAAACTGTCGGAGATTAAAACAATTGAAGACGAAGAGGCTACATTAGCTGAGCTTCGTGAAATGACTGACGACACATTCGCAGTGGTTCTCAAGTATGCAGGTACGAATAAATCTGATACTGAGAATAGAGAAGTAAAAGGCGATACAGAACAAGATCAGGCAAATGCAGCTCTGAATACTGTGAAGCCGACTGATAATGGTGCTGATTTTAACGCTGGTGGAGATGCGAAAGAATCGGAGAAGGAACAATGGATTTCAACGGCGCATGTGCTGTTGAACCGTACAGAAGAAAAAAACGAAGGAGGTGAATAGGGATGGCTTTAAAACCAGATCGCGAATATAATGAGGTTACGGATATTACCAACTTTTGGACTACTGTTGCTGCTGAAAAGGGTGGCTGTGCAGGTGTCGTCACACAGGGCTCAGGTGCTGCTATAGGACAGAATATTGTAGATGATCCAAACGTCGTTGGCTATGTCGCAGATCCATCCGGAACAATTGCCAAGGGCATTTTGGTTCAGACGGTATCGGCAGTCATGAGTGCAACAAGGGACTTCCCGAATTTCGAGAATGGGGAAATCCGGCCAGGTGATAAGTGCACTTTGGTCAAAAGTGGTTTTGTAGTTACAGATATGATTCCGTCAGGCATCACGCCAACAGCCGGTGACGCTGCATATCTAGCTGCAAGTGGGATGATTAGTTCAACGCAAGCTACTGGTGCTCCGCAGGTTGGTCGTTTCGAGACGGTCAAGGATGCAGCAGGGTTTGCTAGGGTATCAATTGAAATTGTATAAGGGGGTGAAGAAGAATGAGACGTAAGATTAGAAAACCAACATCTGAACAGATTGAACTTCTGAGGAGAACTGGATCTTCGAACAAGGTGGAGGCTATGGAGGCTATGCACTCTCTAGCTCAGGCTCTACAGGTCCCTCTACGGTCGGCATTGCTTAATGGTGACATTCTAGACGGCATCTTCACACCTGAAATTTTAGATCCTAGTGCTACTGCTGAATATCCTCTTGATTTTTACCAAACAGCGCAAGAGAGCGATTACGTAGCATATCAGATTCCCAGTGTGGGTGCGCTACCGCAGCGGACCATCGTTGGGGATGCTGTAACGGTTAGTACCTACGATGTAGGTAATGCTATAGACTGGCCACTGAAATATTCCAGGTCTGCACGTTGGGACATAGTTGCTCGTGCTATGGAAGTGCTTGAGGCTGGCTTTGTCACGAAAATGAATACTGACGGTTGGCGAGTAATTATCGCTGCTGGCGCTGGTCGTACAGACTTCAACGGAGGTGCTCCACTAGTATTCGATAGTGCAGCTACTGCTGGACAGTTTACCAAGAGACTTATCTCCCTGATGAAAACGACTATGACTCGTCTTTCTGGTGGGAATAGCGAATCAACTGGTAGAGGTCGTTTGACTGATGTATATCTCAGTCCAGAGGCTCTTGAGGATATTCGTGAATGGGATCATGATGAAGTTGATGATCTGACTCGTCGAGAGATTTTCGAGGCAAGTGAGACAAGTGGTCCGATGGCTTCAATTTATGGTGTCAGATTGCATCCGCTAGATGAGCTTGGTGTAGGTCAGGAATTCCAGACTTACTTTGCAACGTTGGGCGTTAGTATGGGTACGGGAGATGAGGAAATCGTTGTAGGTCTAGACCTAGAAAAGAACGACTCATTTGTTATGCCAGTAAAGCGTGAGCTAGACATCTTCGAGGATGATAATCTTCACAGACGTCAAAAAGCCGGTTTTTATGGCTGGCAAGAACACGGGTTTGCGTCACTAGACGGCCGCAGGGTGCTCTTAGCATCGTTCTAAGTTACTGTAAATAAAGGACTTATGTCTTTTAATAGATGAGAAGGGGAGGGTAAAACCTTCCCTTCTTTTTTTATAGGACGAACATTTTCCGTAAAAGCCAGTCTTTTGTCGTCGATTGTTTGGAGAAGTTCCCTCGTCTCACTTTTCTTTTTATTTTGGTGTATAATTCTGGTGAAAGGTCTTTTTTATTCGTGGAGGTACTATGTCCCTGCCAGACACAAAAGTAACAGAATTGTACTCTCAAGGTAAAAGTTGCGCAGAGGTGGCTTGCCTTGATGGATGCAGTGAAACATCTATGTATAATCGTCTAAAAGTATTGGACGTTAAGATACGGAGTCGGTCGGAAGCAAATCAAATTTTCCCTGATTTTCTTTTTATATCCCTATACAACATGGGCCTCTCCGTTTCTCAGACAGGAAGACTTTTAGGTGTCGATTCGTCAACCGTTACGAAGCGATTGCATCTACTTAAGTTCCCTTTGCGGTCTCGCGGCGTAGCTTATCGAATTCGATATACCGAAGATGAGTTCATGAAATATTTTATGGTGCCCGGCATCATTGACCAGTTGATAGAATTGGCGAATGGATAATGTTGTATGTTAGATAAGGAGGTTCGGAATGGCTTTAATAGGACAATCAATAGCTGAATTTGATTTCTTTCCAGATTCGCCACCAGCAATCGTGGGCGAACTAGTAACAGGTCAAACTGTTAATATCGAGTTATGGGAAGATGGTGTCGCTGTATCCGTCTCTTCTAGTCTTTGTGATGAGATAGATGCCACTGGACGATATAGCTGGTCTACTAGTGGAATCCCCGTGTTGACAGCTAGTCGTCAGCAGTATCATTGGAGAATGTCTGACGGTACGAATACGGATCAGGGAGATTTCATACTCATATCTCACGAAAATCGTGACGGAGGTATGCCTTCTTTGTCTAGCCCTAGTTCATACATCGTGCAGAATTAATAAAGAAACAGGAGATTTATGGCCAGTGCGGAAGGTATTATTTTCGGGCAAGAATCAGAGTTTAGCGGTGCTATAGTTGATCATTTCGCAGCATTTGCTGAAGCACTGGATAGTGAAAATTTTGTTGTTGTATATAGAGATTCTGCTGATTCTAATCATGGTACATCGCGAATAGGTGTCGTGAGTGGCACCAGTATTACTTTCGGTGCAGAATCAGAGTTTCTCAGTGCTGGTGCAGCAGATAATATTGTTGTTGCGACATTATCCCCCACAAAATTTGTCGTTGCATACAAGGATGCTACAGATTCGGGAAACGGAAAATTAAAAATAGGAGATGTTTCTGGCACAACTATTACTTTCGGTGCGGCGACTCAATTTAGTTCTTCAAATGATACTAACTATTTATCTCTTACATCTGTCACTGAATCTGGATTTGTTATAGCGTTTAATGGTCCATCTCCCGGATTTAATGGGAAAGCTTTTGTTGGTGCTGTCAGCGGAACGACCATTACTCTTGGTGCAGAAGCTGAGTTTTTAAGTGTATTCGGAGCCTGGGTTATTGATACGGAGACTGTTTCTCCTACTAAAATTATCGTTACATACTCCCATGCAGGCGATAGCTTTAATGGCAAAGCTAAGATAGGGGTAATTACAGGAACGGACATAGCATTCGGCCCAGAATCGGAATTTTTAGGAACAGGTGACGCTGCCTTTATCTATAGCAAAATGCTTGATGCATCTGGATTCGTTATAGTATATTTCGATGGTCCAGACTTTGGTCATGGCACGGCTAAAATTGGAACAATTGATGATACCAGTATCACTTTTGGTCCTGAAGCCGAGTTCTTAAGTGATGGTGAAGCATTCGAAGTTTCTCTTGACGTTTTTTCTGAAGACCAATTTATTGTCTCATACACAGATAATGTCGATCCAGGGTATGGTGCTGTTAAGATAGGAACAGTATCAGGTACCGACATAACATTTGGAGACAGTACAGAATTTTTAACTTCAGGTAGTCCTACTTTTACATATACTAGGGTACTTGAGTCAGGAAAGTTCGTTGTTATATATGGTGACGGAGGTGATTCGAACTTCGGTACGGCCAAAATCGGAGTTTTCTTCGATACCTTAACTACATCTGGCGATCTTTTTATGCATGGTTTCGAATCAATATCTGGATCGACACCATTATTCACCTTCGCTCCACCACCAGATCTTTACGACAACATACGTATGTATGTGCAAGGACTTGACGAGTCAATATCGTCTGGAATATCATTAAAAACTATTAATCATCTGACAAAAACGAACGATTATGATCCACAATTAATTAGTATATTCGCAAATGTAGCTACTGTTGTTAAGATTGAAGTTTGGGATATTATTGATGGGCAGAATACCCCTGTCGCGATCACGAATAGTGGTTGCTACCAGATTGGTGACACAGGAAGATGGGGATGGTCCACAGTTAATCTGTCCTTCACTAATATGCACAAGAAATATCATTACTTATTCGAGATGACTTCTGATGTAAATGAAAAACAATATGGAGAATTTTTAATTAGTGTTCCGGAACAGGGACGTTGGTCATACCCTGATGAGGAGGGAAAATATGTCTTGGGAAGTTGATTTGACTTTGATGGTGAGAGTTCTGGTCAACGATATAAATACACCACAAACTTATACAGATGAATATATTAAGAGAGTAATAATAACTTCTGCTATCATAGTCGATTCAGAGGTCACTTTTCCTTATGATTATTCATATGATCTCAGTGCATTGACGATTGCTCCAGACCCGGTGGTCAATGATGATGCAACCTTTATGGCTTTAGTTCCACTAAAATCTGCATGTATTTTGACACAAGGTGAGTTCAAGAAGGCGTTGGGACAGGGAATAAAAGTACGAGATGGTGATAGTGCTATTGACACAAGCGTTAGCTTCAGGGGTTATCGTGATATTCTGGAATTTGGGCCATGTGCTTCATATGAAAAACTCAAGTGGTCTTTGTTGGCATCTGGGCAAGCCAATGGTGGTAATGGTATTGGTAAGGCTGTTCTTGGTCCACATAGAACACCTGGAGGCAGTGCACCATTGACTATTGCATGGTATTATGATCAATTTGCTATTGGTGGTACTGGAAGAAGAGATAGATCTTAAAGAAGGTGGGTAGATATGGCTGATGCATCAGGGATTCTAAATTCGGATGAAGTAATCTTTTATCATCCATTGAATGATTTTCAGGAAAGAACACAACTTCAGACATGGAGTGGGAACGCTGGTTTCACTGGAGGTAAAATACCTCTAGGTCTTTCTGCTGCCACCACGAATGTCCTTGAATTTAACGAAAGATACGAAAGTGGATTTACAGATACAGCAGGAAATACCCATTTTGCCCACATGCTTGATGCGACGCACAGTGCGGTAAATCCATCTTGGGCCATGATGACAGAAGTTAGTGGAACAACGATAACCTTTCCTGGGAATAAACCACCGGCCGGTGCTTGGAAAGATGCAATTCTTGCTAGGGACGAATCCTTGTATTGGATGATTGTCGTAGCAGAGAATAACAGGCTAGGCAACTATAGAATAACAAAATCCAATGGTTCTGTGACATGGGGCGATTATGACAACATTACAGGTTCTGAACGACTAGGATCTCTTAATACTGTTGATGGTACATTTTTACTAGCCAATTCTGACGGGAC
>SDBU01001435.1_pt1 | contig 34049 bp, 62 predicted proteins | sample 2277071 | NCBI WGS metagenome assembly SDBU01 (sample SAMN10397929, study PRJNA504765) | marine sediment metagenome | isolation source: marine sediment core GS08_GC12, 126 cmbsf | place: Arctic Ocean: Gakkel Ridge, Loki's castle | collected 2008 | reverse complement strand
ACGCTTTGCTGTTTCATCCCTACGAACATATACAAAGGGATATTTATTTTTTACGACTCTTCCTTCAAATACCCCACCAATTCCATTTGATTCCCAGATCAGATAAGTACTCTTATTAACTCCACCCATCCATAAACACAATGCTACGGCAATATCTGCAAATTCTTCCGGCGAAGTATTGGAACAAACCCATTGACCAACTTCTTCACTTAGGTTAACATCCACAATAGAGAGAACACTATTGGATGCTCCGCGACCGAGGCCAATATCACCGCCAACGATAAAATTATGTTTTTGATCAGGTCTACCATTATTTAATGTTCCCCACCATTTTAGTCTTCCAACACCACCCGGAACAACATACCCACCAACTACAAAACCTTCTTTGTTTCTCTTTACAATAACATCTCCAGAAAATCTGGGGGGACGTATTGTACTCTGTTCTATCCTGTGTAGTGTCGCATTGGTAAAAACGGAAGAACCAGAGCCTTTCGGTCGTCTGTCAATATTACAGGCTATGTCTCTTGGTCGTCTCGTCTTGCATTTACTGTCGTACCAAACGCTCCGCCAACCCCCTTCGTTCAGGTCTCCCCCGTCGGCAGTAAACGGAATGGCTTCCAGTTTTTTAGACCAGGGTTTGTCTTTATTCTGCCGTCTGAGTTCACTTAATTTGAAACCCTCCATGGGTTTAATATCGTTAAATACTTCTGGACATAGTTCTCTATAGTATTTTATATCCTTTATCTCAATGATATCGTAATCAGGAGACAGATATAAACCCTTGTTCTTATAGGGGTTATCTGTAAAAGGCATTATAATGACCGGTATCTCGCCATACTTTTGAGTCAATAACTGATTATAAGGATGTTCCACTCCAAAAAAGTGAGTACTGTTGAAGATAACACAATTAGAAGTATCGTGAATAGAGTCATTGATACTAATAGCCATGTTATGATCTATTCTACCAAATTCATCTACAAGTACGCCTTTCTGTCTGTCTCCTGCTCCGAAGTTTTCGTTTGTTGCCTCACCACTTATTACTGCTGCATTATCCAAATTCTGCAACAACATATATGTCTTCAGTAGAGAGGGTCTGAGCCAATTGGGTAAGGTTGTAAGAGCGTAACATACTTTGTGCATCAAAGATTTGTGAAGTCCAATCAATCTACCGTTTATTAACTCTACCCCCTTGTCAACAAACTCCGCTTTTCTTGACCCAACTAAAAAGTTACTCTCAGGGTCAAGGAGAAAATGTCCGGCAAAGGTCTTACAAATAATCTCAGTAGCTCCTTCTTTCCGAGACTTGTCGATAACCATGTCATGTTCAGTTAAGATACTATCGTGTATGGCATCTACCGCAATTTTTTGATGCTTCCAAAGAATAAAAGGTCTGTTTCTGAATCCTGTAGGAGCTTCGGCGTCATAAACAAAAAAGCAGGAATTGAAAAGTATCTTAATGTCCTTCCAACACAATGCCTTAAATACCTTCTGCATTCCTTCGTCTTTCGCTATCATGTCGTGGAAAGTCATTCGCCACGAAATATTCTCAGCAGGATCGGTCGGGATTGAGTTAAAAAATCCTTCTGGCGTATCAAGACTTTTATTCATCTATAATACTTTCAAGAAAGTCGGCGTTGTCCTTGCTGGAGATTTGTTCGACGGACTCTGCCGGTCCCTCGATCAATTCACCATCAAGTACCTCGACGACTTTGCTTTCAATCACTTTTGATTTTTTGTCCAAAGCGTCTGCGGTCTGAAAAGCAGCACCGGCCAGTTTTCGAATATCACTTGATTCCAGTTGTCCGGTTATATTCACATTAATCTGTTTCTTTGTTTGCTCAATTGTAACAGATTTAACATTATGATACTCATCACTGAGATTTAATAAGAAAAACATCAAGAGGTCTTTATCAGGAGGCCGGTGTTTCAGTTTTACTGTCTCCTTTTTTAATACAAGGACAGTGGGGTTTTCTTTGCAGTCCTCATCATCGGGATCATAATTAGGATTCACTGCCTTTTCAAAAACCTGATCAACCTCTTCCGTATCGTATCCCATAGCAGATCGAAGACCATTCGCAACAAGATGTGCTACTGCTATTTTTTTTGCGGATGATTGTGAGTTTGTAGCTAATGCAAATTCTTCGTAACGTTGCTTCCACTGAGCTATTGTAGTAGGTTTAACACCGAGAACATAACCAATATCTTTCTCTGTCATACCAGCAGCGACCATCCTTGATGCTACTTGAACAAATTCAAAATTATACTTGGCTCCCTTTCTCAGCTTTCTTTTTATAACCTTGCCGGTAGTGGAGTTGGGGTCACATGAGTCAGACATACTCAGGCCTTAGTAAAAAGAGTCTTGTCTTCTCGACAAATTTCTGTTGTTTTGGTGTTGGTTTATCCCGGCCTTCTTTTGCCCTGCATTTATTACACCATGCGTATGTTCCCCAGCCATCTTCTCTATCTTGGAATTCTACAGCATTCTTCGGTTTATGGCATTTACTGCATTGTTTCATTTCTGCCCCAAGTCTTTTCACACGGTATAACACAGACCCTCCCTATAATATAGTTAGTAAAATGTAAACAACTGTTACAATCGTTATAAACGCTGTAAGTCACCAAATAAAGATAAAACAGATAGGTTTGAGTGTAGGGGTTATAATGACTGTGGCGGTTGTTTACATTTTATTAACTATACTATAGTAAGCGAGCAAGGAAGCGAGCGTTCAAAATTGCACACGGATGGCTCCAAAATGAAAACCACAACGAAGCACGATGCTGAACTTGGATTCTAATTCGCATGGAAAAGTGAGAGCAGGATGCTCGATATACCCATGCCCCTCCTCTCCTCTCCCGTGTAAGATATTTTTATTTTCTTGCGAACATTTTTTCCTGTGAAACGTATATATAGTAGACAAAACAAAAAACTTGAAGAATACAAAGAATTGTCTTGACTTTTGTCTCCCAGTGTGGTATAATGTAGGAAAAGGCAGAACAGTTCCGTTGAATAATGAATTTGATTAAAGGGATCATAATGTCAGTTGAATTAAGTTTTGATGTGTTAGAGAAAGCGTTTCCCAAAATGACAGAGGGAGAGAGGGAGATAATAACCTCGGTGCATCCACTTCTCGATGGAACCTCTTTTAGAGAGGGGGCCAATCTCCTTAGTATGTCAGAAGGTAAATTTATCAACCTCCTAAATGGGATTTTCGACCGTTTTCCTGAGTTGAAAAAAGAAGTTTTAGGGAAGGGGAGGGAACGGATAAAAAACTCAATTAAAGAAAATTGGTCTGAACGGGATATGGTGATGGAAGAGTTTGCAGGAATTTTTGGGTTAGAGCCTCTGGAATATGAATTTCTAAAACTAATTCATCCTATTTTTGATGTGGGGATGACAAGAGAACAAGCCTGCGAAACTCTTGGTTGGAGCAGACCTACCGGGTTTTGTATATGGAAAAACCTTCTAAAAAGATTTCCAAAATTGGAAGAGTCTGTGAAAAAGTGGACAAATCCGGAAGAGGCGTCCCAACAAAGTTTGAAAAATCCAATGAGGTTTGGGAACTTCGATGACCCTTATTTTGGGGAAGACAAGATAGTCAGGAAGTTTTAATGGAAACAATACTACACACTCTTAGTGATATAAAGAACTATTTCCATGCCAGAGACTTCTCTACTTGTGCCTTCGATACGGAAACGACTTCACTTAAATACTATGACTTAAAAATGGTAGGCTGTTCATTCTATAATGGTGAGGCTGCATGTTATATAAATCTTGTCAGAATGAAACCAAGAGAAAGAAAGAATACTATTCTCTTTTTGAAAAAACTGTTTGCTGTTCATATTAAATCACTGGCTCTACACTCTGCTCCCTTTGATTTGAAAGTACTTCACAAAGAAGGTATCACCGACGTAACCTCAAAAATATTCTGTACCCTGACAGCCCATCACCTGATAAATGAGAACTCAGGTCATGGATTAAAATTCTTAGCAGAGAAGTATCTCGGAGTAGAGACAACAACCTACGATGAAGCATCAACATGTGGCTTTGATCATCCTATGTTCTTTAGGTATGCCTGTAATGATGCAATATGGACTTATAAATTAATGCGTATCTTTAACAAGAAGATATATGATCTTGGAGTTAATAAATTATTCTTTGAAGTTGAAATGCCTTTTCAATTTGTTCTTATGGATATGGCAGTCAACGGTGTTCTTGTCAATACTGAAAAACTGGAAGACCTTAGAATAAAAGCATCGGCTATACGACTTAAATTGAAACAGGAACTTTATAAAACATGTCTTCTTGGTTATTCTCTTCAAGCAGATATGTTTACCGGAGATGTAGAGTTAGTAAGCAAACATAAATTTAGTGATGTAGTTATTAGAAAGCAACTCAAGAAACGTGGTCTTACTTCTCCTTATATGACAAAGGGAGGAAAAGATGGCAAGAATAAATTAGTAAGTGTTGGTAAAGAAACTATGATTCATCTGGCCGGTGATGAATTTGTAGATATGGTAACAAAGTATAAAATAGTTGATAAACTTCTTGGTTCCTTTATTATACCAATGCCGGAACATCTCGATGATGACAGACGTGTACGTGCTTCTTATTGGAATACCGGAGCGGCTACCGGACGTCTATCTTGTAGTAAACCCAATATGCAGCAGAATCCAAAAGAAAATGAAAAACTTCCTTTTGATTATAAGCAAATTTTTGAAGCCCCTGCCGGTAAGAAACTGCTTAGTGCTGATTACAGTGGTCAGGAACTTCGTATCCTTGCGATAATAAGCCGTGACCCTACTTTACTTAATGCCTTTAAGAAGGGTTATGATCTACATTTAATGACCGCCAATTATGTATTTGATCTCGGTATCAAAGAAGAGAAACTATCCAAGAAACACAAGGACTATAAGAAACTAAGGAAGAGATATGACCACGAAAGACACATCGGAAAGAACGGATATAATTTCCCTATTATCTACGGAACTACCGCTTACGGAATTGCAAAAAATACTGGAATATCTGAAGATGATGCACAAGATGGGATTGATAAGTTCTTCAACGCTTATCCAGAAGTCCGCAGAGCTATACGGAATTGCTCCACCTTTCTTAACGAAAACTGGCATGTACGATCACTTACACGTAGACGTAGACGGCTTGACCCCGGAGAGAAAAAGTCCCACCGGCAAGCCTTTAACTTCTTGATTCAAGGTCTTGCAGCCGACATGATCCGATGTGCCTGTAATAATTTAAGAAAAATAATTAAGGAACATCCAGAATGGGGATTGAAAATTATTATGATTGTCCATGATGAGGTTGTTATGGAGATAAATGAAGATATGGTAAACAAGGTTGTTCCAATCATTCGTGATGTCATGGAGAATGCAATGCCGAAACTGCCTCTAAAGATGGAAGTTGATATCGGGATCGGTCAAACTTATTCAGGAGTAAAATAATGGAAGCAAGAGTTTTAGAAGCAGACAGTAACTATTATTTGATTCAAGTAAAGTGTGATAAACGTGATTTATCTTGTCTTCATCCACATGAAGTCATCAGAGAAGTAAGAAAATCTCTATCAGAAAAAATAGCAGGTCTTCTTTTTGAAAAGATTGAACCAAAGATATTAGAAATCATGGAGAATAACAGTGGAGTTAAATAATGACAGAGTGTAAACATAAATTTCAGCCACGTTACAGTAGAAAATGGACAAGTGATGTACAAGAGGCAGCAACTACTAAATGTGCTTGGAGTGGTTTAGATGGACGGTCTTATCTCAAAGAAGAAATGTATGTCTGTGACATTTGTATTAAGTGTGGGGTAAAGAAATGAAAACTATTAAACGACAACATGTAAAACTGAAACGCAGCAGTATTTGTCCCTGCGGGGATAACGACAAGAGAGAGAAACCCTTGAAGTATAAGCAGTGTTGCTTGAAAAAAATGCAGAACCAAGAACAACGTACCTTTGAGATGATTCACGAAAATAAGAGAATTGAAAAGGCGAAGAAAAGGATTGCGGCAAGTATACAGCACGATATTGATCATCCTATTTTATTGCCTGACAGTAAAATCACTATACCCGGAAAGGATAACTGATGGAGAAAGCAATGTCAAATCTTAAACGGAAAATAAAGCTATTTTTGTTGGGCTACTGTCCTATTTGCGAGATTCATTTCTTTGATGCTGCTTTGTATGGTAACAAGGATATTCATTACTGGTGTCCTGAATGTAAAGAGTTGGATGAAGAGATTGAAAGGATAGTTGATGGAATGGTTAGCTGATCTATTAAAGAATCTCAGAGACTTCCTTCCTCGAAAATACTTCATCAATCCAAACGAAGGCGGAGTTAGGATAACTCTTGGTAAGCATGTTAAGACCTTAGAACCTGGATGGTATTACTACTGGCCGGTAATCCAAGAATGTGAAGGGATGAATACATCTCCGCAGATAGTAGATTTGCGACCTCAAAGTGCTCTGACCAATGATACTAAAGATATTGCTATAAGTGGTGGTATCAAATACAGAGTATCCGATGCTCGTAAAGCTCTACTTGATGTACAGGACTACGATAAGAGTATCCAAACATTAGCTCTTGGTATTATTTGTGAGTTCATTTCTAACCATAAATTTGAAGACCTGTCTGATCTTAGTGAACTGAAAGAGAATATACTGTCTGGTATCCGTGACGAAGCAACCGGTATGGGTCTGAAGATTATGAAAGTATACATAACTGATATTGGCAGAACGAAGAACATCAGAATAATGGGAGGAGATCGTACTATAATAGAGGAAGATAAAAATGAATAAAGAAACATCTTTGTGTAAAAACTGTAACCAGACATTTGACTTGTGCCCTTGTAACCATAATCTAACATCTGTATTGGGTTGTACTATTAACAGTAATTGCTCTGAGTGTTGTTATGAAGAAGAATGTGAGACCAAAGATGAGTAAAGGTGCTGGAAAGGGAGATTGTCCGAGACCTTATGATCGTAAAAAATGGGAAGCCGGTTGGGCTGCTTATGAGAAAGGGAAGAAAGATGAAGAAAAAGAAAACGATGTACAAGGTAGTGAAGAAGCCGATAATACCGGATGGGCACTTCTACACTCTCGACAACGTAGAAAGCCTGTGCGAAACTCGATCAAAATTATGGGCATGGATATTGTTTATAAGAGCCGGTTGGACGATGCCTAAAGATCATTCAATTCAGATAATTACATTGAGGCCGGGAGAATGAGTATAACAAGCAAAGCTGATGATATGCCGGGAATCTACCGGAAGAATTACTTAGCGGCAGTATCCGGCAAAGCCACTCCACGTAATGCTATCAAAGCGTTTTGTATTGAGTGTATGGGTTACGTCCGGTCTGAGGTTACTAATTGTGATACAATCGACTGTCCATTAAATTTATATAGACCTTATCGAAAGGCCAGTGATTCTGATGATTGAAAACTATCGTCGGACTGAAAAAGGAAAAGAAGCCTGTAAAAGAGCAGAGAAGAAATATAGTCAAACAGCGGCTGGAAAAGAAAATCATCGAAAAGGAAATCAAAGATATCGACAAACAGAAGGCGGCAAGAAAAACAAGCAAAAAGCAGACCGGAAATATCGACTCTCTCACCCAGAGAAAAGAAAGGCCCATAGTATTGTTAGTCATGCGGTAATAACAGGCAAATTGACAAGACCAGATAACTGTGAGTCTTGTTTTAAGGAATGTAAGCCAGAAGCACATCACGAAGATTATAGCAAACCTCTTGAAGTGGACTGGCTTTGTACAGAGTGTCATAATAAACAAGGAGTAAAAGTATGATCACTAAGCAACGAGAAAAAGAGTTTTTGTTTGAACTGGAGAGATTGTATCATAATTACTCCCTTATTATTGATCTTGTCATAGCCGGTGAAGACGGCCTTAGACTTGAATTAAAAGAGGCCAATGCCGGAGACATTAATTTGACAGCAAAGGGCATAGAGGCTGCTGTTGATGGATTGAGAGTAAGAACTCTGGAGGATGTGAGATGATTAAGATATTCGCAGTATTGATATTAGTTTACTGTGCCGTCCGGCTTGGGGCTTTAATCGAGAGAATTAAGAAGGGGAAATGATATGACAATGAGTGCTAATTTTGATAGAGGGTATACAGAAGGTTATATTACTGGTGCTGCTGACTACGGTGGTATCATAATCCATGATGTAGAGATAAAAAATGACCAACTTGAGATATACCGGTTGAAAGAACTCCTTTGTGCTGTTAGAGAATGTGCAGTAGTAGATTTCAACAATACTATTGAGAAACTTGCTTGTAAAGGTCTTGAGAAGGATTTTAGAATACCGGAATCACGGTTCAAAGAAATCTTAGAGAGTCTATAAAGGGGAAATGATATGGCGGCAAAGGTAAGCGAAATAATAGCACAACTTCAACAGCAGATTGATCTTCATGGGGATACTGAATTAATCCATGAGGATCAAGGATGTCATCTGTATACATTAAGTCGTGTAGGGTATGACAAAATAGAAAAATGTATCTATATAGGTTAGCTGAAAGGAAATGACATGAGAACTGAACAAGATCAATTGATAGATTTGACCGAGACAGTGTTAAAAGGCCTCAGAAATATGAGAAGAAGACGGCTTATAAAGTATGCCTATCCAATAGTATTGGAAGGAGTGGAAGGAGTAATCATCCGTGATCTTCTGGAACTGATAGCTACTGGAGAGAAAGACACCAGCCCAGAGTTTGCCGGTTCTATTTTCTTTGAGGATTCTCCTATTTTATGCTCAAAGGAATTTTCGTTACCGGGTGGTGATATGGACCCTCTTTCTGTCCGGTAAGTAGCTCGTCTGGACATACTTCCAGTCTCAGGATCGACGAACGGCTGTTTATCCATGCGAATGTACTTAGAACGATCTTTTACAATTTACACCCCCGAAGTGCCTTCCCTGAGAGGACTTCCGTATTATACCGGTTATAGGAATAAAGCTGGTTAATAAGAGGCCGGTAAATTTTGAAAAATATTTTTCAGAAAATCTCTCTAAGCTTATAACACACCCTCCCGGTAATGATATTACCAGACCGGGGGACCTGTACCCCGATAATAGAGAACGCGTGTTCCTCTTATAGGCCGGACATAGCCGGTCCATTAGATGTGATACTACCGATACTATACCGTAGAAGTGCTGATATGTCGAGGGCATGTCATACAGCCGGCAAGGGCATATACTACATGCGAAAAGATTTTACTTGACAAGCAGCTATTCATAGGGTATACTATAGACAGAGCAACGGTGCTCAATTAAGGGCAGTACAATGGCTAATAGAACAGTACAACAGAAATACCGGGACGTGCTCAAGAAGCTGCATACATGCACGCCCCAAGAGAAAGCCGGTTTGAAACAATTGCTTAATTACTATTATAGTAAGGGAGGTGCAAAATGAGAAACTATTGGTATACCGTGAGATTCTCTACCGGGAAAGTGGAGTGTGTTTGGGCGGGTGACTTATCGACTGCAACCATATTAGCCCAAGCAAAACAGATTGAAAAAGGAAATGATTATATCGTCGTGGTAAATGTAAAAAGAATCAAGGACTAAACTAAGGGGTGCAAAGTGAAAATTGTCATTATTGACAACGACAGCGAAGTACAGGGTGAAATTGACTTAGTCGGCTATAATCTTGACAAGTCTTTTGCACGAGCATCTGTAATTGGGGAGATAGTTAATATTGTAGACGGTCGGGAGGACGATTGATATGGGCAAACAATGGAATTTATGGGAGTACTTTATAGTGTCGGTCTTGTGCTATTTATGTTTATGTTAAGAAAAGGAGAAAGTATGTGTGCACCAACAGACGTAGTATTTATAGATGGGTGTCAATCTGGGGGGATAGTTGACCGGCAATCTCGTCGGTTCTTATCATGGAACCGTCTTGAAAACGCATTACATTCAACGGGGATTGTATTAACGCCGGAAAATGTAAAAGAAAGACACGACCGGACATTTCGGCTGTCTGAGAGTCGAAAAGTTTGTGATATTGCTCACTGTGTTGATTACAAAAAAGAAACAATATCTTGTGGGCGGTGTGAGTATCGGTATCAACCGGCAAAAAGTACAGTCTTGGTAACACCGACCGAGAAGAGATATTTCAGACTGTACAACGGAGATATTCTTGACATTGACAACAAAATGATACTGAACGGAGAAATGCTAAAAAGCCTGTTAGACGACTAAAAACAAGGTTTACGGCATATCAAGAGACCATTGGCCTTTTAGGTTAATGGTTTCTTTTTGTTTACTCTTATATAGGGAGACACGGAAGAGACGGTGGTGGATTATGCCGCAGGTTTAACCGATTATACGGTTTGTAGGGAGTAAGAACAGGTGAGGAAATTCTGGCTGTTTACGAGATTTTACTAAAATAAGGGAATAAGAATACCTGTGATTTGCTCTGAAACGTCTCAGATTGACTTGGGATTGATTAAAATGAATATAAGGCATGTAGGCAGGGGTAAAAGATTTTAGACGCCTGAAATCAAATACAGACGCTTTTGACATTCTTTAATTTGCTCTTGATAAAATGCTCATTGCGGTCTGTATTGTTTTCTTCTTGAGAACCCCAACAAAGATTATCAAGATTATTATTGTGAGAACCCCCGTCAAGATGCCGACACTGCATACCCGCAGGACATTCCCCGACATAAGTATTAAGCACCATCCTATGTATTTTTAATGTTAGCTGTTTATTATCAGTGTGTATCCCGACAGTCAAGTACCCTCTTCCATTGTCATAAGACTTAAGGAAACGTCCTCGGCCCTTTGTAGACCAAACCCGCCCGTCTCTTGATACGAGATAATCTGTATTATATGGGTATGGTTTCATAATGTCCTTTCATAAAAAAAAGACAGACCCGAAAGCCCGCCCTTTTCCTGTTTCACCCCGAGCCGGAGATATGATCAACTATCTCAAAAAGGAAAGAGATACGATATCAGTATCTTCTTGTCCGTTAAACTGCACTAAGGCCGTATTGGGATTGACTTCCAGTACTTCACAGCTTGCGCCATTTTGCAAATATGGCCTGCAAAATACGCTTTCATCCAATACGGTAAACACGGCATCTTTTCCGACTTCAATCATAACGCCTCCTAAGCTATTGCACGGCTGATTACAGCCTAAATTAAAATAAAAGACAGACTTCCAAGCTGTAACCTGAAAGTCTGCCCGCCCTCAAGCGAAACCCCCGCGGGGAGTATGATTTTACTTCTTAATCCCGAACCTAAACAGGATGTTTATGATACACCGTGTATCAGGTTATGGCTTTTTGTAATCGGGATTGCGGATGTAAGCGTTCACCCCGACGATAAGGGGGGAACCATCGACCACTACTGCTGTCGGCGTGTTCCCGTGGGATGATGCAACCTGCAAAGTCTTGCCACTTTCCGAAGCGGTCGGTTTTGCATTTACCGGGATTGTGATAATCAGATTGCCTTTTTCAATTACTGCGTTCATAGTGTGCTCTCCCAAAAAATAATAAAAGGTTTGGTTTTCTCTTAATCCGTAGTCTATTACAACTTGGCATATATCCTTTACTTCTTGACATAGTTTATCTACCAATTTCTCTGATTCTCTATCAAGCAGCAGACTTTGAATTTCCTCTTTACTCATATTTCCTCTTTGATACAATCTTCGGGTGCTTCAAGAGTACAGCCGTCAACATAATCATAATGCTCACAGGAAACACAACGACTAACATCTTGACAAACACAAGATTCTCCCGACAATCCGCAATCTTCACAATTACACACTATATCATACCTCGAAAAAAGACATCATTTATAGTAACATAATCGGAGTAACATCGTCCGCAGACCTCAATTTCGCAACTCATTTGACAGTGTCGCATAAATCGAGTTTCAATTCCTTTTACAACACGATGACATCTCAAACAGACTCCATTATTGTTATCATTAAAATCCATTTTTTTATCCTCTCTGTTCCCACCTTTTATTATAACACCATCGGGAATCGTGCCACTTCTGAAGGTAATTCCCGTATCGTCCGGCCGAAAGACAACAATAAAATCGCCCATATCGGGAACAACAACAGATAAAAAATGACTCCAGTTTTTTGAAACAACATAACGCCGACCATCCTCGACAAATTCCGTACCGTTCGGTAAATCAGTATATTCCATAATAAACTCCAAAAATAAGTCTCAGTTTCAAAATAAATTTCAGCTTCCAAAAACCATACGGCGACTAAAAAACTTTGTTCGTAAAAAAATAAAAAAACTTTTGCTCTTAATACTACAATCAGAGACAGGATTATCTTATTTCGATTATATAGGACCAAACCTAAACAAAATGTTTATGATACGTCGTGTATCAGGATGGTCGGTATAAAGCCGGTCATGGTATTAGAAGCGGGTTACAAGATAAAACCGGTTTTAGCCGGTCATCAGAATACAAGAAGGTTACGCAGGAGATAAGACTGCTGAGATTATCGAGCATCCCGGCTCTCACTTTTCCATGCGAATTAGAGCCAAGTTCAGCATCGTGCTTCGTTGCACTCACACTTTTGGAGGCATCCATGACCAACATAGCGAAAACTTCCCTGTTTTCTTAAATATATTACTACGAATTCTATGGGGATTTGTTCGGGGGAAAATAAAATAAAAAATAAATCGAACCAAAAAACTTTTTCGGCGTATAAATTGTGAAACGAAATTTTTTACCTTTTATGTTATGGGAGACTGTTATGAAATGTTTAGTAACAGACCAAGGTACAGCAGCATATGAAACGGGTTTATGTAATAATTGTTATCTTGCTTCTGCAAATCAATGTTACGCCCGCGAAATGGCAAGTCAAAGTGATGACATTGACCCTAAAAGTAAATTTGTGGATTGTTCTGAAAATGATGCCGTATCATGCTGTATCTGTGTAAATTAAGGAAAACACTGGACTACTTTTGGATAAACTATTATATGGGGTTATTATGATTGACCGGTGGAGAATAGTATTGAAACGAAATTTTTTAATTTTCCTATGGAGTATGTTATGTGTGATTTAGCGAAAGAAATAATGCAACAGATTGAAAAACTATACTCTGATGATTCTATCGACGCTTATGGCAAATGGGAAAGTCTCGACGACATTTCAGTTGTTGTCGAAGGTTTGAAGTCAAGATTATTAGTACAAACTCAACAAATAAAGACTATTATGACAGTTACCGAAGCTCTACAACTCATCGAAAGGAACTCACACATACCGGCCCTAAACTATTGTATCAACTATGCTCACTATGCCCTACAGCTTAACCAAACAACCAAAGACTTCAAAGTACAGTTACTTTATGTATTGAATAACATGATACAATGGAGACAATGCAAAGCCAGTACAACAACAGCCGCAGAGATAAAAGAGTGCCGGGCAACCCTGAAAAAGGCAAGCGTGTAAATATGGAAAATGAAAGGTTTTGGATTGATACATCAACTATAGAAAACCCCTTCGGCGAACACACATTAGGTATTGTTGATGAAAAAGCCGGGGGTATAATAATTTATGTGAATTCAGAAAAAGTTGCTGGTTTTATTATTAAAGTCTTTAATGGAGCTTGGGATATTGAATAACCCGGCATCAAATTGGTATACCGACAGCCGACAAGTCATAGAACAGCTATATTAAAAACAATGGAGATAATGTAAATGGAAAACTTAACAAGTTCAACCGACCGATTAGCATGGATGTCCACAAGAGAGCAAAGCATGGGAAGCGGATTCACTGTTCATAACGACAAGCAACCGGCTGCTTCTTCCGGTCGTCCTCTCATCCGGGACTATTACAAATCGAAAAAGTATCAAAACATTTTAAGGGTAGACTAATGAGAGGCAACATAACAGAAGAAACAAGAGAGGTACGAGACCATAAGAACAGAGACAAAGCGGAAGAAGCCAAAGAGAGAAAACGTGCTCGTACTAAAATAAACAACCAAGCACAAATAAAGATACTCGATGACCGGTTAGGTGTCGGTATCGGTGCAGTGAAAGAACGTCAAAGATTAACAAAATCACATTAACTTTATTTGGAGAGAAACTATGTTGAAAGTTGGGGATATACTGCGGGTTTAATTCCTGCCGCCGTCATTATTTAACCGGAGAAAAAAATGAAGGAAAAATGTCAAAGCTGTGAAAAACATCTACTCAGTGAGTGCAAAGGCATGGAAGAAACCGCTCCAGACAGTCATATTGAAGTGTGTTTTATTGAAGACATCTATAACATAGCAGCAGACGAGTTTTTGGAAATCCAAAGAAAGGCGTATAGGAAAGACCCCGGAGATTGGACACCAGAAGAATGTAGAGCAAGTTTTCTACGTGCTGTTTGTGGCGGAGATGTAATGATAAACGGTACAAAATCAGTCTTGTTTCCATTATGGAATCTATATAGGTCAATAAGCGTTTATAGCAGTTTGAATATATATAAAACGCTGAATGTTACATTAACTCTTGAAGATACCAAAGGAGAATCATTTTATGCCGGTATACCCCCAGTATCTGCCGACGATATTAGAAAAGCTAAAAAAGTATTAAAATCAGGAGTTCTCACATGAAATATTGTTTTCTACAGGTATCCGACAATTTAATAAACCCAGTTGATGTAAACAATCCGGCTGATGTATACTTCAAAGCAATCTGGAATCATTTAGATGGTGAAGGTTATTTTAAGCCGGAGCATTACTGGGAAATTCCTACATGGATTGCTGAATTGAATTGCTGCTTTGACAGCCGAGACCATGAACTAATGCTGCATCATATCACCAGAGAAAAAGCAGAAAGACTACCTGATGCCGACATATACTTTGCCTCTATTATGGATTGTAACAAAGAAATCCTTGCAAAAATATTTTATAACAACCCAAACAAATCATTCTATATTGGTGGTTATATTGGGACACAAGGATTTATGGAAACCTTCTATAATTCTATAATGAAACACGGAAATGTATTTTGGTATGGAAGCATCGAATCTGCATGTAAAGAACTGGATTTAGAATATCAATACGGAACCGACTACTCGTTATTCAAAGGAACCAAATGTATCCCACGACTAACTCTGTCCAACGGATGTAAAAACCATTGCCGGTTCTGTACTGTGCCGGGTAAAGTAATTGAAATTGACTGGAGAAGCATACACCAACAAATAGAATCTATGAAAGATTTGGACTTTGAGTTGATATACATCAATGACAAAACATTCGGTCAATGTAATAACTACAAACAATTAAAGTACATGTACAGATCAATTGCAGCATGGAATCCAAAATTCCGGGGATTCACAGTACAAACTACATGCTATCAAATCCTAAAGTTTTATGGTCAAGGAGTAAATTTAAAAGATTTAGGTGTTGTAAATGTAGAAATCGGTGTCGAATCTTACAATGATGATATACTCAAAAAATACAACAAACCACAGAATACCGGAACTGTCGACATGGCCCTGAATATCTTGAAAACCATGGGCGTAAACATAATTCCAAATATCATTATTGGTTTACCGGGTGAAGATATGTATACCTATTCCGAAACATTGAAATGGGTAAACGACAACAAACATGAATTTCTTATGCTTAATGTAACTAATTTTGTACCTTACACTGGCAGTGATACTTCGGATATTGTTGAAACTAAACCGGAAGACCTAAACCAAACTATTTGTGAACGAAGTTACCATACTGAAAAAGAAGCAATTGCTGTTGAAGTCTTTACTGAGTTGCTGTTCGGTATCGGTATGGAAATAATTGAGAATACAAAGAGCAGATCGAAATGAAAAAATGTAGCAAATGTAAAATTGAGAGGAAACTGTCCGCTTTTAGCAAAGACAAGTCTTGTAAAGATGGTCTATGTTGCCAGTGTAAGAACTGTCGCCGAAAATATAGACAATCTGAGGCCGGGATAAAATCTCAACACAGATTTTCCCAGAAATACAAATCAAAGAACCCAGAGAAAACAAAAGCTATAAATATAGTGAACAATGCAGTCAGGGATGGAAAGCTAACTCGTCCTTCCGTCTGTGAATCCTGTCCTTATGAAGGATTTATTGAGGCCCATCACGAAGATTACAATAAACCACTTGATGTGTCTTGGTTATGTAGGAAATGTCATATAAAGATACATAGAAAGGACATGGTATGTGGAATATACGACGAACCAATGTGTACCGAAATGCCAAAATACTGCAATAAATGGCCGTGTCCCGATAACGAAGAATCAAAATTAGAACCAGATGAAAATGGTTTCATGTATTGTATTAAATGTGGAAGGTCTTATGGGAAGAAATAATTGCAGAGTAGTATTGACTGACCGGTGTAATCTCAACTGTAGCTTCTGTTGTATGAGAGAATGGGATATTTTCTTTTCATTCAGAGACCGAACGGCATTATGGATTGCTCAACAAACATATGATGAAATTGGAATTACCGGTGGTGAACCGTTACTTGAATTGGAAAGACTGGTACAATTTATATGCCTGATAAAGTATTTCAACAAAAAGGCCAAAGTATATCTATACACTAATGGTATCCTCCTAACATCAGAAACAGCAGCTATGTTAAAAGTGGCCGGTCTTGACGGTATTAACTGGTCTCCTAAAGCAAAACCTACTTCAGAAGAAAAAAATCTAATAACTTTTGTTCATGTGTGTCTTATGCCAATACGTTTACTGATACAAGATGAAATGACAGATGACGACATGTTGGAATTTGTGATGAGCAATGGTATGCAGATCAAACAATGGACTCTCGATGATTGTAGCGATATGGAATTAGAGGACCGGTTTAGAATTGATTGGAGTAACAAATAAAATTTTATTTTCCGAACAAAATATTTTTTGAAACGTATAGATTTTGAAGCCAGAATTTTTCCGGGGTGCCTATGACTGAAAAACAGAGGAGAGAAAAAGCATTTGCAGATTTAGGTAAAATTTACTATGAGCTTGCACCGGGAGTTCATACCTATCATATATGTCCTCACTGCGGGGACCGGGCTACAAGAGCCGGTAAATGTTATGTTTGTTTAATGAAAGAGGTTGTAGAATGAAAAAGAAAGATGTTTTCTTTGTGATATGGATTATTATGTTCTCTCCTGTAGTGTTAACAGGGGTTGTTTTGAAGAATGTAAGATTAGCATATCTGTTTGGTTATAACTTAGCAATGGAAATACTCAAGGGGTTTTAGGATGAAAGTTACCAATATAACAGAAGCACCTAAACCGTTTTTATGGGCCACCGAAAATAGCTCATGGCCCCCAAATGCAGACCGGCTTTATGTAACACAACTGTTTGCTCCGCCAATGCAACGTCGGTTGATGCTCGATCATTATGATGAAATCGAAAATGATGTTATTGATTATTTCTACCGGATTCTCGGCTCTTCAATTCATTCAATAATCGAACAGGCTGCAAAGGGTCGTATTGGTATCCAAACTGAAGTACGACTTGCCATGCCTAAAGAATGGTTTGGCATTGAAATCACTGGTCGTGTTGACTGGATTGACTACATTAATTCTATTCTTGCTGACATCAAGACTTCCAGTGTTGGTATTGTCGGCCGGGGTATTAAAGATGACTGGGTATCTCAGGGAAATATTTACAGGTATATGCTTTGCAGAATTCATGGATGGAAAGCAGAGAACCTTCGCATCTATCCTCTGTTCCGAGACTGGAGTGGAGAAAAGGCCGGACACGATCATCCTATCTCTCCTTATGGTGATATTGAGATACCAGTCTGGTCTATCAAAAAGACCCACGAATTCATCGAAAAGTGTGTGGCTGACCACATGGCTAAGAAAGTAAGGTTCTGTACTGATGAAGAAAGATGGAAAAAGCCCGATTGTTACGCAGTGAAAAAGAAAGGTGCTGCCAAAGCTGTTGCCGCGACTACTATGGTTGATGGTGAACGTATTCCTATCCCTACAGAAGAAATGGCAACCGAAATTATGAACAGTAAGAAAAACTCGAAAGAACTGTCTGTTGAGTTTAGGCCGGGCGGGTGTAGAAGATGTTCCGGATATTGTGACGTAAGAACAGTTTGTAAGCGTGTTAATGCTGCTGAATGGGCTAAAGACGAAAAGGAGACCAAAGATGAAAGTTAGTATTTATAAAAATGTGCCGGTAAAAGACAAAGAACTTGAATTCAGATTAAAACTTTTTGAGATAGGGTATCGTATACTTGTTGCACTGGCCGATGAGGAAGGAAACAGAATACAGGGTTCAAGTCTTGTGGTATTTGATAAAAACATGAGAGTAGGCCGGTGCATCAGTATTGATGAATCTCTCAATCTCCCACTAAATGATAACAAACAGTTGGAATCAAGAGAAGAAAAGGAATATGAATGGTGAAAAAATTAACCCTATATGGCAAGATAGTCAAGGGAATATTGAAGTTAGACCACAGGGCTATGATGACAGAATACATATCCCAACAGAAAGATCAGGACATCGAGGTTGAGATCAGAAGTCCAAAGAAAGACCCTTCTCTTGTGCAGTGGGCGTATCTGTATGCAAGTGTGTATCTTGAATTTGCTCACCATTTCGGTTGGACAATTGATGAAGTAGACCTCTGGATGAAAAAGAAATTTATGAGAGATAATGGGATAATACTGCCTGACGGTTTAATGTTGACTAAAGGAGTTTTTGATAGAGTATGGTTAGCGAAATACGTAGACAGCTGTATAAGATATGCGGCTTTTGAAGGTGTAACAGTGCCCCCACCAAAGATTAAACAATGAAAACCTGTAGTAAATGTCATAATAAATTGGAGACAAAACATGGATATTGTTGAACCGGAAAGAACAGAAAACTTAGTACGAGCAGATTCATTAAAAGCGAGAAAGGGATTCAGGTATTTAGATGAAGACGATAAAACTTATGATTACTTTGTACCTATGAGTGATAACCAACATAATCTGTACATCAGACGAGCAAAGTGGGGCGGGCAAAGTACTTTGATTAATCCAGATTATATACTCATATTCAATGTACAACACAATGCTGCCGGTATTGTAAAAGTGGATCAAATGGTCGAGCCGGTTGAGTTTGTTGTTAATGTGGAAGAGGTAGAATAATTGAAACCGTATCCCAACAATGAAAATTATTATGTGACTGAAAACGGTCTTGTGTGGTCTACTAAAAGTGAAAGATGGTTGGTTCCTTCCAAAGACAGCAGTGGTTATTTAATGTTGAAACTTTACAGTGGAAGCAAAAAGACAGCCGTTATAAAAAGGGTACATGCTATGGTACTCGAAACTCACAGCAGTCCAAGACCAAAGGGAATGGTATGCCGCCATCTTAATGGTGTAAAAGAAAACAATCACATAATAAATCTTTGTTGGGGAACAAGACAAGAAAACAATGACGATGCTAAAAAACACCACAAGGAAGGTAAGATTTTCAGCAGTGCTAAATTATCAGCCGGAGATGTAAGAACAATCAGAGATTTATATCTGATGGGAAAGCCTTTGAAAGAAATATATAATATGTATGATGTTACTTGTAGAACAATACGCAATGTAGTATCAAGAAAAACATGGAAATGGTTAAATTAGGGGATTAAAGTGAATAAAGTTATTTTATTGGGCAATCTTACAGAGGACCCGGAAGTAAAAACCTATCGGGATAACAGCTTCACGGTACTTACTATAGCTGTTCAAGATGGGTACGGCGACAAAAAGAAAACCTTCTTTTTTGATTGTATTGCCCACGGCAAGACAGGTGAAAATATTGCCAAGTTCTTTGAAAAAGGCAAGCCGATTCTTGTTGAAGGTAAACTGTACACCCGGAAAAATGATGAGACCGGTTTCACTGAAATCAAAATCTCTATCTATGGTTTCTCATTTATTAACGGTGTCGGTGATGGCAAGAAAACAAGTAAGAAGAATGAAAAGAAAAAGGAAGAAAATCCTTTTTAGAGGTCTTGAACACTGACTAAGACTTGAAGTAACATGGATGTGCAGAAAATGTCACTATAAATTACGTAGAAAGGGAAAATGATGACGAAAAAAGAGCTTTTAACAAAAATTGAGTCCTTCGACGGCGATTCTGAGATAGTTTTTGTTGCGGATAGATCAGACCTGTTTATATTAGATAGGGAAGGAGCGGATATCAACGAAGCAGCAGAAATCAATAATGGAAGACAGAAATTAATCGTTTTAATGGAATAACCAATGGAAAAGTTAGGAAGTAAAATTAACTTAATTGCGAAGCGGATGATTAATCCGTCTCTGGGAATAAATACCGGTTTCAAGGATTTGGACTATATGACTCTGGGATTGCATTCCGGTGAGATGGTAATTATCGGTGGTCGTCCAAGCATGGGAAAGACTTCCTTCCTTCTTCAGTTAGCATGGCAGGTTGAAGCACCGGCTTTAATAATCTCTGCGGAAATGAGCCGACAAGCTATTGGTGAGCGGCTCATTTCTCATGTATCCGGTGTACCAATGAGAAAGATCAAAGCCAAGAGAACAACTGCTGCTGATAACTTAAAAGCAAAAGAAGCTCTGGAACTGATCAGCAAAAAAGAGATTTACATCTCCGATGAATCGCGTGTTACTCCTGAAGTAATCGCCGGAGAAATTGAAGCTCTGGCAAAGATGGGGGAGAACTATACCTCTCCCTGTATCTTTATCGACTACTTACAACTTCTGTCTATGACAAACTTCTACGGGAGTGGAGAGATAGAAGTAGCGGCTATTAGCAGAGAACTAAAAGCAATAGCAAAAGAGACTACTGCACGTTTCGTAGTAGCGAGCCAGCTTAACAGAGCTAATGAACAGAGGGAGAACCATACGCCAAGGATGTCGGATTTAAGAGGCAGTGGTAGTATCGAGCAAGATGCCGACGTAATATTGCTGCTGCACCGGCCGTCTTATTATCGGATAGCCGACGAGGACCCAGATGCTAACGACGACGGGCAGGCGTTTGTGTACATCGCAAAGAACAGATCGGGACCAGTAGGAAAGATAGAGTATAGATGGGATAAATATTGTATGACTTTCCATGAAAAATCTTCTCGTTACCGTGAGTTCGGAGAGTAAATGGCAAGTCCGCTACATGAATAAAATTTTATTTGGAGAATGATTATGAGCAATTGGTATGTAACAGTAAGAAGCTATGCAGAAGAGTTTTATGTAAATACGATCAGCTTTGATGGAAAAGTAAGCGCAAACGGTCACCACGGTTACGTTCACAGGAGATCGGCCCGGAGAGCAGCAATAGCATTGGCTAAGAAACTCGATGTCTCTTACCGGCAGGATTTAGAGTACACTGTTACTCCACACGCATTCATAGCTAAAGTTACAGTTTAGACGGTACTCCGTCATGCAATAGCTTAGGAATTGATTGATGCTTAGAACGACCGACTTGAATATATTGTGCCCTGTATGTAACAAACCGGACGGTTGCTTAGTTGCCGATGATGGTTCGGCTGCAATCTGTTCAAGGAAGTCTGAGGGTTCAGTAAAAAAGGTTGGCAAAGGTGCTTTTCATGGCGGGTGGCTATTCATACTTGGTGATTTCAAGCCACAAAAATATGAAGTACCGGAAAAACCTTATGTCAATTGGAATAAATGGGCGGTAAAGTTTGGTAAACAACTCATTGAAAACCGTGAGGCGTTTGGTAAACTTTGCCGCGACATAGACATTAACCCAATCTCTGCTCTCCGATTCTATATCGGTTGGCATAAAGGCTGGTTGACAATACCGGTATACTCTTTAAGTAGAACTATATCGGGTATACAGAGACGACAGGGGAACACAAAACGGTACATGAAACATTCTGGTATGGGAGTATTTGTTCCGTCGGCATTCTTTCAAGACCCTTCCGATACTTTAGCGGTGTGCGAGGGGTGGACTGACACTGTTACTGCTTTAGAATATGGGTACAATGCAATCGGAAAAGTAAATGCTTATGTAGGGAATGAAGAAGTAATAATGTTTGCCAGAACACATCCATCAGTAAAACGTGTGATTATTTTCGCAGATAATAATGAAGATGGTGTCGGACTTGCCGGTGCTGAAGAAACAGCCGAATTACTTGATGACTATTTTATCACAAAGGTGGTATTAACGCCGGAGAAAGATTTGAGAGAGTGTAAACAAAAAGGCATGACAATTCAGGAAGTTATAGGAGACTGAAGTGAAAATTATTAGGACAGATAATTTTGATCGTGATTATGAATCAGATAGTTTAGTAGCAGAGAACGTCAATGAATTTTTTGCTAAGTTAATTGCTGAACTTTTGAACGAATACACTGGCGTGAATTCTCAGGACTATTTCAAAGCAGTATGTAGTGACCATAAATTATATGTATATGAGCCTTAAACTTTTGAAATTTTGGAGATTAAAATGAAAGTACTGGATAGAAGCTGGAAAAATTGTTTAAGAATGTGGAAATGGATTTCGGAGAATTTGCCGAAAGGGTTTTCAGAGTCAAGCGGGGGTATGAAAATATTTGTAGTCGGGAGCTTAAAACGCCACTGGCTGCGGAAAAATAAATTTACCGAACTGCTTCAAGATGACTGTTTTTTCTGTGCTTATGACAACAAACACGGTAAAAGATGTGAATTTTGTCCAGCAGGGTTAGTTAAAAAGCATTTTCGCTGTACCGATACTGCTTACAATTACGCGTACGTACCTGTAGAGTTTTACAATAAATTAGTAAAACTGGATAAAATAAGAAGGGGGGTCTGATGTTTGAGTGGGAACCAAGAAAAATTAACTTGAAGGATTTACTGTGGATTTTGATTGTGGGCTTGGCATTTATACTTTTCTTCATGGCCGGTATCGCTCTGTCAGACCCAACAACCGCACCGGTAAACAACATAGTAAGAATTTATGTTGATTCCAAGACTGGCAATCCCTGCGGAACCGGCTTTATCTTAGAAAAAGGAAGACTTATTACAGCAAAACATGTTGTACTTGCGGCAGAAAAGCAACTGATAATTGAATACAGCAATGGCACTGTAGAAAAAATCAAGAAAGAAAAATTTTGGGTCTCTGGCAAGTATGACATTGCAGAAGCAAAAATAAAGAAAGACAAGGCAGGAAAGAAAATAACGCTGAGTAAGAGTGGACATTACATAGGAAAAAGAATATATACAACAGGATATCCGAGCAATTGGGGAATATTAACAGTTACCATCGGTGTAGTATCTTCTGAGATAGTAAACTTTCCTGTAATGGACTATGAAAACCCTTTACTATTAAAAGTATTCTTATCTGATGTTGATATAATAAGTGGTAACTCCGGCTCTCCGGTATTTGATTATAAGGATGAGTTAGTCGGGATAGCTGTAGCAAAATACCGGTGTATCAGTATAATAGTAAGTATAGAAGCGTTAAAGGAATTCTTAAATGATAAAAAAGAAAAGAAAAGTAAAGACACCCTTGCAAAAGCTGCACGATAAGTGCTGGGCGATGGCAAAGAAAGTAGTCTATCTTCGTGATCATGGTCAATGCCAGCACTGTTTCAAAAGAGTTGAAGGAATTAATGCTCATACATCTCACGTGTTACCAAAAGGTACCCACGGAGCTTTGAGATATTTACTGTTGAATTTGAAATTACTGTGTTTTTACTGTCATAGAAACTGGTGGCATTATAATCCTGTTGAAGCAGGTGAGTGGTTTAGACAAGCATTTCCCGACCGGTGGGAAATAATTGAAAAAATATCGAGGTGTAAATCATACCGAATTGATGATCTACAAGAAATATTAGAGGAATTACAAACTGAATATGAAAGGCTTAGTAATGAATGAAAGTGATGGAACTGTCCCGGACAGAGGACAAACTGCAGAAGAAGAACTAAAAGCACTTATGTTAGTTGGTTACGAAAGCATAGGTGGAGAAAAAGATAGAATTAACAGGTTCGTCGATCTAATCATAGACCTGATCGCGGAACGGTCTGAGGAAAAAGCTGAAGAAAGAGTAGACCAACATGAAAGAGACTACGACCACAACCAATGCTATTAAAATATTTTATTTTTCTTTGAACAAACTCAAAATCCAAACGTATAAAATTCTGAAACTGAGATTATTTTAATCTTTGGAGATGACATGGATAATGAGCAATTGGAAATGATGAAAGAGGATTTGATTGCAGTACAAATGAGTCGTCCAACAAGACTTGAAGCAGCTCGTATTGCTAATCGTGTTACTGATGCAATTGCAGACATGGCTAAAGGAATAGCAGAGAAAGCTGTTGAAGAGCATTTAACTTGTGACTTACATAAATGGTATGATAAGAGAGAGAGTTGATAGTGACTAATGATATAAAAACTGAATCCGGCCCAAAAAGAAAATTCTCTACGGGTGCTACAAAACAAGCAGCAACTGGTAAAGGAAGACCGTCTCTTGTACCGGGAGATGCCATACTTGAGTTATCAAAACATTTTGAAGAAGGTATTGCTATTCACGGCGAACGAAACTGGGAAAAGGGTATTCCTCTCAGCGTATGGCTTGATTCTGCGGAGCGTCATTTACAGCTGTTGAAGATGGGTATGACTGACGAACCACACGCCAGAGCATTTACATGGAATGCCCTTGTTTATCTTGCTACAAAATTACGCATAGAAAATGGATTGCTCCCGGCTGAACTGGATGATATGCCTGCTTACCAGTTGGAACAGGAATTACTATCTGATGCAGAGACCAAAGAAATCTTTGTAGGAAATGAAAAATCGGTCAAAGAATTTGATTGTACTGAGACCATCGAAGAAGTCGTGGAAATAAATGAAGAAATGGCCGAAGAGTTTGAAGATAAGCCGGTCGAAAACCCAGAGGAAATAACAATAATAGACACAATGAAATCAATGGCATACGACGATGGACAGTGGTACTGTTCTGACTTCAATTGTTTTGAAAGAGGCTTTTCTAATATTGCACCAAATACGTTTCATTGTGACGAACACAAAAAAGGAAACTAAAAAGTTTGTAAAGGGAAATCTTATGAAAGTATACCTAAGTCACTCGATCAGAGGTAAACTCGGCAACGACTGTCCTCCACCTATATTAAGAGAAAACTGTCTCGTTGCAATTGAAATTGGTAACAAGATTCGTGCTGCTTGTCCGTGGGCCAATATCTATATACCGGCAGAACACGAAGACTTCGTACAAAAGGCGTATAACAAAAAATATATAACAGAGAAACAGATGCTTGAGATTGATTGTGACATCATAGCTGAACAGGATGTTATAATCATCTTTACTCCAGACGGGTACGGTAGTTTACAAGGTGGCAGATTAGTTGAACACGACTTTGCTATTAATGAGTGTATGCCAATCAGCCTTTTCATCACAGTATCAGAAGCAATTGACTTCCTGACCGAGCACCATGAATATGATCTACATTACGGAGGGAAGGATGAGTAGAGTTTTAGATATTGGCGACCTGCATTTATATGCAGAACATCCAGCTTACATGCAATTTTGTCTTGATCTTTATTATCAATGGAATTGTAATCGAGTAGTATTTATTGGAGATGTGACTGATCACCATGCTGTGAGTTTCCACGCAGCTAATCCCCAGTGTCCCGGCCCGGAAGATGAATATAAATTAACTCTTAATGCAATACAGAAGTGGTATAAAGTTTTCCCCAAAGCAGAAATCTGTCTGGGAAACCACGATCTGAGGATTCTCCGGTTAGCCGAATCTGTTAAGATACCAAGGCGATATATAAAAGACCTCAGTGAAATATGGAAGACCCCCGGTTGGAACTGGGATTACGAGTTTCTGATTGATGATGTTGTTCATTTTCACGGGGAAGGAACGAGTGGAGTACATCCGGCATGGAATGCAATAACAAAGAAAATGAAGTCGGTAGTGATGGGTCACTGTCATTCAAGAGCAGGGGTAAAGTGGATGACTACGAGACACGAAAGATTTTTTGGAATGGATACCGGGTGCGGAATATGTTCTGATGCTTGGCAATTTGTTTACGGAAAGAACAACCTTGTGAGGCCTTTCATTGCAGCCGGAGTTGTTATTGATGGACATCCGTATAGCGAAGCAATGCCTTGCGGTATAAAAGAAAAATACCATCGTTCAAAATTTTAATGATTGGAGATTCTAATGACGGGTGAAGTAAAACTATTAAAAAAAATGGAAAAAAATATCGTGACTTTTGATGATTTGAGAGACGGGGAGGGTCTTGTAAATAAAAATGGAGTAAGAATTAGAGTAGGAACTAAGTGCTATTTACATTTTTCAGTCAGCGGACTGGTCCTTCCAAATCCCGAAGCCAATTGGCCCCCTGAAATGAAAGGAGAAATAAGAAGATTCCATCTAAGTGCAGAGGAAATATAATGGAACTATCCGGCTATTCTAAGATTCACCAAATTTACCACCGAGAAGTCCACTGGATGAAGGGGCATCAAGTAGTTATCCAAGAGAAGATAGACGGGTCACAGATTTCGTTCGGTAGGAAAGACGGCGTACTGTTTATCAGAAGTAAAAACCGGATGATTGATATTGAAAATCCTGATAACATGTTTGGCTGTGCTATTGCTGTTATCAAGAGTAAGACTCTTCCAGGTGGTTATGTCTTCCGTGGTGAGTATTTAAGGACACCGAAACATAATGTGCTTAATTACGACCGGATACCACAGGACCATATCATTATCTATGACATTGAAATCCGTGATGGTAGTGATGATTATCTTCCTCCTAATGCAGTAAAAGAAATAGCTGCTGATCATGCCTTTGAAGTAGTTCCTACTTTATGGACTGGTCTCTTTGATGACATAGATCAAAAGCTAATTGACAAACTTATGGAAACCAAGAGTATCCTCGGTGGTCAATTGATCGAAGGACTGGTGTTCAAATGCTACGATGTATTCGACAGCCGGGATAAGACTTTGATGTGTAAGTTCGTCCGCCCGGAAGTCAGAGAGATGATCAGTGGTAATCGTGGTAAAAGTAGAAGGGATATCATAGAAGAGATTGGCGACAGATTGTCAACAACTGCCCGGTTCGAGAAGGCCGTTCAATATGCCAGAGATGCTATGATGCTGGTAAATGAACCCAAAGATATCGGTGTGTTGATGAGGATTCTCAATACAGACTTTGAGGAACATATAGATGAAATTAAAACCCTTCTCTATGATAATTTCCGCAAGGATATAATTAGAGTTGCCAACCGGGGTTTTGCTGAATTCTATAAAGCTAAGTTACTAAAAGACAGCGTTAATCTGGAAAGAAGGACAACACCTTGTACTAAGTGCCGAAGAGAAATAGAAAAGCATGAGAGTGCTGCTGGATTATGTATTCCTTGTCATCGGGAGACTCCAAATGAGTAATAGTATTCGTGTAAAATGTGATATATGTAAAAAAGTAAGAGTACCGGGATTAGGTGTAGCTGAAACTATTTGTGGCCGCTTCTTTAATATAAGAGTAGAACCATACGTAACAATGTGCTCCTAATGTCGGTATAAAATAGTTATGGCTGCTATGAATAGAGGAATTGAAAGATACCATCAACTGTATGTAAGGAAAAGAAGATGAAAATAGAACGGATTATAAGAATCTTTAAGTTATAAGGCTGACTATGATTATAATATGTGAACGCTGCAAGGGAACCGGAATATTAACGTATGACGTGGGAAGCCATAAATCTGAATACGAAGATAAAACATGTTCAGACTGTGACGGGTCCGGTAGGCAAGAAAGGGAAGTAAATATATCACTGAAGCCTTTCAAGCCGGGAGAAGAAACTACAAGAATATTTTGATTAAGGGGAATGAAATGGGTTACTTATTGCTTGCTGTAGTATTCTATACTGTTGTGAAATTTAGTGTTGATGTATGGTTGCAATTCCGGTATGAACGAAGTGATAGGAATGAAAGATATGAACTTGAGGAACAAGTTAGAGACTTGCAAAAGAAATTGCTGAGTTAGAGAAAGTACAGTAAAGACAAACAAAAGGGAGGCCGGTGCAATGCTGGTCTCCCTATAATATTGCAATTAGGATGGCTGTACCGGCTGCTATCAAAGAAGCAATCAATGCCAGTCGTACTTGAAAATGATGAGAGATATGTTTCTTCATCATACATGTCAACCACTTTACATCCGTTTTGATCTCAGCTATATCTTCCGCTATCCGTGTCATTCCTGCTCAACTCCTTCCCTGATATCTTCAATATCCTTCATGTTCGCTTTCAGTACAATGTTCTTCCGAACAGCCGACTTTGCTTCCTTGATTATCAATTCAAGTATCTTCTGCCGGACTTCCGGGGGCTGGGATTGATACCCCGGCTTGCTGATGATTCTCGGTAATACCTTGTTCAAAAGAAAACTTAAATCATCCTGATACTTCTTATAGAGATCAGCGTTCAATCTCCAGTTTCTAACGATTGTACGGCTTAGACCACCTACAGAAACAGCCACACTATCCATCTCTCTACGGACCTCACGAGACAGGCTTTTCTCGACCGTAACCCCGGCCTCTCGCTGGCGTTTCACATCAAAGGGAGCATTTCTCCGTTCAAACTTAGTAATGTTCTCCTGCTCTACTATCTGCGGTTTATACTCTCTAAGTGCGTCCTGTGAGAGGGGTCCGATATCCTTCCACTCCTTGCCAAATACTCTTGTTGAATAGTGGTCCCTCATCTGAGTAAGATCGTCAAGAACACTGGTTTTGTATGTCTGTACTCCGATACCGTGGAACGCAAGAGGAAATACCAATGCCCCCATCGCCTTATGCTCAGAATAACTTATTGCATCTATCGTATCTTGTAAGATAAGTGGAGCAAGTTTTTCATAAATAGCCCATTGCATAAATTCTGCACGGTCCTTAAATTTAGGAAGAGGCTCTCCGAGAAAATCCTTACCGCTTAATAACTCTACACCGAGACCGGTGACAGGACTTAGCTTTGACTGAACAAATCTTCCAAAAACCTCCAGTCTGTTTTTTGTAAATAGTTCTCCTGTAGAAGTAGATTTAGTCCGACCGGCTACTAACTGTGCTACTGATCTGGCAATGGGCTGAAAACCACCCCAGATATCAATACGAGTTTTCCCCATTACTATCTTACCGAAGTCTGTAGAGCGTGGGTCTCGTTCTACTTTTGCTCCCATCGCAGCAGCAAGAGTCAGTATCAAACCACCCGCAGTAACAAAACTCACTAACTCACCTGCTAATATTTTTTGGGATGGAGTTGCTTCTATTTTTTCTTTTCCTACTACTTTCTCTCCGACTACTGTAAGTAAAGATTTTACCCCTTTGCCTATAAACTCAAACCGAGACCCAGAAAAGCGGGGAGCAAAAAATGCAACATTAAGAAGAGGCAACATTGCTTCCACTTTTTTGTTATTGACATTAGCCCGACCAGTTGACATATTAGCAATCTCTGCTAATCTCTTGTATTCAATATCAGCTACGTTTTGTCCTACCCATTTCTCAGTATATGAATCAAAAATATCTGCTCGAAGTTTATTCATCCCAACAACAGACGCTCTCTCTGACGCTCTTACAAGTGCTCCAAAAACAGGAATCTTTTTCGCCCATTCACTTTGAAATCTTTCGTCTGTTTTTGTAATAGTCCCACCAAGTTCTAAGAAATCCAAACCTTTTGCTTTTGAAAAATCATAGTTCTTTCGGGTTTGTAATTCCTTTTGCATCATCTCAGCCCATTCTGTATTAAAGAAAGACTTATAAGAAGCCCCAAGTGCTTTTACCCACTGTTTAGGCCACTTAGGTAAAGCAAGAATACCCTGACGAGCTATAAAAGATATTTCAGAAGAAGCTAAAGTAGTTGTGGGGAAATTAACCAGATTCACAAAGAACTTATACAACTTACCAGCTTTTCCTTTAGCTGCTGCAATAATAGCTTCTGTATTTTCTTTTCCAATTACTTTGCCTAAGTCCCTTAACTCGGATTCAGTAGGAACCAAACCGTCCTGCAATTTATTAATTGCTTCTAAGGCATGAGTTCTCTCAAAGAATTTCAACTGTTCCCATATAGCAACTCTTATGTTTTCAAAATCCTGCGGTGACACCTCATTTGTTTCAAACACAGGAAAATTGGCTTTAACCATTTCTCCTTTTAATTCCCTTAAAGCAATCTGTTGTGCGGCATCAATAGAAAGACCCTCTCCCTTTGCTTCTTCTCCAGCTATTTCTGCTTTGCTAACACGTTCTCCAAGTTGCATCGACTGTTGTATCTCAGTAAGTTTTGTAATTTCAGATAAAACGCGAGAACTTATTGCATCATTTAATTTATCTATGGATATATCAGTATCACTACGTACATCAAGTTCAGTTAAATCCTCAACAACTGGCTCTACTTCTTGACCTTCTACAACTGCATCAGCAATTTGAGCTTCCGATACTGTTTCACCTTCTGTAATTTCTTCATCAAATTCTATATCCCCTGACACAACGTCCTGTTCACTTGGAATATCTGATGTCATACCAGTTATCTCACCCTCTTCAGTAGCAGCGAGTTCAATCTCAGGTCTATTCGGTATATGAGCAGCCTCCCCTTTTCCGGTAGCTATCTCAGCAAGAGAACCAATACCACCGAACATTCCACCAATTATTGCACCACCGGCTGCTTCTCTTGCTCTACGTCCTAAGAAACCGGGTTCAATTTCTTTACCTCGAAGAAGTCTTGGAACCAACTCAGCCGTAGTACCTTGTAGGGCTTCTTGTAGGGCTTCCTCTGTCATGTTACGGACTACTGACATAGAAAATTTACCGCCAGATTTCAATACCTGAGTCCATGCTTTATTTCGGGCACTCATAATGATTGACTTTAGAAGGACACCGCCGGTCTTTGATTGTCTTAGGATACCACCAATCTGAGCAAGTTCAAGAAGACTTTGGATACCCCCGACTATATTAGCTTCGGTGTTAGCAGTATCTTCATCTGCACCTGTATCTATTGCATTCCTGTATGCTTCTTCTCGCATGATGGAAAATGCTGTCAGCCCTGCTCCAACTTTTGCAAACCCAGCTGCTGCTCCAACCGGACCACCGGCTACAAAACCAACCCCGGCCCCTCCTATCGCTGCCAATGTATAAGGAACTGTAGTACCGAGTAACTCAGCAAACTTATCCATCGTCTCAGGATCGGTCTCAGGAGCAAGTGAGGGGTCTGCTGCTTTCTCAGCGAAGCTCAGAGCAAGTTTACCGGCATTTCTACCTATCCATCCAGCACCTGTTTGTTTACGAGCATCCTCATCTTCAAGGGCAAGTGTAGAAAGTTTTCTTATACTCGTAGCACTGAGATCGACGATATTGTAAAATGATCTTTCCATACTAACAAAAAGATTTTCCCATGCACCACGTTCTATTTCATCGGTATCTTGTGAAACATCAATATTTTGTAGACGATCCGTTTCTATTTCTTGTACCGTCTCCGCAGCAACGAGATTATTTACTTGATCTAAAAGATTTCCCATGACTGTCTCCTATTATCTAAAGGAACCCATAGACTGCCTAAATGTAAAACCGGGAGATGCTGCTTGTCGTGCTTGAACACCTGCTGCAATTTTTGCTTGCATTATATCCAAAGTATTCTTAATCTTAATATCATCTCCTTCTGCCAGTATCTTTTGGATATCTGCTACATCTCCAGAAGATATATTTTTTGACTTTGAGATTGCTAATAATTTCGTAGCCGCGACTTGTCGGGGAGCTATAATATCTTCCGGTTTTTGAGGTGTAAAGGGTGCAGTCTTATCTTTGTCCTTTCTCTCAGCCTCTCTCTCTCTATTTATCTGATCTAAAAGACGGGCAAACGCAGAAGAATCATCTCCCTTTTTGAATAAAGCAGACTGAGAAGCGGGAACACCAAGTTCTAATCTAAGTTTTTCTCTTTGTGCTTCACCTTCTGTTATATCACCACGCTCAACAGCATCATCAAGAGCTTGTAGCTTAGAATCCAATTTTGATTTCTGTCTGCCATCAGAATCAATTGATAATTGATTTTCTACTTCCCTCCGCTGTTCGAGCATATCAAAATCATGTTGATTTCTTAATTCAGTTTTTTCCTGTTCCCATGCAATTGCTCTTTTTGCAGACTCCCCCCGCATAAAAGATTCAAACTGCATAGCCTCTTGCCGAGACTGGGCATTGAGAATTGTCTTAGTAATATCAGCATTTACTCTTAAAGCATTGGCTTGCTGCTTTGCATCAATTTCATTTTGCCGAACTCTCTGCTCTGCTTTACCGGCCTCAATACCAAACTGAGCAATTGTACTTGCTTTTGCGTGCGTAATTCGTATCGGCATATTGCCTCCTAAATTATCTGCGAACCGGCGATCACTAATTCATCAGCGGTACTACCTGAAATCTGAGTAGACTGCTTACCAATGTATCCTATTTGAGTCGCCCATAGTCCATACAAAGGTAGTATTCCAGTATCATCATTATCCCACGAATGAAATCTTGATCCTGTACTTGCTAAACCATATTTAAAATTACTAACCAAACACTGATAAGACCTTGCATATCTACAGTATCTTGCCTGAAATCCACTACCTCTGGCGATACTATTACCAACAAAATAACACCAAGAAGCCTGTACTCGATTTCCTATGTCAGCAAAAATACATCTTGCATCAACCACGTCTGTCTCGACAATGATTTTCAAATTTCTAACGTGCATGTATACTTCTGTACTTAGAATTTCTAAACCAGTTGTATCATTATTAAAATCTAATATCGTATCTTGAGTTGTGTGTTTTGTTTCTGCCCCCGCCTCACCGGTATTACCTTGTATTACCACTACACCCTCTCCAAAAAATCCAGAAAATGTAATGGTATCATTTAAGGTATGTGTGCCTCCGGTTTCAAATTGAAAAGTAATAGTTTGACCACTTGGTAAATATTTTCCAAGTGCATCAATTTTTACCTGCATATCAGCAGCACTATCAGCCTGTAATAGATTTACAGTTTGTGTTCTTGTTACACTTCCGAATGGACCCAAATCTTCTACTAACACTTTTTTATGGGTAGAGGCACTGTTATCATAAGTTGCTACATAGTCAGCATCAGATTCTGGAGTAGTATCTTCACTCAATCCTCCAATATCCATATCAAAGGTACGATTTGCAGAAATATCTCCACTGCCGGTAAGTCCGAGTCCTGCTGTTAAGGTAACTCCTGTATGGTCTATATGATCATTAGCCGGGATACTTGCAAGATTATCATGTACTATAGTTCCTTCTAAATCATCGGCTGTCTCTCCGATAGTTCGCAGGGCAAAAGCATTTGCTCCGGTCATCTTAACAAAACTGGCTGCTGCGTATGTGAGTCCGGCAAGAGAAGTCAGTCCTGCATCAGATGCTTGCCCACCTATATCAGATAATACTTGTACCCCTGTTCTATACTTAATCGTGTTAGAAGAATCAACTAAAAACTTATCAACATCTGAACCTTCCGCAGCAAAAGCAGCAGTGATACTTCCTAAAGTCGTTAAGTTTCCATCATAAAAATCAAAGTGTCCAGAATTAGTCACCCTTAAAACATTTTGAGATGCAGAACCACCAGTCCCCGCCCTTATATCAAAATTATCCCCACTAAAAGCAAGTACAGTATATCCGACTCCCCCCGTTTGAAACCTTCCCGTTTTTACAGGGTCGCCGCCTGTTGTTAAAATACTGCCTGAAGTTGTTAAATTTTCATTATCAAAATCTATTACGCCACTTGATGAAGTTATTTTCAAGTCGCAAGTACCAACAGTACCAATTACAGGGACATCACTTACAGTGCTTATATAAAGATAATCACTGTTATCTCCACTTGTTTTAATAGCGAATGAGCCAGTAGCTTGAATCGAAGAAAAGGCATACGTTGTACTACCAATATCTAAACTGGTAAATTCGGGCGTGTCTCCTGTGCCTAACCCCAGTGAAGTTCTTACTGTAGCACCACTCTCATAGGCAAAAGCCCCTGCACCTGTGCCCACAAGAAACTGCCCGTCTGATATGACAGCACCAAGAGTATTCAAATCATCAAGTACATTTCCATGATTTTGCCAGATACCACTATCAACTTCCGCAGTAAAATA
>SDBU01001434.1_pt1 | contig 34056 bp, 39 predicted proteins | sample 2277071 | NCBI WGS metagenome assembly SDBU01 (sample SAMN10397929, study PRJNA504765) | marine sediment metagenome | isolation source: marine sediment core GS08_GC12, 126 cmbsf | place: Arctic Ocean: Gakkel Ridge, Loki's castle | collected 2008 | reverse complement strand
GACTGCTCATTAATGGAAACCATCACTCCGCAGGATTGGTAATCAAAGCCATATTCGGGACGGATATAGCCAACATCACGAATTACTTCTCGTACTACTTGAGGAACTTCAACATAACAATCAGTGGTAATCTCCCCTAGAACAACTACTAATCCAGTGGTTGTTGCCACCTCGCAGGCCACTCTGGCATAGGGGTCCTTCTTCAGAATGGCATCAAGAACAGCATCTGATATTTGGTCACACAGCTTATCGGGATGCCCTTCGGCAACCGACTCCGAGGTGAACATGTAGGCAGGTGAGCTAGCAAAACTATTAGTCATCTTTTCCTCCAATTTTTATGTTCCTTCTTCCCAACTGATGAGGTATTCCTGCTGCTCTGGGGTTAAACTATCAATACTTATACCCATAGACTGAAGCTTCAGCTTAGCTACCTGTTTATCAATCTCTTCTGGTACCGGGTAGACTTTAGCTTCAAGCCGGTTCTTTACTATATACTCCAGACACAGCGCCTGGTTGGCAAAGCTCATATCCATAACACTGGCCGGGTGTCCTTCAGCCGCCACCAGATTAATCAGTCTACCCTCACCTAGCAAGTAAAGGTGCCGACCATCGCCCAGGGTATACTCGTCAACAAAGGATCGTATCCGTCGTTTACTACAAGCCAGACTTTCCAGAACCGGGATATTAATCTCTACATTAAAATGTCCACTGTTAGCCAGAATGGCTCCATCTTTCATCACCTGGAGATGGGCTTTGTCAATGACACTTTTATTCCCGGCAATGGTAATGAAGATATCACCTATCTTGGCGGCTTCCATCAGCGGCATAACCTGGTTGCCATCCATAACCGCTTCCAGGGCACGGACTGGCTCTACCTCGGTTACAATTACCTGAGAGCCCAGCCCTTTGGCTCTTAAGGCTATGCCATGCCCGCACCAGCCATAGCCACAGACCACTACCTTTTTCCCGGCCCACAGGATATTAGTGGCCCGGGTGATGCCATCAATGGTGCTTTGTCCGGTACCATAGCGGTTATCAAAAAGATACTTGGTCTGGGCATCATTTACAGCGATTATAGGATAGCGTAGCTTGCCAGCTCTCTCCAAACTGCGCAGTCTGATAACACCAGTGGTAGTTTCTTCAGTACCGCCAATGACATTACCAATTAAGTCACTTCGTTTGGTGTGTAAGGTAGTAACCAAATCAGCCCCATCGTCTACAGTAAGCTGGGGTTTATGGTCCAAAGCGGTATCAATATGCTTATAGTATGTTGCCTCATCCTCCCCTTTGATGGCATTGGTGGGAATGCCGTATTCCATTAGGGCAGCGGCGGCATCGTCCTGAGTACTGAGAGGGTTGGAGGCGCATAGAATTAGGTCGGCGCCCCCTTCCTTCAGAGCTAGTGCCAGGTTTGCCGTCTCAGTAGTAATGTGCAGGCAGCCCGAAATCCGAATACCCCTCAACGGCTTCTCTTTAGTAAATCTATCTCTGATTAACTTTATTACTGGCATCTCTCGGGAGGCCCACTCTATCCGCTGTTTGCCAGCCTCAGCTAGTTTCGGGTCTTTAATTTCATAGTTTTTAGTTGAGGTCATCAGCTACTCCTTGTAATTTGTCCAAACCTAAATGCAGTGCGCAGTGGTCTTGGCATCATTTCTTGAATGTCAGCACTCAACGCCATCTATGTATTCTAGCATATATTTTCCATTTCTATTTCTTTTCCATACCGATGATGTACCAATCTTCGGGTGGGTCATACTGGGTATCGACTATCAAGTGGACGATACTGAGGTTGGGATACAGGCTCTTTAAGTCCCCTAAATCTACTTTTTCGAACTTCTTTTTATTGTTGAGGTAGGCTTGTTCGGTAAGTGCATTCGATACATAATCCTCTTTTGTCCGCTTCAATATCCTACTGATTGATACCTCCTGCGAACAATCTGTTTGCAGAATAACAAAGGTCAGATTATATTTAGCGGCTATTGCCGCCGCCCGCTTCCGTAATGACTGTGTGACGAAGGTGGCATCGAGTATTACACCATCGCCCTCTCTTAGGCTCTCATCCGCCCGCTGGAACATCTCATCATAGACCATTGTTCTTTTATCCATATTTGATGCGACCTTTTCGTCAAATATGTCCTCGTTTTTCAGCACTTCCAGTCGAATCAGGTCAGTCCGAAGGAGGGGATAGCCCTTAATCCTGGATACCTCCTCGGTCGCCTCGGTTTTCCAGGTGCCGGGAAGACCACAGGCAATAAGTAAAAAACCAGAGCCCAATTCGGTTTCTATGAATTTCATAAATGGTTCTTTCATTTATTGCCTCCTTTTTCTTCTCCCGTGTATGTATGAAGTACCAAAGACGCTTTGGGTGATCACCCTGAAAAAAGATATGTTAGCCCTAATGGTGTTATTCTTCTAATAGTTGCCAATTATTTCGGTATTTCGATAAATTCTGTGGAGAAATAGCACAATGCGTAGATTTAGGACTTCTTGGCCTTTTCCCTCCGATTTTCTTGAGCCAGCCGCTGTAATCTCTAAAAAGGATATTCTGTAAGTCTCTCAATCTAAAAATGTAGAATTCATCTTCACCTTGTGAAATAAGTTTAACAAAAATACAAATCAAATCGGGATTTTGAAGACTTTTCTTACTCCTTATTGTTTGTTCACCGCCACCTGAAATTGAAATATCCAAAAACTTACCGACATCAAATTGCCAACTACCGCCCCTTATGGCTCTTCACTTGTATAGATTTGGTTTCATGTTCGTCGTTTATCGCCAATACATCAAACTCAGGCACATTTCCTGCAAGCGTGGTAGCAATAAGTCCCCTTCTACATAGTTCCGCACAGACTAAGTATTCTCCAACTCGTTTTGTTAACTGCATTTCTCTACCAGTTGCCATTCTAGATACCTCCCTCCCCTATTTTATATTAATGGTCAAGTTTCTGCATACGATTCGGCAAGGTCAAAATACCTCTTGGCGATAGCTAAAACCCTTGTCTTCTCCTCCTCAGAAATATGGGGGTCATCAAGTTTAAAGCTCTCTACCTTCCCCCGCACATAAGCCCGATAGCACTTATAGAAGTTAAGTAGCGTGAGTAGCTCCTTATCCTGACTCATCTCTGCATAGGTGTTAATGAAGCTATGTGACAGGTCAGCCCGACCGTAATGGTCCAAGTCCATAGCCAGGAAGGCGACCTCTGAGGCAATATCACAATACCTGAACCGGTCATTAAATTCAATACAGTCATAGATGCAGATGCCATTACTGAAACAGATATGGGCAGCATGAAGGTCTCCGTGGCAATCCCGTATCTGGCCATCCTGTACACGCTTACTGAATAAGGAGGCATTTTGCTCAATAAAGTTGTTAGTGTAAGCGTTAAGACGCTGATAATTCTCCTGGGAAATGGTATGAGAGATGTATTTTTCTGTCTGGGTAAAATTCTCCTCAGTATTCTGGGTAATAGTATCAAGGCTACCAAAGGCACTGATAGTGGCGTTGGTCTCTGCCTTATCGTGGAACTCCACCAGTTTTCGTGCCAGATTAGCTACCATTTCTGACGACACCTGATTATTAGTCAGTAACACATCCATCATCGCTTCCTGGGGAAGTCGGCACATTTTTACGGCATACTCAATAATCTCTCCCTGACCGGCGATAAAAATACTGTTTCCCTTTCGTCTTATTGGCACTACTCCCAGATAGGCCTCAGGACAGAGGCGACGGTTGAGTTCAACTTCCCGCTGGCAAAAGAGGTGGCGCCTTTCCAAAGTGGTGTAGTCTAAGTAGCCCAGATTTACCGGCTTCTTCACCTTATACACATAGTCGTCAGTGAGAAAAACAAATGACATCTGAGTCTGCACCATCTCTACATGTTGTGGTGTTTCAGGATAGGCATTAGGGTTCAGCAGGGCTCTAACCAGTTCCGGCAGCTGTGGCATCATCTCTATTCCCTGCCCTCATCAGTGGTTTTTAGCCAGTGATATAATTCCTCCAGCACCTGACGGTGGTTGTCCCGGGTTACGGTTATCAGATTTACCTGAGGCTGGCGCTTAATCTCGTCTGCCCACGGGTTAGGACTTAGCATAATTGTCCCCAGAACCCGCTTGCCACTGTTAATTATCTGTGAAACAGCCTTCCTGAAATTGGCGGAAAATAGCTCCATCTTACCAATCTCGTCAATGACTACCAAGTCGCACTCCGCAGCTGCCCGGCGAAGGGCAGAAACACCCACCCGGTCCAGACTCTCGATGTCAACCCCGTATTTGCTCACCCGGTATGGGCTACGAATATCAATATGAGCCAGTATGGCACTATGTCCCGCCAAGGTAACCAGTCTGAAGCCCTGTCTTATCCCCTGGCTTTGTACTTCCTCAGTATAAAAACCGCCGGCTCTGCCTTTCAATCCAGCCACTGCCTGCTTGATAAGGCTTGTTTTCCCTGTTCCCGGTCGGCCGGTGAGTAGATAGACCTGCTTCATAGGCGACTACTCTTGACATTCACTTGAGCCTTTCGCCTTTCCTTTAGCTTCTTCGCCTCACGCCGATGCTTTAGAGTGGCTACTCGTTTCTTCTTGTTCATTGTCAGTGATATAACCCAGATTATCTCTTCCCGCCACCTCTGGCTTGAAAAACCTCGACAAATCGGCCCATAGAGCGGTCATAAGTCTTCTCTACCTCCAGAGGAAATACACAGGCAGGAAGCTCATCATACTTCAAATGATATGAGATACACTCACAGCACTTGCCTTTCCTAGAGCAGGGCTCATAGGTGCAGTTGCACTTGGCTTTATTGACCTCAATCTGGCATTCCACTTGTTTTCCTCCCATTGAGTTGTCTATCAGGGAAGTTTGAAGGGGCAAAGCCCCTTCAAAACCTATACCTCCCCCTCTCCTTTAAAGGAGAGGGGGATAAAGGGGGTGAGGTTGACCCCCGAAACAAGTCTTTTCGGGGTTGATAAGCAATTCATTACATATAGCGCTTTCTTATTTTTATGGACAGCTCGGCTAGTAGTTCTAGTACCCGGGCAGCGGCTTCTTCGGTGAGGGATGCCAGCCCGCAGCTAGGGGTAAGCATCCCTTGTTCTATTAATTGCTTGAAGCGGATACCTTTCCTCGTAAAGGGTGCCATTGCTTCCTCCAGGCGGTCTTTAAGGCTGGCTACCGATTCCTTAGCTAACGATTCTTCATCGTTAGGGACAATACCCCAGGCAATAGTACCCTTACGCTCCAGGAATTTTTTCACCTCAGCCGGGTAAAGGCTCAAGGACTGAGCATAGTTATAGGCATCAAAGCTTATTATATCAACACTGGTCTCAAGCAGGATTGACCAGTCAGTATTACCACAGCAATGAATCCCTTTCAGCCCACTAATCCCGCTAAAGACCTCTTCCAAAAGACCAACAACTTTCTCCTTAGGTATCATAAAACCGATTGAGCCGAAGGCAGCCATATAGGGCTCATCAACAAAGATGATGGTATCGGCACAGACTTCTTTTAGTTTCTTTTCCTGCCAGGCTGCCTTTAGTCGGAGCAACTTAGCTACCGCATCAGCCAAGCCATCATCATAGAGTACGGCCCGACGACTGTCATCGGTGACAGTTAGCCCCCAGGTAATCGGCCCGGTTATCTGACCTTTAACTGCTTTGGGGGAGAGGTCATTCAAGGCTAGGAAGCTATAGAGTCCGGCAGCATATTCAGGGCTAACGGGATATTTATCAATATCGTTTTCCAGATAGGCAGCGTAGAGTTGCTCCAGTGGCTTATAAAGGTCTTGGGAGCGGTCTACATAGATTCTGTCCTCCTTGACTACCACGCCGGGAAAACCCTGGCTAAACTGGACGTACATATTTTCCAGGGAGGAGCGTTTCGGTAGCTGAGGCCAGGCAGGGATATCTTTAAGGTAGCGCGCAACCAGTGAGCACGCTTCCGTTGGGTCAGTATGGGGCATACTGCCAATAACGGTAGGCAGGCAGCCAAATTCTGTATCGGGCATAATGCTATTAACTATCTCCTTTCAGGTATTTGCCAATTAACAGATCAAGTTTTTGCTTCTGCTCAGCGGGTATAAACTCTGGGGCAGTAACAAAGGCCGTCTTGAGGGCTGTAGCACACTCACAGCGGCGCCTGTCGGGTATTCTGGTCACGGCCAGCTTGATAATTCTCCTGGCGGTATCAATGTTCTTGTGTTGAATATCTAAGATGATATCTGCCGTAACCGGCTCCTTTTCTTCGTGCCAGCTATCGTAGTCAGTAACACAGGCAATGATAGCGTAGCAGATTTCTGCCTCCCGTGCCAGCTTGGCTTCAGGCAGAGCGGTCATACCAATAATATCAGCTCCCCAGGAGCGGTAGAGTCGTGATTCGGCCCGGGTGGAGAAGGCCAGCCCCTCCATCACCACATAGGTGCCTTGAGGATGGACATTGACGCCTACCTCTTTAGCTGCCTGATACAGGGTTTGGTTCAATACCGGGCAGAAGGGCTTGGCAAAGGGGATATGGGCGACAATTCCCTCGCCGAAGAAGGTATTCACGCGACTCCGAGTACGGTCAATTAGCTGGTCAGGAATAAGCAGGTCGCCGGGCTTTATCTCTTCCTTGAAGCTACCGGCCGAGTTTATGGCGATAATGTGCTCCACCCCCAGCGACTTCAGGGCATAGATATTAGCCCTCACTGGAATTTCGGTGGGGGAAATACGGTGCCCCTTGCCATGCCGGGGCAGGAAGGCAATCCCCACCCCCTCCAGCCTGCCGATGGTGATGGTATCACTCGGCTTGCCAAAAGGTGTTTTTATGTCAACTTCCTCAATATCGGTCAGCCCCTCAACATCATACAGCCCCGTCCCCCCAATCACCCCTATTTTAGCCTGCGGCATTAGTTGCCTCCTTGCTATTATTGGTGGCCAGAGTATATCTCTGTCTCTTTACCCATTTTTCAAGTTCCTTGACGTTAGGAATTGCGTCTCCTAGTTCGGCCAGCATTTCTAATAAAGCAATAGCTATCCGGCGAACTAGTTGTCCGAATCCGTCAATAGCATCTAACGAAACATCTTTTTCACTGCCATGAATTATTTCGCTTCGTATCTTATAGTAGTAGCGGATATTCTTGTCTATTGCCATTCTATAATCAAGTGCCAGTCTATCATTAAGGTCTCTAAGGTCTCTGCCTGCAATAAACGCTGCCCTCTCAGCTAACATGGCAGTAATCCCTTCATGGTGTCCACCACCTATAAGTGTTTCTAGAGCAATGCTAATCTTAACAAATTTGGCGCGATTTGTGTCTGGCTTTGTAGCCTCAGCCAGCCAATGAATACCATTGAGCAATTTCCTTTCCATTTTGCTACGAGAGTTTTCCGCTTTTAGAATAAGTTTATTAACTAGTTCCCTTTGTGGTTGTTCTAACTTTGATAATACGTGTTTCCTGAGTTCTATCCCCGCTACACCAGGACCAAGTTGGGCAGCAAAATGCCTATTATTTATCCTTACGGGAGTAGAAGCAGCGGAAATAATATCGCCAACCACTCCGACACGCCACATATCACTTTCACGACCAAAAGGGAAGCAAAAGGCTCTCAAAACATTGAGTGTTAGGTCTACATGATTTCTTGCATATGAAAGAGCATTCCCCAGGTCTCCAGGAGCCTTGACTCTGGCTACTACTCCTACGTCTGGAGCTCCTTCAGACCAAAAATATTCTTTCTTCCACTGCTCAAGCTCTTCTTTTGTAACCTTCATAAAGGTTACATCACCTAGCTTAGCTGGCTCGCCTTCGAGCCAGAGGTTTCCTATCGGAATATCTACATCTTGCGACGCTTTGAATTCTATTAGTTTACTTAAGTGTCGCTTTGCCTCGCTGACAAGACTTTGATTGCTAAGATGCTTTGCCTGCATTGCACTACTTGTTTGCTCTTGAAGGAAATCAAACATGAGTTTCGTCTGAACCTCATATTCTGAAAGCATGTTAGGGTTGAGTTTGAGAATACCTTGAACCACTTCGTCAAATAATGACTGTCCCGCCTGATAGCCATGAGAGGGATTAAAAATGGAGTTTGGATGTTCACTCCCCCACCAATTAAAATCACTGGCTTTTCCCCCTTGCCTGAATATCTCCACCAGTTTGGCAAGGTTCTGTGCTAGTTTATTTACTTCTTCTTTGCCTGTGCTAGGCACTAAACAATCTCCTTCAGCCTCTCCCCATACAACTCTCCTATTATACTACTTTTGGGGGTAGGGATGGATATAAAAAGGGTGGCTAATGAAATACATCACTAGCCACCCGCAATTGACAAAACCGGTAAATTAAAAACACCAAGCCTTCTTTAGAGTTAGCCCAACTGAATCATAATACTACCTAGCTAAAGCACTAAATAGCTTAGTATTAACTTTCCAAACGATGATTAATTATTAGCCCGAGTGATATTAGGTAACCTTTGGAGTCTCACCCGGGTGCAATTTACGCCACTTTTCCAGCAACTGCTCCCGGCTTTCCTCATGCTCTGAGTCAAGTATACAGCAGTCTACAGGGCAGACCTCAACGCACCGGGATGATTCATGGGAACCGACACACTCAGTGCATTTATCAGGGTCAATTATATAGATTGTTTCCCCTTCACTGATTGCCTCATTGGGGCATTCTGGTTCACAGGCTCCACAACTAATACACTCGTCCGTAATTAGGTATGCCATATATAGTTAACCTCCCGACTTTATTCCTGAAGAAACCGACTCGTTCTTGGGTATAATACTCCTCCTTCTGAATACCTGGCCTACAATTTGCTCACAACCTTCCTCCTTAGAGCTTCAGCCACATGTTGAGGAACAAGGCCACTAATATCGCCACCCAGGCTGGCTGTCTCCTTAAGCAAGCTGGAGCTAAGAAACTGGTAATCCAGTCTTGACATTAAACAAACCAGCTCCAGTTTGGGAGACAGTTTTTTGTTCATCATTGCCATCTCAAATTCCCGCTCAAAGTCGGCACTGGCTCTCAAACCCCGCACCATCGTCTTTGCCCCTATCTTTCTGGCGAAATCGACGGTAAGCCCGGAAAAGGCCTCAACCTCAACATTGGGTAGCCCGGCTACTGCCTGCCTGGCTAATTCTACCCTCTCCTGGGTAGTGAATAGCAAACGCTTATTAGGACTATCATAGACACCAATGATTAGCTTCTCAAAAAGCTCAGCTGCCCTAGTAGCAATATCTAGATGTCCACTAGTTATTGGGTCGAAGGTGCCCGGGTAGATAGCAACGGCCAAAGATTGCTCTCCTTCTGATATATTGCGATACAACTATCGCCATGACGGCGCTCTTTAATAAGATTTAATGCGGCATAGGTTGAGCCTAGCAGGAGATGAATAGAGTGGGTCACCACCACCGTTGAGCCAGTCCCGACCAATCTAGAAGTCGCCAGTTGTGTCACCAGATTACCTATAGAGGAATCAGAATAGGGTGGGTCCATCAGTATGATACTATACTCCTTGTCAAGAAAGGAAATTGCTTTGGCTACACTACAGCAATAAATATGAGCCTGGGCAGTAAACTTTGTCTTCTCCAAGTTTTGTCTAATTATATCACAACATCGTGGCTCACGCTCAACAAAGTCAACCCAGACGGCACCACGACTTAACGCTTCAATACCCAAGGCACCACTACCAGCAAACAAGTCAAGCACCTGAGTCCAATCAGTAGTAGTAGCTTCTAAAATAGAGAAAATTGCCCCCCGTACTAAATCTGTAGCCGGACGAACAATAGTTCCCCTTGGTACTTTAAGCCGGTGCCCCTTGGCCTTGCCAGCAATAACTCGCATTCGAAATACTTTTTACCTAAAGGTTGACCTTTGGTTTCCTTAAATAACCTTATCTAACTATCAACCCTTGTACGTTGATAGTCTATCACCTCCCCAAAAGTTTGTCAAAGCACCGTTCTCGTTCATATAAGTAGCGATACATGACCTCGTTTATAGTCTTACCACGGCTCAAAAACTGGAGTGGTGTTAGCTAATCAAGGGCCGCTTGCTTGGTCTGGAACGACGTTGACAGAAATAGGGGATTTCATATATGCTCTTTTCAGAGCGGATTTAACGTTAAGAAGACACCTAAGTTACAAGGGAACGGCCGATGCGCTATTCGGAGACTTTGTTTGAGGCAGCTAAGCAAATAAGTTCCTCGTTGTCAACGAATGAGGTGCTTAAGGCTATTGTGGAGGGCACTGCCCATGCTGTTAACGCAAAGGGCTGTTCCTTGTTGCTCTTGACTTCGGATAAGACGCAGCTGGTGCACAGCGCTACCTACGGGCTCAGCGATTGGTTTCTGAAAAAAGGTCCCATATCCGCCGATAAAAGTCTCTCTCAGGCTCTGGAGGGCAAGCCAGTACAGGCTTTCAATGCTACTGAAGATAAGAATGTTCAGTATCGGTGGCACGTAAAGAAAGAGGGAATTGCTTCTATCCTGGCGGTTCCAGTTATACTTGATAATGAGGTAATCGGTATGATGAGGCTCTATACCTCTAAGCCGCGGCGGTTTTCTGAGGCAGAGGTCAGTTTTATAGAAGGCGTGGCTAGCTTAGGTGCTCTGGCCTTACAAAAAGCTAGGCTATATGAGGCGGTTAGTAAGGACTTACAGCAACGCAATATTGACCTCTCCAGGCTAGAAAACGAGAGACAGAATCTTTTTCACTTCCTATCCATGGCTGCCCACGACCTAAAGGCTCCCCTTTCAGCAGTTCAGACCTATTTCGGAGTGATGCTTGGTGGCTTTGCCGGAGAGATAAGCGAGAAGCCAAGAAACATCCTGGAAAGATGCACCGTGAGAATTACTGAGCTGCTGGAACTAATCAGCGACCTCCTGGATATCTCTAAGATCGAGGCTGGTCAGATCGTTACCGAGATGGAGGCGGTGCATCTGGAAGCAGTCGTGGACGGCTCTGTGGAGACGGCACGGGCTTTAGCTGAGAAAAAAGGGGTTAGGCTGGAGGTCAATATTCCCAAAAGGTTACCTCGGTTATATTGTGCCGGCAGTCGGTTGCAACATGTATTGACCCACTTAATGTCTAATGCTATCACTTATACTGACCCTGGTGGTTCAGTTAAATTAGAGGTAGTGAATGGTCGGCGTGCCATTCAGATTGAGGTCTCAGATACCGGAATCGGTATTCCTAGAGAAGAGCTACGACAAGTTTTTACGGATTTCTTTCGGGCCAGCAATAATGTAGAGGCGAAGGGGTCAGGACTGGGACTGTCTATAGCTAAGAGGGTTGTAGAAGCACACAGTGGACAGATTTGGGCGGAAAGCCCTTGCCTTGAGACCGGAAAGGGGTGTAAGTTTAACTTTACTATACCTAAGAAAAGGAAGTAAAATTACGCAGAGGTTACTTCAGCGCCATGAATATGGCTGACATCAGACCACCATCATACACTTGTCAGGGCTGCAGCCCATAGAACAACTCAAGGCAACAGGTAAAGTACGTAGCTCCATATCATGGCTATGGAACAAAGGACGTTGCCCTTCAAACCACAGGGTAGGCTGGACTATCGGGTAGACCTGTATTACACTTATGAGGGAGACAGAAATGCCGAAGAAAATACTGGTAGTTGAGGACGACCCTGATATCTTCGAAGCCTTAACCATGATTTTTGAGCGCCAGGGCTACCAGGTAATTTCAGCCAGGGATGGGATAGAAGGTTTGGCTTGCCTTAAAGCAGAAAGGCCAGACCTGATGATTCTCGACCTGCTAATGCCGAAGATGGATGGATTTGCCGTATTGAACGAACTTCGAGGCCCAAGATGGGCGGAGTTTACAGATACACCTATTTTAGTTCTAACCTCGGTGAGAGAGGAAGCCAGCCGCCGTCGCTACAAGTTAGAAACCGGACTAGAGCTTCGTGCGGATAGTTATGTGGAGAAACCTATCTCTCCCGATATCATACTAAAAAGGGTAGAGAAGCTTATCAAGAGAAAACAAGAAGTCTGAATTCAGTTGGGTAAGTCCGTCACACCTAAGGAGAGGAGTAGAGATGGAAAAGAAAGCCAAGATTTTGCTTGTTGATGATGATATTGATTTTGTGGAGGCAACGAAAACCATCTTAGAAAGTAAGCCCTATGAGGTAATCGTAGCCTATGAAGGCGATGAGGGGTTGCGGAAAGCGAGGGAGGAAAGTCCCAATTTGGTCCTTCTAGATATAATAATGCCCGTAAAAGATGGATTTACCGCTGCCGAACAGTTCAAAAAAGACCCTCACCTTAATAAAATCCCGGTCATAATATTAACCAGCTACTCATCAAGGAGGGGGGAAACTTCCATTCCTGTCAGTCGAGGATTGGAGCTTGAAGCTGAGGATTATATTGAAAAACCGATTAGTCCGGAGGAGTTACTTAACATAGTAGAGAAATACCTCAAGAAGGCAGGCTCTTAGACAACTATAATGCCATTAACCCAACCTCACTGATACCCCGGAGAGAGTTGACGCTTGGAAACAGTTACCATTACCCTTAATGGGCGAGAAGTAAGCGGTTATCCTGGGATGACCGTGTTGGAACTGGCACGAGAGTCAGATGTAAATATCCCTACACTGTGTCACGACCCGCATCTGGCCCCAGTCGGCGCCTGCCGCATCTGTCTGGTAGAAGACGAACGAATCGGTGCTCTGATGGCTTCTTGTGTCGCCCCAATAGCACCGGGAATGGTCATCAATACCCAATCTCCTCGAGTCATAGAGCACCGCAAAACCATAGTTAAGCTAATGCTTGCTAGCCATCCTGATTCCTGCCTGGTATGTGATAAGGGCAACCGTTGCCAGTTACGCCAAATTGCTTCAGATATGGGCATCGGCTTGGTAGATTTCCAGAGAATTCCGCAGATGGCTACTATCGAAGAAGTCAATCCATTCATTGAAAGGGATTTAAGCAAATGTATACTATGTGCTAAGTGTATTCGAGCCTGCCAGGAGTTGGTCGTTGAAGGAGCTATTGACTACTTTCAGCGAGGATTTATCGCCAAAGCCGCAACCCTAGGTGATTTGCCACTGGAAGATTCTGAGTGCACCTTCTGTGGAACTTGTTTGGCACTGTGTCCCACGGGTGCCCTAATGGAGAAAGAGAAGATATATAGAGGGACGACTAAAACCACCATCGAGACGACCTGTCCTTTTTGTGGTTGTGGCTGCAGTATTTGCCTGGAAGTCAAGGATAATCACATAGTCCGGGTTACACCGGGCAAAGAGGACGTGGTAAATCATGGCACACTATGCGTGAGGGGAAGCTATGGCTACGATTTCGTTCACAGCCCAGATAGGCTAACCAAACCACTGGTCAAGGCGAATGATAGTTTTGAAGAGGTATCCTGGGAACAAGCCCTGGAACACGTAGCTACCGAATTCAAGCGAATAAAAGAGGAGCATGGTGCCAACAGCCTGGCTGTCCTCGGCTCCTCCAAGTGCACCAATGAAGAGAACTACCTCCTGCAGAGATTCGCCAGATGTGTACTGGGTACCAACAATACTGATAACGGCAGTCGCTTGTATAACTCAGCCATTGGCTTCCCTGGCACCACAAATTATCTTGATGCTCTGGAACAATCGGAGTTGATACTTGTTATCGGGGCTAACCCTACTTCGTCAGCCCCAATCGTTGGCTATGCCATAAAGCGCGCCGTTAAATACAATGGGGCTAAGTTAATATTGATAGACCCCCGGCAAACAAAGCTCTCTTCACTTGCCTATCTCTGGCTGCGACCCAAGGTCGGCACTGATGTGGCTTTGCTAAATAGCCTGGCAAAGGTGATTATTGATGAAGGCCTGCTGGATGAGAAGTTTGTCACTCAAACAGATAACTTCGAGGCATTGACCAAACGATTAAAAAAATATTCCCCCAAGTACGCAGAGACTATCACTGGTGTTCCAAGTGAGGAAATCCGCGCTGCCGCTCGTCTATACGCTAAGGCAAGTCCAGCAGCAATTGTCTATGGCACGGGAATAACTCAGCATAGGGGTGGAACGGATAGTGTAAAGGCTCTGGCGAACCTAGTAATATTGACCGGGAACATTGGGCGTAGGGGAGGTGGCATCTGTGCCCTGCAAAGAGAGAGCAATGGTCAAGGCGCTAGCAACATGGGAACATTACCCAATTTCCTACCCGGATATCAGAGTGTGGCCGATACCCAGGCAAGGAAGAAGTTTGAAGAACGCTGGGAGGTGAACTTGCCACCTGACGCTGGGCTAACCGCTGTGGAAATTATGGAGCAGGCAAAAGCGGGGAAAATCAAGGGCTTGTATATCGTAGGAGAAAACCCTGTCTTAAGCTTCCCACACTCAAGTCTCATTACTGAAGCGCTGGCTTCCCTTGATTTTCTCGTGATGCAGGATATGTTCCTTACCGAAACCGCCAAACTAGCCGATGTGGTTCTGCCAGCGACAAGCTTCGCTGAAAAGGAGGGAACAGTCACTAATTTCGAGGGAAGGGTGAACAGAATACGGAAAGCAATCGAGCCCATCGGTGAGAGCTTGCCAGACTGGGAAATAATCCGGCGACTAGCTGATAAAATGGGAACTCCACTGCCATTTGCTTCTCTCCAGCAAGTTATGGACGAGATCGAGGAACTAGTTCCTTTATACAGAGGCTATGCCGATCCGGAGAGCCTGTATCAGGCTGAACTGAGCTTTTCCCCGGTTGAATATATCCCCCAGGCAGAGGAGGCAAACGAGACTTATCCCTTTACTTTACTTACTGGAACCATACTTCAACACTTTGGCACTGGCACCAGAAGCTCAAGGGCTTGGCGATTAAAGAAATTTTCTCCCCAGGCTTTTGTAGAAATCAGCGAATCTAATGCCAGAAAGCTTGCCCTCACCGATGGGGAGAAGGTCAAAATTATCTCACCTGTAGGCGAAGTGACCACTACGGTTAAGATTACTGATACCCTGCCTGAGGGAATGCTCTTTATGCCAATTTCATTTCCAGAGACGCCGGTTAATAAGCTATTTGGCATTGCCTTAGACCCGGAGGCAAAAACGCCTTCACTCAAAGCATGTAATGTAAGAATAGAAAGGGTAGGGCTTGATGGATAAAGCGAAGACAACCACAGAAGCTGACCTGACTCAGATAAGTGAAATCGTGGCTGGGTATCGCCAGCAGAGGTGGGCGTTAATTCCACTAGTACAAAAAATTCAAAATGGGTTTGGGTATATTCCCCCCCAATCCATACCAATTATAGCCAGAACTCTGGGGCTCTTTCCCAGTCAGGTGCAGGGGGTTATCTCCTTCTATGAGCAGATCTATACCGAGCCACGGGGGAAGAAAATAGTCCGGGTATGCCGGGGAACAGCCTGCCATGTGCGGGGCGGAAAAACAATACTAAAATTGGTGAAGCAGCATCTGGGTATAGAAGAGGGGCAAACTACCCCTGACCTGGAATATACGTTGGAGACTGTTGCCTGCATCGGTGTTTGTGCCCTGGCGCCTAACATAGTCGTTAGTGACCGAGTCTATGGTCAAATGAATCCCAAAAGAGTAGAGCAATTGTTCAAGAATGGTAAAGAGTAATATGCAAAACCATCGCACTATCTTTGTGTGCCAAGAGACGCCGTGTCTTTCTATGGGCTCTGGTGCTGTCTACGAGGCGCTTAAGACGGAAGTAGCTCGGCAGGGGTTAAAAAACGCCACAATCGAAATTAGTGGTTGCCACGGTCACGGCCTTTGTGCCCAAGGTCCGAGTGTAGTTGTTGAACCAGAGGGTATTTTCTATACCCATGTCCAGGTTGAGGATGCCCCGGAGATTGTAAGTTCTCACCTTGGTGAGGGTAAGCCAGTAGAGCGACTTTTCCACCATGACCCGGTAACTGACAAGACTATACCGTACTATTCAGAGATAAATTTTTATAAAAAGCAGCAGCGTGTCATCCTGCGTAACTGCGGTCACATCAATCCGGAGAAAATTGAGGACTATATTGCCCAGGGAGGCTATCGAGCACTGAGCAAGGCTCTTTTGGAGATGACCCCACAAGAAGTTATTGAGGAGGTGAAGAGTTCTGGGCTACGCGGGAGGGGTGGTGCCGGGTTTCCTACCGGGCGCAAGTGGGAATTCTGCCACAACGCTCCGGGCGAGAAGAAATATGTCATCTGCAATGCTGATGAAGGCGACCCCGGTGCCTTTATGGACCGCTCTATCCTGGAAGCTGACCCACATGCTGTTGTTGAAGGACTAACCATTGCCGGATACGCCATAGGTGCCAGCGAAGGCTATATTTACGCCCGTGCTGAGTATCCCTTAGCGATAAAGCGAGTTGGCATTGCTTTAGAGCAGGCCCAAGAAAGGGGCTTCTTGGGGAAGAATATCCTTGGTTCAGGTTTTGATTTTATAGTGCATATTAAGGAAGGTGCCGGGTCTTTTGTCTGTGGTGAAGAGACAGCTTTAATGGCTTCCATTGAGAGCCGACGGGGTATGCCCCGCCCCCGTCCCCCATTTCCTGCCCAATCGGGCCTGGATGGAAAGCCCACCAATATCAACAATGTCAAGAGTTTAGCTTCAATCCCTATTATTATTGACCGAGGAGCTGATTGGTTTGCCAGCATCGGCACCGAGAAGAGCAAGGGAACTGCCGTCTTTGCTCTTACCGGGAAGATCGCCAACAGCGGCCTGGTAGAGGTGCCGATGGGCACGCCTCTATCCACCATTATCTTTGATATCGGGGGCGGTATTCCTCGTGGCAAGCGCTTTAAGGCAGTCCAGACAGGAGGACCTTCAGGCGGCTGCATCCCAGCCCGGTTCCTTGATGCCCCGGTAGAATTTGAAACCCTGGCTGAGCTAGGCTCCATTATGGGCTCTGGCGGCATGGTGGTACTGGATGAGACTACCTGCATGGTGGAAATAGCCAGGTATTTCCTGAGCTTCACTCAGGCCGAGTCTTGTGGAAAATGTGCCCCGTGTCGCTTGGGAACTAAGCAAATGCTGGAAATCCTGACCAGAATTACTCAGGGTAAAGGGCGTGAAAGCGATATTGAAACCCTGCTCACTATAGCCAAGACGGTCAAGGAATGCTCACTCTGTGGTCTGGGACAGACCTGTCCTAACCCGGTGCTTACCACCCTCAATTACTTTAGAGACGAATATGAAGCTCATATAAAAGAAAAGAAGTGCCCGGCGGCTGTCTGCGATGCCCTGATGATATCACCCTGTCAGCATACCTGCCCGGTAGGAATTAACGTCCCCAAATATGTGGCTCACATTGCCGACGGTGAATACCTGGAGTCTATTGATACCATCAGGGAGCGTAACCCCTTCCCCGCTATTTGTGGTCGCATCTGTCACCATCCCTGTGAGGGCAGATGCCGCCGTGGAGAGCTTGATGAGTCAGTAGCTATTAGGACGTTAAAGCGTTTCGCCGCCGACTGGTATTTTGACCATGTACACGAATTGCCTGAACCGGAACCCTTCCCCCAAACCCAGAGCCAAAAGGTAGCGGTGGTTGGAGCCGGACCCTGTGGACTATCATGCGCTTACTTTTTGGCTCAGATGGGCTATCCGGTTACCGTTTTCGAGGCCCTTCCCATAGGTGGTGGCATGCTTTCGGTAGCCATACCTGACTTTCGCTTGCCCCGAGATGTTATCGAAAAGGAGATAGACTATATTGCCAAGCGTGGGGTAGAGATAAAATATAATACACCAATCAATGTAAATTTCACCGTAGAAGACCTCAATAAAGATGGCTTTGAAGCCGTCTTTATTGCCGCCGGAGCTCAAAGAAGCCAGCGCATCGGCATACCTGGAGAGCTTGAGGACATTGAAGGCTTTCACTATGGTTTGAGATTTCTAAGGGACGTGAAGGTTGGCAAGTCGGTCAGAATCGGGCGCCGGGTAGCTGTTATTGGCGGTGGCAATGTCGCTCTTGATGCCTCTCGCGCAGCTCTCCGCCTTGGTGCTGATGAAGTCAGTATCTTCTACCGACGGTCACAGGAGGAAATGCCAGTTACTGAGGTGGAATATCAGGAGGCTTTGGCTGAGGGTGTTCAAGTTAATTTTCTGGTCAGCCCCACCCGAGTAGTAAGCGACAACTGGAAGGTAGACGGTTTACAATGCATTCATATGAGGCTGGGCGAGCCTGACGCCAGTGGACGCCGCCGCCCGGTACCTATCCCGGGCTCCGACTTCTTTGCCGAAGCTGATACTGTCATTGCTGCTGTAGGACAAGCCCCAGACCTATCGTTTTTACCACCAGATAGTGCTCTGGAACGCACCCGATGGGAAAGGCTGGCTGTTGACGAGAACAGATTGGCTACTAATGTTCCCGGGGTATTTGCCGGAGGGGATTTTGTCGCCGGGCCGGGCACGGTCATAGAGGCTATTGCTGCTGGTAGAAGAGGCGCCATTGCCATAGATAAACACCTGAAAGGTGATACCTCACGGGTTGAAATATACGACCTGAAGCCCAGCGTTATTGAAGAAGTAATAAGTGAAGAAGGAGAGGAAACCTGGGAGCCCCAATTTAGGCCAGAAATCCCCCAACTTCCTGTTGAGGAAAGGAAACGCAGCTTTAAGGAGACAGAACTGGGGTTCTCAGAGGAAAAAGCCAGGCAAGAAGCCAAGCGGTGCTTGAGGTGTGACCTAGAAAGATGAGGGAGGTCAGGCATGAAATCCATTACTAAACAAAAGCCTTTTGACGAAGTAACACAGCAATTAGATAGATTTGACCGGGTGTATATTGTCGGCTGTGGCACCTGTACCACCATGACTAGAACTGGAGGAAGAGAAGAAGTCATAGCTATGAAGGAGCAATTGCAGGAGCTAGGTAAGCTAGTAACTGGCTGGACAGTTATCCCTATTGCGTGTGACGAGATGACTGAAGCAGCCATCAGGGAAAATGAGGGAGCTATTCAGAATGCCAACTGCATCCTGGTTATGGCCTGTGCTTTAGGAGTACATAAGGTTAACCTATACCTTGACAAGCCAGTCATTCCAGCACTGGATACCTTGTTCATAGGCATAGAAGATACTCCCGGTACTTTTCACGAGGTTTGCGCCCAGTGCGGTCAGTGCATCTTGGGAGATACGGCTGGCATTTGCCCCATCACCACCTGCCACAAAGGTCTACTAAACGGCCCCTGTGGTGGCACCAACAATGGCAAGTGTGAGGTTGACAAGGAAAAAGACTGTGGCTGGACCCTCATCTATCAGCGACTAGAAGAGCAGGGCAGGCTTGACCTGATGCGGAAGTATCAGCCTCCCAAGAATTATCAGGTAGTGCCCAGACCAAGAATCACCAGGCTAGAATAAGCCGAGGAGAAGGAATCATGGCGTCAAAGTTCAAAGAGGTGCTTAGCTCCAACAAATTCGTAATAACCAGCGAGATTGGTCCGCCAAAAGGAACAAATATTGATAAGATGCTCCACCATATTGATCTTATTAAGGATAAGGTAGATGCGATAAATGTTACCGACCACCAGAGTTCAGTGATGCGTTTTCCATCTCTTGGTGGATGTCTAGCCATCAAAGAGCGAGGTGGGGAGCCTATATTGCAGATGACTTGTCGCGACCGCAATCGGCTTGCCCTCCAATCTGAGCTTCTCCTGGCTTATACCAGGGGCATAAGAAATGTCCTCTGTTTAACTGGTGACGCTGTCACGGTTGGTGACCACAAAGAAGCCAAAGGGGTTTTTGACTTCGATTCGGTGCAACTGCTGAGGGCAATTCGACAAATGGAATCGGGCAAGGACTTGGGAGGGAATGACCTTGATGGAGCTGTCGAGTTCTGTGCCGGGGCTATAGTTACTCCTGAAGCCAGACCCATTGAGCCTCAGCTAATCAAGTTTGAAAAGAAGGTTGATGCCGGGGCTGAGTTCTTTCAGACTCAAGCAATCTACGACTTAGACAACTTCGCCAAGTTCATGCAATATGCCCGTCAATTCCCGGTTAAGATGCTAGCCGGGATTGTTCTACTTTCATCGGCCAGAATGGCAAGGTACATGACCGAGAATATTCCTGGCATCTTTGTCCCCCAATACCTCATTGATGAACTAGCCAGCGCCCCTAAAGGTGAGGCACTCCATAAAGGCATTGAGATTGCTGGTCGGATGATTGCCACCCTGAAAAAAGAATCCATTTGTGACGGGGTTCATATCATGGCTATAGGCAGGGAGGAAGTAGTCCCCGACATCCTGGCAATAGCCGGGCTTTGACCCACCCCCCCCTAGTTTCCACTTAGTTCTGAGCCTCTTGACAAAGACTTTGGTGCGTGCTAATATCATACTTTGATACCTAGAGTTTCTATGCTATTTCTTATCAGCATTGTCACTAAGCTAATGAGTGGGGTTGTATATGCCCAAGGAGCAAAAGGTCAGCTATAGCCAATTAGAGGTAGGCTATGAGTTTCCTCCTTCCAGTTACAAGCTGGACTCCTCAATAGTGGCTACCTACCTCAAGGCAGTCGAAGAAACCAGTAGCCTATACCAGGATAGCGAGCTTGTTCCGCCAATGGCGGTAGCCGCCTATGCCATGGCGGCACTATCAGAGGGTATTTCGCTACCACCGGGCACCATTCATGTCTCCCAGGAGTTTGAATTCATTGACACCGTCAGTACGAAAGATACTGTCACCAGCTATGCCGAGGTGAGCCGGAGGCGGGACCGAGGCAAACTTCACCTGCTGACTGTTGACCTTAACGTCTTCAATCAGAACCAGAAAAAAGTGCTGGTCGGGAAAACCACTTTTGCCTTGCCTGAGCATGATGAGGATGACAGACTGTAATGAAAATGAGTCTGGGACAATTATCTGAATTAAGTGAGGGAATGAACCTGCCGGAGAGCAAAAAACTTGTTACTCAGGAGAATATCAACCTTTACGCCGAAGCGAGCCGGGATTTCAATCCCATCCACATAGATAAGGATTTCGCCAAGAAGACCCCTCTTGGTGGCACTATCGCCCATGGTATGCTCATTCTGGCCTATGTTTCACAGATGATGACGGCTGCCTTTGGGCGCAGCTGGCTTGTTGGGGGCAAGCTCAATGTAAGGTTTAAAGCTCCTGCCCGGCCAGGTGATACCATAACTGTAAGTGGCAAGATATGCAAAATAGATAAAGGTGGCGAGCAGACCTTCGTCAATTGCGATGTGCTCTGCAGCAATCAAAAAGGTGAAGCTATAATCACAGGCGAAACAAAAGTGAGGGTGAAGAGCAATGAAAATAGCCATTGATGCTATGGGTGGCGATTATGCCCCCGAAGAGATTGTAAAGGGAGCAGTAATGGGTGCCAAGGAGTATGACACCGAAATTATACTCGTTGGACCGGCCGAGAGGATTAAGGAAGAACTGGCCAAGTATGATTACTCAGGTGTGAACATCGAAATCGTTCACACTAACGAATACCTGGTAGAAGGTGAACACCCTGCCTATGCTCTCCGCCAAAAGCGGAATGCTTCAATTCTGGTGGCTATGAAGCTAGTGAAGGAGGGAAAGGTAGATGCCGTTCTTGGTGCCGGACCCACTGGAGGAGTAGTAGCTTCAGCTCTACAGGTTCTGGGCACCGTGGAGGGGATATCGCGCCCTGTGGTCGGTGGCACTTTCTTAGGTTTCGCCCCTAATACAGTAGTGATCGACCTTGGTGGAAATATAGATTGCCGGCCGGATCAGTTCCTTGATTTCGCTATTGTAGGCACTGTGTTTGCTCGGAAACTATTGAATATCCAGAATCCGACTGTGGCTCTCCTTAGCATTGGGGCAGAAGAGGGTAAGGGAAATGAAGTGGTTAGGGAAAGTTATCCCCTTTTCCAAAAATGCGGACTTAATTTCATTGGTAACGTAGAAGGCTATGATATACCTTCTGGGCAAGCCAATGTAATTATCTGTGACGGTTTCGTAGGCAATATTCTGGTGAAATTCGGCGAGGCTCTGGGCAAAACTATCTGCCAGTGGCTTGAAGATAAGCTCAAGAGTAAACTGCCGCAAAGCGATGTCAAAGAAATGGTTGATAGCCTGCTACTAGCCACCAATCCGGCTGAAGCCATTGGAGGGGGCCCGCTATGGGCGGTTAATGGAGTAGCTTGCGTGGCTCACGGTCGCAGCAAGTCCAGTGAAATTGCCAAGGCAATCGGCCAGGCAAAGTTAGCCGTGGAACTTGACCTAGTAGGTTCGCTGAAAGCCGAGCTGGCGGCCGCCCGAAGTAAATTAAAGACCGATTTCTAATGGCTAATGGCTGTTTGGTGGTTAGGCACCCTCTAACTACCTGCCGTAGATAGAGACAAATAAACAAAGGAGAGTGCAATATGGCAGTTGAGATGTCAGTTGAAGAAACGGTGAGGAAGATTGTGACCAAGGTGGTACGCAAGCCAGATGTTGATTTCACCCCTACCTCTACTTTCAAGGACTTAAATGCTGACTCTCTCGATATAGTGCAAATACTGGTGGCGCTGGAAGATACCTACGATATGGAAATAGTAGATGAAGAGCTTCAGGAAATTACCAATATGGGAGACTTTATTGCCTATATCGAGCGTAAGATAGCCGAGAAGGGATAGAAGCCAGGCTAATAATGGTGAACGAGATGTCACTCAAAGGTAAAGTTGCCCTGATAACTGGTGGCTCCCGGGGTATCGGGCGGGCCATAACGCTAAAGCTGGCAGCCGAGGGGGCAGATGTTATTATTAACTACTTCCGGAAGCGAAGTGCCGCTGAGCTTACTGCCCAGGAAGTTCGCAACAAGGGTGTTACCGCCCATATTATAAAAGCTAACTTGGGCGAGCTTGAGAAAATAGACAGCATGTTTAATGAGATAGAGGCAAGGTTCGGGAGACTGGACATACTAATCAACAATGCTGCTTCCGGTGTGGCTCGTTCTGCCCTAGACCTGGATAGCAAAGGCTGGGACTGGACAATGGACGTAAATGCCAAGGCTTTCTTACTCTGTGCCCAGAGAGCAGTTAAATTGATGAAAAACGGCGGCAAGATGGTCACCATATCCAGCCTCGGCTCCCGGCTGGTTTTACCCATTTATACTGCAGTAGGGGTGTCAAAGGCCGCCCTGGAGGCGCTTACCCGTTATCTGGCAATCGAACTGGCTCCCAAGGGAATCTGCGTCAATGGAGTAGCCGCTGGTGCCGTTGAATCTAAAGCCTTAAAAATCTACACCCAAGGGCAGGACCTACCAGCGCTATCCTGGCAGACCACACCAGCAGGAAGAATGGTTCAGCCAGAGGACATTGCTAACGTGGTCGCCTTTCTCTGCAGTGATGAGGCATCCATGATAAGAGGACAAATTATCGTCATTGATGGCGGGGTATCACTAGCCCCGATTGGCCCAGTAACCACAAAGAAAGACCAAGGAGGCCAAGTTGGTGAACCATAGAGTGGTGATTACCGGCCTCGGTGCTATTACACCTTTAGGATTAACCGTTGAGGACTATTGGCAAGGGCTAATCAACGGCAAGTCCGGCATTGGCCCAATAACCCTATTTGATGCCAGTTCATATCCCGTTAAGGTAGCCGCTGAAGTCCAGGGCTTTGAACCTACCAACTACATGCATATTAAGCGAGTCGACCGCACTGCCCCGTGTACCCAATTCGCCATAGCTGCTGCCAGGATGGCTATGGAATCAGCCGGACTGGATATGGCTAGGGAGAGACCAGAGAGAGTGGGAGTAGTGATAGCCACCACTGGTGCCATCACCATGCTTGCCGACCAGGGTGATATTCTCCGAAAGCGCGGCCCCATGAGAATCGACCCTCTGTTAATCAGTAAAATTGCGCCCAGTATGGTGCCGGTGCAGGTCGGGTTGGAGATTGGTGCCAAGGGGCCAAACATGAGTTTGAACAGTGCCTGCGCCAGCGGCAGTGATGCGCTGGGAACAGCTTTAAACCACCTGCAGTTGGGCCATGCCGATGTAATGATATCCGGCGGAGCTGAGACACAGGTGAATCCAATAGCGATAGCTTGCACCGGTCGAGTGGGGGCGTTATCTAGAAACCCAGATCCCCGAAAAGCCTGCCGCCCCTTTGACCTCAACCGAAGCGGCATGGTCTTTGGGGATGGAGCCGGCATCCTGGTACTTGAAACCTATGAACATGCCCGGGAGCGTGGTGTCCCAATACTGGCCGAGCTAGCCGGGGCTGGCTGGTCGTTTGACGCCTATAGTGAAACAGCCCCTGATGCCGAGCAGCAGGCAGTAGCCATAAGAATGGCACTTGAAAACGCTGACATCTCGCCGCAACAGGTCGATTACATCAATGCCCACGGCACAGCCACCAAGCTTAACGACACTGCTGAGACCAGGGCTATCAAGATAGTCTTTGGTGAAACGGCCTACAGAATACCAATCAGCTCCAACAAGTCTATGATTGGCCACCTGGCATGCGCCGCTGGAGCCATCGAGGCAATAGCCGCTGTCATGACCATCAAACACAGTATCATCCCGCCTACGATTAATTACGAAACCCCCGACCCTGACTGTGACCTTGACTACGTCCCCAATGAAGCCCGCCATCAGGCAGTAAACGTCTGCCTCTCCAACTCCTTCGGCATGGGCGGGCAAAACTGCTGCATCGTAATGAAAAAGGTGTAAGATGAGGAAGATGCCAGCTGGAGAACTGGAAGGTAAAGTATCACTGGTAACAGGTGCCTCCAGGGGCCTGGGCAGGGCTATTGCCCTCAAGATGGCTACTCTCGGTTCAAAAGTAGCCATCAATTATCTGGCCAGTGACAAAGAGGCTAGCAACGTGGCTAGAGAAATTGAGAGCCAGGGTGGGGAAGCCATGCTGGTGAAGGCAAATGTAGCCGACGCCGAGGCAGTCAAAGCTATGACCCGCCAAATAATAGAACGGTGGGGAAAAATCGATATTCTGGTGAACAATGCTGGCATTGTAAGAGATAATCTCCTGCCACGGATGGCCGATGAGGCCTGGGATGAGGTGATTAACACCAATCTGCGTGGTGCCTACCTGTGCACCAAGTTTGCCCTGCGTTCCATGATGGACCAGTTCTGGGGGCGGATTATCAATATTGCTTCTCTGGCTGGTCTGGTGGGGAATTTGGGACAGGCGAACTACTCAGCGGCTAAGGGTGGCCTGATTGCTTTTACCAAGAGCGTGGCTCGGGAGACCGGTTCCCGAAACATAACGGCGAATGCTATCGCCCCCGGATTCATTGTTACCGAAATGACGGAAAAACTGCCTCAAGAGAGTAAGGACGCTATTTTGTCCCGTATCCCGCTAAAGCGTTTTGGTATCCCCGATGATGTGGCCGAACTAGTGGCTTTCCTCGCCAGTGAGCGAGCCAGCTACATTACGGCACAGGTTATCTGCATTGATGGCGGGGTGATATAACGTTGAATTAATAATCAGGGTTGTAAGCATGTGCTAGGTTCGCATTGGACTATTCCAATTTACGTAATTTTCGTCGTTTGCACTTCAATTGCCCCTAACCCTATTGACAAAAATCTTTATTAGGTTTATTGTTTACGATATACTTAGATAGTCTATGTATATCAGGGGTCTAGGTAAATCATAAAACTGATGGGAGGCTTAAAATGTCCAAAGTAGGTATTGTAACCGATACCATAAGTTGCTTGCCCGAGGAGTTAATCAAGGAATATGACATCCGCCTGGTGCCGCTGGCTCTCTCCATTAATGGCCGACCTTACCGGGACCGGGTAGATGTAACCCCGGATGAGTTCTGGAAGATATTCCCAGAGATGAAGAAGTTCACTACTGGCGCTCCCCCTATGGGAGATTTTATAAGCATCTTTGCCGATTTGAGCAAATCCACCGACAGCATTATGTGTACCTTTGTTTCTAAGGCACTGAGCGCTACTCATGAAGCGGCAGTCCAAGCTGGAGAAATATTCAGGTCGGAGAACCCCTGTATCAATATTGAGATTGTTGACAGCCGGACTGCTACCGGTGCCCAGGGCTTCATCGTCCTGGAGGCGGCTCGTGCTGCTAAGGCGGGTAAGAGTTTAGCCGAGGTTATCCAGGTTGCCCAGGATATGATTCCGAGGGTGAAGTTTGTTCTCGCCTTGGAAACGCTGAAGTATCTAATTAAGAGTGGGCGGGCGCCCAAGACTGCGTATATTGGCGAGCTTTTGCAGGTGAAACCAATTATCGGCATGGTCAACAATACAGGACTGGTGGAAAACCTCGGCCGGGTCAGGACAAACCATAAAGCCTTACTCAAGATGGTTGATATGGTCAAAGATTATGCTGATGTTAGTAAGCCGCTACACGTTATAGTTCATTACACAGACCGTATCGAGGACGGCGAGGAACTTAAGGAGATAGTTACTTCCCAGCTTAATTGTGCGGAACTCTATCTAACTCCATTCACACCGGTGATGTCAGGCCATACCGGTCCGGTAGTGGCGATATCCTTCTACTCCTAATAGCAACATTCTACAATACAAAGTTTTGGGCTATTTCGGCAGGTCTTATATAATCCACTCGTCAATCTGAATTTTGCTGAGTAGTAGCTAGAAAGGTAATACCAAGCTGCATACACTTGAACGATTTCGCGAAGTGAAATTGCCGCACCGTTTGCCCAAAGGACGCCATAAACCTTACCTGGTAAGTTTAGACCATATCTCTGGTAACCACAACCACTCCTCATTCGTGTCGCGCTTCCAGCAACCTCTTTAGGTCATGCTTGGCGTCAACAATACCGACCCACAGGTCACCCACCTCCACCAGGCGGCTGGGAGTGGTCAGGATGGTGAAATCGGTAGGGTAGATTTTGGGCAACTCGTATTCAGAACCACGTTAGGATAACCGCACCTGCTTGCCCCTAGTTTCCTTGACTCGCCACATGTGATACTTGTATGATTTGATAGCTTATACTGCTAGGTGTTCTGGGCATCATCTCTATATGATAAAGAGAGAAGTTAAATGCAGAAAGTATTGATTGCCGGAGCCACCGGCTATCTTGGCAGATTCGTGGTACAGGAGTTCAGTAGGCGGGGCTACTGGGTTCGGGCGCTGGCACGAAACCCCAAAAAGCTCGAGCAAAGCGGCCCATTCCTGGAGCCTCCAGTTATAGACCGGATAAACGAGGTTTTCACCGGGCAGGTCACCAGACCGGAAACACTGCAAGGACTCTGTGATAACATTGATATCGTATTCTCTTCAGTTGGTCTTACCCGCCAGAAGGACAAGTTCACTTTTAGGGACGTTGACTATCAAGGAAACAAAAATATCCTCGATATTGCCCTGGCAAAATCTGTCACGAAGTTTATCTATGTCTCAGTATTCAATGCCCATATGTTTGAGCATCTGGAAATTGTTAAGGCTCATGAGGATTTTGTTAGCGATTTGCAAGGCTGTGGACTCGACTACGCCGTCATTCGTCCAACCGGTTATTTCTCAGACATGAGTGAATTCCTCAAGATGGCGAAATCAGGGAGGGTCTACCTGATTGGGAACGGCGAGAACAGAATAAATCCCATACATGGTGCTGACCTGGCGAAGGTTTGCGTCGATGCCGTTATTGGTAGAGACTATGAAATACCCGTTGGCGGCCCGGTAACATACAGCCTCAATGAAATTGCTGAAGCTGCTTTTTCAACTTTCGGGAAAAACCTAAAGATTACACGAATACCACCCTGGCTGGTTAAGGTGGCTATAAGAGTGATTAGACCATTTAACAAGCAGATTTCAGACCTTGGTGAGTTCTTTATAGCCGCTGGACAAAATGATGGTGTTGCCCCAGCCACGGGTAAGCACACTCTGGAAAGCTACTATCAGGAACTGGCCTCTCAATGGCTCCAAAAGAAATAAAATGGCACATAACCGTACGTCGGCGTTTGAATAGCAATACCCCACTAGCACTTGGCGGCAAATCCCAGCCATAACTTCTTGGCTAGCTCCTCTATATACAGCCTGTTCTCAAGCTTGTTTTTCCACTGGTTGGGTATTGACTCAAAGCCCAGATATGCCCCAGAGATAGCTCCAGTCATGGCACCAATAGTATCAGTGTCTCCACCCAGGCTAATAGCATAAAAGACAGCTTGGGCAAAAGAATGAGGTTGAGATAAAAAGGAATATATGGCCGTGGGTACTGAATTGAAGGCTTCAATGCCATTCCCCAGTTCAATGATAACTCTGTCCCTATCTGGCTGACTAAGAAGCGCGTCTACCCAGCTTAACTTTTCCCGGTAAATCCCATCCGGTACATACCTCAATAATTCGGCCAAGAAATCACCCCGAGCCAAGGCTAACCGCGGCTCAAGGCTTGTTGCCAGGGCAATAGCATAAGCCTGTAAGGCAGCGCCTTCCTTACCTAGTTGATGGGCATGGGTAATCTGGCTTGATTTATAGGCAACCTCTCTGAGCATTGCTGGATTATCATGATAAAAAACACCCAGTGGAGCCGCCCTCATAGCGGAACCATTCCCATAAGAGCCGCCATAGTATAATCCTTGAGCAGCTTCGTCCCAAACTGCCCCAGCCTTTATTAACCGAAAGATGTGGGGTGGCCCCGGCCCATAACCACGCCAAGGCTCAAGCTCATAATTCCTGATAAAGGTATGTGCCATATCTGCGCCATCAAAACCTCCGTTCCTAATCAAAGACTCGACTACGCCAATCATCATATGGGTGTCATCGGTATAGGTTAAGACCTCCTGCCTTTCAGCCATAGCCTCAATTTCTTCAGGCCTAACCCGGTGCCGCCCCTCAAAAGGTGCTCCCAGCGCATCTCCAATACCAGTGCCGACTAAAGCACCCAGGAACTTCGATTCGAGAACTGGCTCATTCACAGTAGGGGTTGCCATTAGCTAAGAATATTTGTCTCGGCTATCCAGTAGAATTGTTACCGGTCCATCGTTGTGGATTTCTACCTGCATATATTGCTGAAAGCGCCCGGTTTCCACTTTCAGTCCAGTGGCACTAGCCTGCTCCACGAAATGGTTAAACAACTCTTCGGCCTGAGCTGGTGATGCCGCTTCCACAAAACTGGGACGCCGACCCTTCCTGGTATCAGCCAGGAGGGTAAACTGACTCACTAACAACAATTCACCTTTAATATCCAGAGCCGAAAGATTGAACTTGCCCTCTTCATCAGAAAAGATGCGCAGATTGACCATCTTTTGTACCAGATACTGCGCATCCTTTTCTGTGTCTCCATTGGCTACCCCGACAAAAACCACCAGCCCCCAGCCTACCCTACCCACCACCTCACCAGCTACGCTAACCGAGGCTCCGGTGACTCGCTGGAGTAGTACCTTCACTCCTGCTTCTCCTTCTCCTTGTCGGGTATCTTTTTACCCTTCGCTGGCTCCGTCGCCTCACTCTTACGATTGTCGGTAGTATAAAAGCCGCTGCCCTTAAAGATAATAGGAACGGAGTGAATGACACGGCGTGATTTCCCCTGACATTCCGGGCACATTGTTACCGGTTCTTCATCAAACCTCTGTCTTCTTTCAAAACGACAGCGACACAGACCACACTCATACTCATAGATAGGCATTACTCCACCTCAGCTAAACTTTTTCCTGACATATTTTACCGCAGTAGCCTCACTAAAGGCAAATTAGGACCCCTTGCATGCGCTAGGATTCACACCAGGAGTGTGCCCGAAATTGCCAAAGGCGCTTGGCCCTGGTAAAGTAAAGAGTAAATTTCACGAGGTGAAAAGCCAATGTGTCAGCTAATTGACACTCATGTTCATTTAGAAGAAATAGAAAACCTTGACCAGGCTATTACCGAAGCTAAAGCAGCTAATATCAGCGCCATAATCGGGGTTGGCTCTGATTACCAGTCCAATCAAAAGGTTTTGGACTTTGCCCGGGCCTATAAGGACTTCGTCTATCCGGCATTGGGCCTGCACCCCTGCAATCTAGAAAGTTCAGCCATAGACCGTAATTTATAATTTATTGAGGCTCACCTAGATGAAGCAGTTGGGATAGGTGAAATAGGTCTAGATTATCACAATAGGGTAAGGGCACTAGCAGAAAAAGATTTACAAAAGCGTGTGCTTAGGGAAATTCTAAAAATAGCCAAAACCTATAAAAAGCCGGTGATAATCCATTCCCGGTATGCATGGCAGGACGCTTTAAATTTAGTTGAGGAAGCACAAGTAGAAAAAGCGGTATTCCACTGGTATACGGGAACTTCGAGCGTATTACGGGATATAGTTAGTCAGGGCTATTTTATTTCAGCAACTCCAGCGGTTGAATACCACGAAGAACATAGGAGAGCGGTCAAGGCAATTCCACTAGAAAGATTGCTCCTGGAAACAGATTCCCCGGTAGCATATAGACGGGGAAGTGAATTTGAGTATGAAGCCAAACCTGCCGATGTTCTAAGAGTATTGAGGGATGCGGCCAGATTAAAGGGCGTGAGCGAAGCTCAAATTACTGAAGTAACCACTAGGAATGCTCAAAAAAAAAATTGCCTTCCAAGGTATTGACGAATAACCAATTGTGTGCTACTCTTGGTGCAAATCCTACGAAGGAGGGAAAAATGCAGGCATATTGCGTGAAGTGTAGAGCGAAGAGAGAGATAAAGAACCCAAAGTCTATCGTAATGAAGAATGGCCGTCCGGCAACTCAAGGTGAGTGCCCAGCGTGCGGAACTAAGGTATTCCGCATAGGTAAATCCTGAACTTCGGAAGACTGGAATTATGACCACTTGATGTGGCCCTTTTCATATCTTGTTATGGCGTATCCTGGGTCCAAACTATTGAGACTCCGAGGGACATAGTAGCTAATGGCAGGAGGATGGAATAGGATAGTGCCAGAAGATAGGGAACTACTGACACTAGGCGTGGATGTGGGTGGCACTAAGATAGAGACAGTACTGGTAGACGCAGCTGGCCGCATCCTGGCATTTCACCGCTATCCGACACAACCTGAAAAGGGCCCGGACGGTGTCATCGCCAACATTGTGACCAGTGTTGAGGTCTGCCTAGGTGAAGCCGGCCAGAAAGCACAGGGCCTGGGGATTGGAATAGCTGGACAGGTAGATAGGGCTAGCGGCATGCTGCGCTTTGCCCCCAACCTGGTCGGCTGGCACAATGTACCCCTACAGGCCAAGCTGGAAGAAACACTGGGCCTGCCGGTGGTGGTTGACAACGATGTGCGCGCTGCTACCTGGGGGGAATGGCAACACGGCGCCGGACAGGGAGTAGATGACCTGGTCTGCCTCTTCGTTGGCACTGGTATTGGCGGGGGTATCGTCAGCAGCGGACAGTTGTTGGAAGGGTGTCACAACACCGCCGGGGAGTTAGGGCATATCACCATTGTGGCCAGCGGACGGCGTTGTCGTTGCCCCAACCGGGGTTGCCTTGAAGCCTATGCTGGTGGCTGGGCGATCGCTGAACGGGCACAGGAAGCAGTACGTGCTGACCTCAAGAGCGGGCAGACTCTGGTCACTCTGGCAGGGAGCATTCAGCAGATTTCTGCGGCTACAGTCACCCAGGCCTATACTAACGGAGACCCACTGGCTAACCACCTGGTGGAAGAGACAGCACAGTACCTGGCTGCTGGCGTGGTGGGTATCGTCAATGCCTTCAACCCCTGTCTCCTCGTCTTGGGTGGCGGCGTCATTGAGGGTCTGCCGGGATACGTCTCTATGATAGAGCCCTTAGTCCGGGCTAATGCCCTGAAGGCAGCCGTAGAACACCTGCGTATTGTCACCGCCGCTCTGGGTACTAAGGCTGGAGCTATCGGAGCCGCTACCCTGGCCCGAAACAAGATTGGAAAGTCAGTATGAACAATTGGGCTAGCTCAGCGCCAACACCTAGCGGTCCTTGCCGCTAGTGAACAGCTAAGTCCTACTGTTAGGAGAAGAGACCATGAACTCTCTTAGGGCATTACAGGATTACGGCCAGTCCGTCTGGCTGGACTATATTCACCGCAACCTCATCACTACTGGCGAACTGAAACGCCTAGTAACGGACGATGGCCTCAGTGGAGTGACCAGTAACCCTACCATCTTTCAGAAGGCCATTGGTGAAGGTACCGACTACGATGATATCCTGCGCACTATTCTCAAGGCCGAACCCGATATTGACACCCAGACCCTGTATGAGCGACTGGCTATAGAAGACATTCAGATGGCCACTGACATCCTGCGTCCTGTCTACGATGCGACCGACGGTCTTGATGGGCTGGTAAGTCTTGAGCCATCGGCACAACTTGCTTACGACACGAAAGCCACCATCACCGAAGCCCGGCGCCTGTGGCGGCTTGTTGACCGACCTAACTTGATGATAAAAGTGCCATCCACACCGGAGGGTATCCCGGCTGTAGAGACTCTCATTGCCGAGGGAATCAATATCAATATTACCCTAATGTTCTCATTGACCCATTATGAGGCCGTGGCTCAAGCCTACATCCGCGGGCTGGAGCGCACCGCAGACCCCCACCGGGTGGCTTCCGTAGCTTCCTTCTTCGTGAGTCGTGTGGACACATATGTAGACCGTGAACTTGAGAAAATTGGTACGCCAGAAGCCCTGGCCCTGCGGGGTAAGATTGCTATCGCCAATTCTAAACTGGCTTATCGCCGCTTTCGCGAAATCTTCTATGGTGAGCCCTTTGCCGCCCTGCGACAGCAGGGTGCTCAGGTGCAGCGCCCTCTCTGGGGCAGCACCAGCACCAAGAACCCGGCCTACCACGATGTCTTATATGTAGAAGAGCTCATCGGACCGGACACGGTCAATACCATACCCCCGACCACTCTTAACGCCTTCCGCGACCACGGTCAGGTGCGACCGTCGCTGCTAGAGGGGCTAGAAGAGGCAGAGGAATCCCTGGCTCGGCTGGCGGAACTGGGGGTAGACCTGGACACCATTACTGAGCAGTTACAAACAGATGGCGTGGCTGCCTTTGCTGCTTCCCTCGACCAACTGCTAGCTGAACTGGAACAGAAGCGCCGTGTCATCGCGGTTGACCGGCCATGAAGAAACGTCAACCGCACAAAATGAGGAGATCCCATGAATGACGCTGTCATTAAAGTCCAGGATTTCCGAAAAGTCTACGGCGACTTGGTAGCTGTGGATGGCATCAGCTTTGAGGTGCAGCGTGGCGAAATCTTTGGTCTTCTGGGACCTAACGGTGCCGGTAAGACCAGTACGCTAGAAAGCCTCGAAGGGCTACGTAGTACCGATGGTGGTTCTTTACGAATAATGGGCGTCGACCCTGCCCGAGAATCGCGCAAGCTACGCAACCTGATCGGAGTACAGCTACAAACCTCGGGACTTCCGGATAGCATGCGTGTCGACGAGGCAATGAGATTCTTCGCTGCCTATCATGGTGTAGCCCCGTCCTATCATTTGCTGGAACGTCTGGGGTTGTCGGAGAAAATGAGCGCGCAATATCATATGCTTTCTACCGGCCTGCAGCGACGTCTGGCGCTGGCCGTGGCGTTAGCCCACAACCCACCTGTTGTGATTCTGGATGAGCCGACTGCCGGCCTTGATGTCCCATCGCGTAATGAACTGCATGACCTGATGCACGAACTACAGACCAGCGGTACCACCATTATTCTAGCTACTCACGACATGGCTGAAGCGGAAAAAATGGCCGACCGCGTTGCCATTTTGCTGGGTGGCAAAATTGCCGCCACTGGCACCCCACGTGAGCTGACCGCAACCGGCACTGGACTTACCAAAGTCTCGGCCCGTACCGAAGGTACCAGCCTGTCTGAACCCGGTCTTACCTTTCCGGCTGTTAGTCAACATGCGTTCAAAGATGAGTACGCCATCTACTACAGCACTGACCCCGGACCCACAGTTTCGGCTATTATTTCCCACATAGAGGCGCAAGGTGACACGCTGGTCGATTTGCGAGTAGAGCGTCCATCCCTCGAAGAGCGCTTTCTGGAAATCACCGGCACAGGGGGTGACCAATAAACGCTTTTGCCATCCACTTTTCGTTTGAGTTTCGCACCGGGATGCGTGACAGGACTTTGCTCTTGATGAACTATCTCCTCCCGATAGGCCTTTATGGCATGTTGGGGTTCCTTATGACCGAGCTCAACCCAGATTTTAGCGAAACTGTAATCCCGGCAATGATAATCGTTGCCATCCTGTTCAGCATGGTGTTGGGCCTACCTAACCCTTTGGTAGCAGCACGGGAAGCCGGCATCTTTCG